>ULUX01046980.1_pt1 | contig 13221 bp, 13 predicted proteins | sample 1958961 | NCBI WGS metagenome assembly ULUX01 (sample SAMEA4835773, study PRJEB28245) | human gut metagenome | biome: gut microbiome; material: fecal sample | place: Denmark | collected 2008 | reverse complement strand
GAATGTGTGGAACGGATGGAGCTCGGAAAGTTTCAGATAAACCAGCTTGCCCTCCTCAACGGGACGGGGCGGCACAGCAGGCTCCTGCGGGGCCTGCTCCGGGGGAGCAGCCTCCTTTGTGGGAGTACCTTTCCCGGCATCCGGGGGAGCCGGAGCCTCGGGCGCTTTCCCGCCACTTCGGGACAATTTGTCTCGTTTGGACGGCTGGGCCTCGCCGGTGGCCGCCTTGTCAGCCTTAGACGGGCGGCCCTTGCGGGGCCCGGCCTTCTTCGGTGCTTTTTCAGACTCCGCCTCGGTGTGCTCCGCCTTTTCAGATTTCGGGGGACGGCCACGGCGCGGCTTTTCGGGCTCCCCCTTTTCAGCGGCAGGATGCTCCATCGCAGGAGCCCCGGCCTCCTGTTCCGGGGGCGTTTCCGCTTTTTCCACCTCGGCCCGGGCCGCCCGGCGCTTATCCGCCATGAGCGCGTCAATCTGATCCGCAGAGATGACCACATCACCGGGCTCGGCAGGCCCGGCCTGCTCCGGCTGGTGTTCGGGAGCCGTGGCCTCACTGCGGGCTGGATCAGCCGCAACGGGCGCGGGAGCCTCCTCGGTTTTTGCCGCCTCGGGCCCCGTGTTCAGTTTTTCATCTGCCATTCACTAACCTCCTTTTCGTGAAAGTTGCACAATTTTCGGGCTTAAATTTCTGTAATTATTTTTTGGCCTCCTTCCGGTCTATCTACGCAAAAAAGCCGCCCAAGATAGCACCTGGACGGCCTTTCGCGTAATGTGATAGATCAATTTTTATTTTTTTCGGATTGTAGGCTCCGAAAAGCCTTGTATTTACAGCGTTCCTAATATGAAACAATCATATGAGGTAGGCGGCATAGCCCACTATATCATGACAAATATGGGCAGACAAAAGGCAGTATGGTTTACTTCCAACTGCGAATGTAGTATTACAGGTGATATTTCAGAAGACGAATTGTTGACTATCATTGATTCAATTTACGAGAGGGGTATTTAGCTAAATGAAGCTTCGCCATTTTGTAAAATATATATCGTCTTTCGTTTTGGCAACTTGTTTATTCTGTTCAATTGCTTTGCCAGCAAAGGCATCCACCATGCGGGCAAGCGATTATCTTGATGGCTTCTATGCATCCATTGACACTGGATCAAGTGGAAATCTCTCAATCAATTTTACTGTAAGCAGTTTAGGTCGAATGGATAAGATCGGGGTAACAACAATTCGCCTCTATGAGGATTCCGGAAACGGATTTAGACCGATAAAGACATTTTCCTCGGATGATCGGGAATTTTCCTACATGATGAATTACAATGTAGCACTTTGCAATGAATCTGTACCGTACAAGGGCACTGTAGGCAATGATTATTATGCGGTTATATACGCTTATGCTGAGAATCAATACGGCTCAGATTCAGACAGCGTTACAACCTCTGTTGTCACCGCATCTTAAATTTTCCAGCATTCAAATACACCGGCAGCAGACTCATCTGCTGCCGATTTCTTTTTTTGATCCATTTATTCTTTTCAAACTGTGAACATGTAAAATTTTGCTCAATTGTAGTTCTTTAGAATTATATTTCAATCTTTTGATTCTGTTTGAGCCATAATTCCTTCTATATACTATCTTTATAGCAACTTCGGGCTCAAAAGGTAAAGGTGGTAAAAGAATGGACATTAAGGCCATCGGATGTAGAATAAAAGCGGCACGAGAGCAGAAAGGGTTGACCCAAGAAGATCTTGCTGCCCTGGTTGATATCAGTCCTACTCATGTAAGCGTAATTGAGCGTGGAATAAAGATTCCCAGGCTTGATACATTCATCTCTATTGCCAACGTCCTTGAGGTCTCAGCCGATGCTCTGCTTATAGATGTTGTGGAACATGCTACAGCAGGGGTAGCTTCGGAACTCTCTTCCACTATCGCGGGTCTTTCTCACTCAGAACAAATTAAAGTTTTAAAAGTTGTACAGGTTCTAGCAGAAGAATAATAGGAGAGAGTCGTCCATCGGCTCCTCCTCTTTTTTGTCCTTTTCGACAATATTCTTAGGATTTCGACACTATATTTGCTGTAAATTATTCTTCAGAATATGTATTCATTCTAAAGAATTTGTGGTGCGTATAATATGGACTTTTCAGAAATCATCAGTAGCATCGCAAAAGCAAATGACACTACCCCTGAAGAAGTACTACGAGAAATGCAAGCCGCCATTGACGAGGCTTACAATACCCGCAAAGTATCCGGGCAGCCAATATGGAATAAGATGCATTTTAAGCACGGCTGCCCCACACCGGAAGAATTCATCATGCAAATCGCGATGATGCTCAAAAAAGAGGGAAACCCTTCCCAATAATAGAATAAGCCCCTATCACAGATAAATCTGTGATAGGGGCTTATTTATATTCAAGATTTCTCCAACATAAATGAAGAAACTTGCTAATATACCTTGGACTCAGTTACCACTTTCTCTATGCCAAGTCACATTCAGAGCTTCCATCTATTTCATCATTTTTATCAAATGCCAGCCATTTTGATTCATAAGTCGAAAAATAGAACCTTTGTCCAATCTCATTTGCAACACATCTTTGCTCAACTCTATACCAGCCACGTAACTCTTTACGGAGAATGGAATCATCAGAAATTGGTTCTACCCATACTTCTTCCATATGTTCAGCCTCTAACTTTGAGAGAGGCCTCTTCCCATATAGATTAGGGACTACATAAAAGGGGGGGATAGTATATACCTCTCCTACATCCGTCCAAGGAATGACTTCTCCGCTAGCAAATCGCAGTTGCCGTTCAATAGCATCAACAAAGGCCCAACCATTTTTAGGGGAAAAAACTGGAGTTTCGTGCAGGGCTGGTAATATATCAGAATTTATAGGAAAGACCCAGTCTTTTCTCGGATCACTATCTGTCGTAAGACCCAGTAGAAAGTCTGTAGTCACACCATAATACCGAGACATACGCACCAAGCTGTCTATGGAAGGATCTTTCCTGCCACTCTCCCAATTGCTAAGTGTCGGCTGAGAAACCTCCAATTCTTTCGCAGCTGCTGTAAGGGCAATTTTTTTCATTTTTCTAGCCAACTTATATTGTCGTGCCATAATGTTCCCCTCTCCAATATCTCGAGCTAGCAAAAGCCCTTAAGCGTCTTGCTTGGGAGGGCTGAAATCTGTCCTTTTCTACATTTACCCGTTATCATACTCATTGCTTACGCTAATCAAGATATTTCTCATTTTCAGTATAGCATCGGCAACACTAAATGTCATCATTTTTATATATCGTCCGACAGGATAGCAGTTCGCACTTCTATACCTCGGAACGAAATGTATCTGTTGACAAAGCTGAAATTAAAGGATGGTATGCTGTAAAATGGGGAAAAGAGCCAGGAGAAGTGAAGATGATGCAATTAATGATAACTAGAGAAGATCTTGTACCACAGGCAAAGTTTCTGCAGCGGTTGGCGTGAGTGCTGGATTTGTCCTTTGTTAGAGAAGAAACCGTATAACTTACAGCCGCTGGTGTGACCATTCCCAGTCAATCTTGTACTGCTGGTTAAATATGTGCTGATAGGCTTTCTGTACGGAATTCCGTCAGATCAGCAGATCGAGCCGCCAATCTAAGCAGAAATGATATTACGGTGGTATCTTGGAATGAGTCTGCTTAACCAAGTACCAGATTATAGTACGATCATGAGGCTGAGGCAGCGGAAGTCAGCCTTCCGCAAGGTATCCCAGAGATTGTTTAAGCGGGTGGTATATCAGTGTCTCTCTTCCTCCGCTGCCATGATCTTCAAAAGATTAATACCAAATACAGGATGACGCCGAAAGGCATCTTTTTTCTTAGACTGCTAGTTCTTTCTTGGACCTACTAGGACACTTTGTCAGCAGGTTCAAAACATCCCCACCTACTTTCACAGTGGGAAAAACAAAAGGGGCAGCGGTCCAGCGCTGTCCTTTGGCATCTTAAACAAATAGGAGGGGTATAGGTGCAATATACTTAGAGATACTGATTGTCCTAATCAAAGGAAGAAGGGCATTTTGAAATCGGCGGACAATAAAACACCCTTGGCCAGTCGCCCTCTACTGCTGGCCGAATCGCGATAATAACACGGGCAGCGAGTCCAAAACATCCAAGGCCAAAGGTTGCACGGTCATCATCTTTTCGTGAATGACAACATCACCGATACCACCATAAAACTCCCCGACTTTTAGGAAATGATTTCCGCAATCGAGGCCAAGTACATCTCGGTGGTGATCATGAATGACCTTTCCAGACTGAGTCGGAACTGCATTGAAGTGGGAAAACTCAGCGAAGAATTTCTCCCACTCCATGATATACAGCTGTCAGCGGTGTCTAAGCGTGGATAGCGACGAAGGCGAGGACGATTTCGCTCCGTCCATGACCACTATTGAGCTAATACTACGCCGAAGGCATCTCCAAGAAGCTGCAAAGTCAAAAACCAGACAATCTTCCCCACTGCCCATGGCCCCATTATTGGCCGGGTATCATAAAAGGCCAATCAAGACGAGTTGCCATAAAATCTCCCTCTCGTTTGTAGATTTGACTTGCAAGTCTATATCTATAGATACATTCCAAATTTGATCTGTAAACATCTTAGTGACATAGTAATCCTATCAAATTTCTCAAACTTGTATAGGTAATAGTCGAGTGATTAACTCCTTTGCCTGTAAGTTCTATCAATATTTTCTCCCATATATATTTTGAAAAACAGAAACTTCCTCTTCAAAATATATATGCCTGCTCATTTATCAGATGGGACAGCTTGACATAAAATCTTTCGTTTAAATTGCTATAACTTAATATTTTATTCTGTCCTACTTTGGCAATAACTCAACATATTTTATGTAAGAGTGATTATTTCTCCCAATATTTGTCAGGGCTCAACGTTTACATAGTGTGCCCATAATCTCTCCTTTGCCCTTAAAGGCAAAGGAGAGATTAACAATGTTGTCAGAGTTGATAGCGTCCGCCAAAGCTGGTGATAAAAATAGCATGCTACACCTTATAGAAAAGTTCTCTCCAATAATAAAAAAATATGGATACAAACTTGACCCTGATGACGGAATAAGCGAAATAACACTTTTTTTTATTGAGCTGATCCATCAGATTAACTTTAATAAGCTCAAATCACAATCGGATGGCGCAATTGTTAGCTATATTGAAAAATGTATCATTCACTTTTATATCAGAAGTGGGAAAAATATGTATCGCAATAATATGTTGTACTGGGATGAATTGCCTGAGAAAAGCAAAGCGAGGATTGAACAAATAGTGCCTCTTCAAGAGTATCCACTAGACTGGGCATTTCCTATGCAGATACTCACAGAGAAAGAACACTCAGTAATAATTCAAATATATGAATTTGGATTTACTTCAACTGAAATTGCAAAACATCTAAAAGTGTCTCGACAGAATGTAAACCAAATAAAGAAGCGTGCAGAAGCTAAAATTCGAGCTTTCCTCAAGGAGAAATAGTACTGCTCCACCTTTCTACACATCTATTAAGACAGCCATCGTATATATTGGGGTATCCTCAACGGTAGATTACTTAAACCATGCTATAAAACCTAGCTTTTTTTTAGATTTGCAAGAAGGTCCTTCAATTTTTGTGGCATTGGTACCCCTGCATTTGCCGCATTTTCTAAGATGCTAATGATTTCATTTGTGCAATAAAACAGAATAGCTACTGACTGAATCGAAATTCCATCATTCAAAATATAGTTATCCATAATGTTACAAATTGACAAAATAATAAAAATGACTACTTTTGTTGAAATACCTTTAAACCCAATTGTACTAGATAGTTTTTTTAATCGAATTGCTATACATACACCAGTAATATAGTCTAAAATAACTAATATAGTAAGTATCTGCATCAGCGTTGCATTCTCATTTCCCCATAAAATTTCAATAATTGACATGATTTTCCTTCCGTGCTAAATTTGATTTGTATTTCTATAAAGGGAGTATAAAAAAGCAATTGTAAACCCTAGGTAATAAAAGCAAGTGAGAGGAATCCCTCACTTGCTTTTATCATAATTTAAATGATTTCCTCAGGGTATCAACATTACAGTGAATCACGTTTTCAAATATTTTAAAATCCGCATTTACTTTTCACTACGCAAATGCTCTCTTTCTTTCAAATCAGCTAATCAGCCAAATTGAGTCGGGCACCTCAATTTGGTCATTATGCCCAAATATTAGCTGATACTTTAAAAAGAAAGGGGAATTATGATGAGTCTGGATAGTTTTGTTGAAATTGCAGAGGGTGAAGTTGGGTATACCGCAGGTTCAAACGGTTATACAAAATACGGTGAATGGTATGGACTTCCGACAAGTTCCTGGTGTGCTATGTTTGTATCTTGGTGTGCAAATGAGGCAGACATTCTAACAACTTCTGAGACAGATGAGTGTCCATATGTTCCTAAAGAATCCACAGTAACCGAAATGAAACGCTTCTACTCCAATAGCCGACGCGCCTTGAACCCTGTCTTGAATTCTAGCAGCCCTAATTATCCTCAAGTCGGTGATTTAGCTGTTATAAGATCCGAAGGGTATAGCAGTGATAACCATATTGGCATCATTGTTGATGTCAACGGAAGTTCTGTTACCACAGTGGAAGGAAATACTTCGAGGAAAGTAAAACGTGTCACGTATACAGACCTATATGCCAGCGGTTTTGGCACAATTACGATGCTTTTGAGTAATCACGTGAGCTGGTAATGAAATAAGAGGGATGGGCATTCGCCCATCCCTCATTCCTTAAGTCTCATCTTTAGTTCCTCTAGCGTAAATCCTAGAGGTTCACCCAAGCCTGTTGAACGACAGAGAATCGCATCAGGCTCTTCAATGTAGCGGTTCAAGAATACTTGACAGACTTCCCGGGAAATCTCTCCCTGCGTACCTGAGTATATTGAGAAAGATGCCAGGACTTCATCCACCCCCCTGCTGCCCGCAAAGAACTCCACACTCATGCGGCGGGGCACTATTAACCGTCCATCAGCAACAGTCCATTCGGATATCTCATAGCGGTCCAGTGTCTGCCCCGGTGGCCAAGGCGATACATTGTACGTCCAAAAGCACAGATGCTTCTGCCCATCATAGGAAACCAAATGGACACCGCCATTTCCTGCGCCAGCAATATCCCCGAGATCAGATACCGCCGCCAACTGGACTGCTTTTTCATCAATAATTGTCCACACTTCGAAAATTAAATTTGCCTCAGGATACTCATAGCAAATTATTAGCTCAGCACAGCCACTGTCATCAATATTGTAGAAAAAACCACGACCAGTATCTATGCTACCAGCGTCCAGCGCAATCTTCGAATCGATATTCTCCAATACGGCTAAATAAGTTCTTCTCTCGTCTGGCAATAAATCCAATAAATTACCATCTATTTCAATTTTAGCTATTGTGTCACCATTGTCTACTATAGGTTCCCTTTTTGTCATTTCATTTTGTGGTGCATTACTTATTATCTCCGGCTCCTCAGCAATCCACAACTCGTTATCAAAAGTACTGTTTTTTTCTCCGCAGGCGCACAGCAATAAAATGAGAGAAACAACTGCAAAACACATAATCAAATTCGATTTCATGCAATCCCCTCCTTATTGTTTTAAAAATACTTAGTATTTTTATATGTCATAAGCTGGGCTATGGGGGACATTGGAGATGGAAAATATCATATAATACAAGTATTTAGCGACAATGGTAGTTTTTCAAAAGACTTATTATTGACTTAGACCTCTCATATCCAGAGTTTAAAATATATTTGTTAATCCCATTAGAAAAAAGTTTCTTTAACAAGCAATGGAATGTGTTTACATTTATTTATAATTATTCTCCTTATTTTTCAGTCAACCAATTGGCTAAGTAGAGTTAGGCATCTTTGCTTGGTCATTACGCCTAATTATTGGTTGATAATGATTTGAAAGGAGCATAAATATGTCTGAAAACACTAATCCCAACGTCCCCACCACGCGGAGCACAAGTGTGCTGTTGTCAACTGAGGTTGAGTACATTCCCGCTGATGATCTGCTCTATTATTTCTCCGAGCAGGTTGGAATGACTTTTGAAGATTATCTCGAGGGTGAAGTAATTAACGGAGTTACCAATTCTGTCCTGACATTCTTTGGTGCTATGCTTAAACCCCAAGTTCTTGCTCTTGTTCAGCTTGGAATTAAGGTTGCAGAAATCTGCAATGCAATTAATACCGCTATGACGGCACTCGACTTGGGCGCTGCTTTCTATGACATGTACCAGAAGCAGGGTACTCAGCTGAAAGTTACCACGAATAACTATCAGTGGATGTCCGGTAGCGGAAATCACATTACCTATTACAGCGAAGTAATTTATGAAACTATCGTCTAATCTAGCGCATTGACCGTCTTCAAATCGATTGAGCGGGCAGCTTTTGCTGCCCGCTCTTCTACAGCAAATTACCGGAATATTCTGGAATGTTCATTAATAGTAAAAAGAAACCAGAAGAAATATAATATACAAAAGTTCCATTATCAAAACAAGCCCATAGCAATAGCAAGAGAGGCCGTTCTTGACCCGCACTTTGGCTACAAGACCTTGCGGTGTCCGATAAGGTTGTTTTAATGCTGCTGCGTTTCGCATTTCTTTGAGATGAAGATTATCTATGTACCAAGAAAACAGATGAATGGCCAATTGTATAGCTTGAAGAAGCGCAATGCCACCCAATACCACCATTATTGCCCGAATCATATCTGTAAGCTCGGTAAATTGATCCAAAGTTCCGAAAAGATTCAGCAAGTAAATACCTGGGGTTAGAAGAATGAGGGTCGGAAAAATCTGTAGGATGTGTCCTAGCAGTCGGGACCGTCGAAATTGGGTAAAACGGCTATAATTAGCAAGCACCTTCTCACACCACGCGGGGTCGCCCGACCAGTCGGAAGCTGGTCGGATAATGATGCCATTGTTCATGGCATACAGGTTACTATTACCCGCGGCCTCCTCGCTATCGAAAGCAAGGGTATAGTATGTTTTTTCTGACTGGATCTTTTTAAAGTAGGTATGCGTCGGCAGTACACGAACCGCTTGATATCCTTTCTCTGACTGTTCATGTAGAAATGCTAGGAAGGCATCTCGATCCTGTAAATCTACCGGGTTTACCTTAACTTTATATCGCATCTCCATCTTCCTATCCTCCGTGTAGCCTCTAGGCAGGAGGCAATTATATTGACTATATCCAAATACTCTGGTCATCTGTTCTTATGTATGTTTCAAGAATGTCAGAAAGGGACCGCTTTCACAGCTTTATTTATTACTCTCTCCCAATGATTTCAAGCTTGCAATATTTGACAATTTCATTATAATAATATCCTGTAGAATTGAATAGGGGGATCGATAATAATGAGCAAATCTTTTTTCCCTGGTCTTGAGATTCTTGTAATGGGCACAAAGGATATTATGCGTGAGTACCCCAAGGCGCGATCCGTAAGGGAACTGGATGAGATGCTTTTGAAGGTATGTCGCGATGTCAATGATAAGGATATTTCCGACGCTGAGTTTCGTTCTATGATCCACAACCTAATGTGTAAAAAAGTAGAACTGATGGAGGACAGAATGCCCCCTATTAGGATTAGTTGACCCCCCTATCTCAATAGAGGGATCGTGCTTTTATGCACACAACCCCATTTACCTACTTTGGAATTTCAACCCTCAGTTTCAGAAATTTACATGCACCCCATTTGTGAGGAAACACTCTCACAAATGGGGTGCATATTGTATAGCCCCAATTAATCGTATCTGCAGCAAAAGTGTCCGACATATGTATCTCCTCAGTTCAGGTAGTAATATTTGCCAACAGCTACCAGTTTCTCCCTATATACTATAACAATACTCTAATCTATATCCAGCCTCTTCCGAGTAAAACCGGAACATTTCACAATCAACAAAAGGAACGGGAAGTCAGAAGCTACCGCAATTATTTATTCAGAAAAATAGCATAGTACAATTTCATTGTCCCTATTTTCCATATTGTAGACATATATATGTAAACCGCAGGACAAGGCCGTTCGTTCTTCATTTCAAAATAATACGCCTTAATCAAATCTAAAAATTAAGTATTTTAGGATGTGGTCGCTATGTGGCACTTAAAGTGAATCAAATGCGAATTCCTATTCACATTAATTCTTCAATTCTATCCCCACAGTAGTCATTTATGTTAAGTCATCTATGGGAAAGTAAATACCAGGAAAGGAGATATTTATGAAAAGGAAACTGGCATTGATTCTGTCATTGGTTATGTGTATTTCTCTCTGTACACCTGTATTTGCTATTGATACCTCATCGGATATTAGAGCCTATAGTTCACAGGCAAGTATTTTAGAGATGACAATTGATGAATTGTCACTTGCAAATGCCAACAATTCTGAACTTACAGGTACACTTAATGCTGCTCAACAGAACTATTCTCAGTTATGTTCATATGTTGCAAATCCCTCTATTTTAGAACAATTTTCTGTTTATGACTTAGAAACCATTACTGATGTAATTGCAACCAATTCCTTATCCCGTTCGCAAGCAGCTAATTTGATAAACTCATGGCACACCTCAGAATCTTATTCACCTTCAATAGACATAAAATATGCCAAAATCCATGCTGCTCAACAGGAAAACAAAATATCTTATGATGAAATAACCACAAATTTGAGCAGGGCCTATTCTGGAGGAATCACTTCTGTAGGAAGCGGTGATCTCACTGGTGTACACTATATGGTACGCTCCACTTCTGGCGGCTTCAACAAAGCTAGCGGTACAATTGAATTACCAACAGTAACCTTACGAAGTTCCGCTAATGATCCCGATGTTCCTTATGTAATGTTTGGTTTTTATGTTGGTTCCGACCTTGGCTTTGATTTGGGTGCGTGCTATATGCAGAGTGACGGCAAATGGCACTTCTTTATTAGTGGATATGTATCAAGTTCAGAAGGTGGCTACACAAAATTCTATAAGGAAATGTCAGATACCTTTTCCCCAAATAGCCTCCTTAGTGTAAACCTGGTCGCCAGAATTGCACGGGGAAGTAATTCTGATGTTCTTTATTTAACAGCAATAGATACATCTTCATGGACTGAAATTGATACTATTGATGTAGACACAGGCACCACTGGCTTTACGCCCGATTTTTCCGGATATAAGGCTGGCGCCGATCGTTCCTATGTATCTTCAACCTATGGAAATGTATATGTTAACAGAGAAGTCACTCTTGCCCACGAATCACAATCTGGCCGCACGCTTACCGGAACAACGATTGAAGACGCAGAGTGGTCTGCGGTGTATCTCTACACAACATCTGGCTATAATTTATGGGGCACATCACAAACTCAGTCTGCACGGAAAATTGGAGAAACTTTGGATTATGCAAATACAGTGAACGTTTCAATTACAAATAAATGGTACCAAGATACAACCGACATCTACTACCGATAACTAGGCTATAGACTGTTTGCGTTCTATTGTGGAGGTTTTACTTATGCAGAAGCCATTTAAATGCATGGTCTACATTCTGCTGTGCGCTCTATTCTTCCAAGTGCCTGCACTTGCGGCCGATATCACAGTAAGCAGAGGAAACTGGAGTACCTGTGGACTTGCTGCAGGTGATTTTATCTCAGAAGTAACGGAGGTCGGGGAAAATCTCTACTGTATGGTAACAGACGGAGAAACGTACGATAAGGAAATGATCCTCTGCCTCTCGGATGGAGGTCTTTCCCCCTCTGTGTACCTCTCCGCCGATGCCGGTGTAGATGAAACCATGTCGTTCCTTACCATGGCTCCCTCCGGAGATGATCAGTTATGGACTGTGCTGGGAGATTTGCGTGAGAATTACCGTGTGGCCGTGTTTCAGGATGGAAAGCTGGCCACCTATGTGGATTGCGGCAGCAAGCCTGTCTTGGGAAGTGGCCAGGCGCTCTGGAAAGAAGGAAGGTCCCTCGTCTGCTGGAATGGCGAAGAAGTATTTCGGTACCCCCTCCCAGGAGACTGCTCAGAAATAGGAGACATTGCGCTGTTCAACGGTTGCCCCTGTTTTGTAGACTGGCAAAGTGGCAAGATATTACGCCTCCAAAAGGAAGGTCAAACAGAAACTGTCTTTTCCCTGCCCATTGGAGAGGCCTTTCAAACGGCTTCCCTGGCGTCCAGCGGTAATGAAGCGTATCTGTCTTACCGCGCCGGCTCTAAATCTGGTATAATCCGTCTGTCTGATGGCCGTGAGATCTTTGAGACCGCAGGAACCATCCTTTCCGTCTGGCAGCAGGTAGATGGAACGGACCATCTGGCGCTTGCCGTCGGCAGCGGGAATATGATTGAATATGAACAGCTTTCTATCTGTAGCGAGATCATTTCCTGCCGCCATGTGGAAACTTATCTCCCTAATTCCACCGCAGAGCAATTGGATTCTGGAGAAGACGGCCTTCCTACAGGATGGCGGTTTACCGACAGCAGTGGTAACCAATGGATCTTCTATCTCCGATCTTCCCAAGATCGTGGAGCGATCACCCGGGTGCTGCCAGACAGCACCACTGTCCGATACTTTACTGAAACTGCTGATCCTAGCTTCCCCCTGTATGTCCAGGGCGCAGCAGTGGAGTTTAATGTCTCTCCCTTTATATCGGACTCGGGCCACACCATGGTACCTGTCCGGGGACTGGCAGGTATCCTAAACGCAGAAGTGACATGGGATAGTAAAAGCCGTACTGTGACGGTACGTCAGGGGGAGCATATTCTTTCCCTAACCGTGGGAGTCCAAACAGCTATTGTGGACGGAGAGTATGTCCCCCTTGAAGCCCCAGCAGTAATTATTGAAGGACGGACCATGGTACCGCTACGGTTCCTTGCGGAAGCTCTTGGTTGGACTGTACATTGGGAAAACCGCACTGTGTACGTGACGAGGTAGAAAAGCATCTAAATTGATAAGCACAAAAGATATGGTTTGCAGGTATCTGGTAGAATAGAATTTCGACATGCCATTTCAGGAAAAGACTTCAAACCATATTCAAAAATCATATATTTGTAACCGTAAAATCTCCCGGCGTATAAAAAGACCGCCATCTCAGTGCGCAGGCATTGAGATGGCGGTCGGCATTTCCATTATGGTTTTGGAATTCTACATTCCTGGGGTGCGTTCACCGGGAGGAAAGATTCCGCCCAGGCTTCATCCTTC
>ULUX01031175.1_pt1 | contig 13302 bp, 9 predicted proteins | sample 1958961 | NCBI WGS metagenome assembly ULUX01 (sample SAMEA4835773, study PRJEB28245) | human gut metagenome | biome: gut microbiome; material: fecal sample | place: Denmark | collected 2008 | reverse complement strand
GCCAAGTTCGAGACCTTCCCCATCTGGAACCTGCCCCTGAACCACCCGGTGAACCTGGCCTACGAGGCGGCCACCGCCGATCTGAACGACGTGAACATGATCGACCCTTTCCACCTCCAGGCCTATGGGGAGACCACGGTGAACTACAACCGGGACGTGGAGGTGTTCCCTGTGCTGGCCGCCATGTTCGAGAAGATCACCGGGGGGGAGAGCCCCTATAAGTCCCCCACCGACATGGGGGTGAACATGGCGGGCAACTGCATCGTGGACGATGAGGCGGTATGCGCCGCCGCCCGGCAGGAGATTTTGCGCCGGTACTATACCGCTCTGTGCGACCGCCGCCGGGGCCAGGGCAGCGACGAGATCGTCTTCAAGCTGGAGCTGCTGATGAAGCAGGCGGAGGTGACGGAGGACCTGCGCCCCGTGATCGCCGCGGCCAATGCCCGGGCGGAGGAGACTGGGGAACCCGCCGCCGCCATCCAGCTGCCTGACGGAACCATCGTCACCGGTAAGACGGGGACGCTCATGGGGGCGTCCTCGGCGGCGCTGCTCAACGCCCTGAAGGCGCTGGCTGGGATCGACAAGAGCGTACACCTCATCTCCCGGGCGGCCATTGAGCCCATCCAGTCCGTCAAGGTCCACCACCTGGGCAGCCACAACCCCCGGCTCCACAGCGACGAGATCCTGATCGCTTTGGCCATCTCCGCCGCCACCGACCCCCAGGCGGCCAGGGCACTGGACGCCCTCTCCCAGCTGCGGGACTGCGAGGCCCACTCCTCGGTGATCCTCTCCGCCGCAGACAGCGGGATCTACTCCCGCCTGGGCCTGCGCCTGACCTGCTCCCCCCAGTACCAGACAAACCAGCTGTTTCACAAGTGAGGGGCGGCCGCTGTCCGCCTGCCGCCGTTTTTCAGGGCGATTTTGAAGTTTTTTTGAACGTTCCGGGCTCTCTCTTGACCAATGACGGGATCTGGTGTACTCTGTAGGTGAATCGACCGCAAAGAGATGCTTGGGATGGAACGGATTGAAGGGACACAAGGCGGCGCCCAGATACGCGCCGCGCCGGGCGAAAACGGAGGTGACAGACCGGTGAAACAGAGCGGGAAGAGGAAGTGGATCGTGGCGGGCGTCGCGGCGCTGGCAGTGGTGCTGGTCGGGGCGTGGGCTGTTCTGCGCCCGTCCAAGGCGGCGGCGGTGCGCTACGTCCAGGGACATCAGGCGGAGCTGACCGCCTATGTGAAGACCCTGCTGGCTATCGACCCGGCCCAGCTGGAGGACTACCATGGGTATTCCGGGGGAGACACCTATGACGGGTGGGACGTGACCTGCTACCCCCATACTGGCATGGTGGAGTTCCAGACCTCCGTCTTCGGCCTTGCGCCCTCCTCCACCTACTCCGGGTTCTACTACTCCCCGGAGGATGTTCCCCTGGGCTTTCAGAGCACCCAGGTGGACTTTGTGGAGAGCGGTGGCGGCTGGCTCTGGGAGGAGCCGGAGGGGGACAACCGGCAGTACACCGAGAAGATCGCCGACCACTGGTACTGGTACGAGGCCAGTTTTTGAAGGGAACAGATCAGACAAACAGCGCCCTCTCCCGGATTTGGGGAGAGGGCGCTGTTATGCTCGGACATCAGTTGGTTTTTCCGCGCGCCTTGGCCGCGCCAATGAAGCCCCGGAATAACGGGTGCGCCCGGTTGGGCCGGACAGCGGCTGGCGCCGCGCCCGTTATTTCAAAGCCCTCCGGCTCCCCCTGCGTGGAACCGACGGAGATGGCGAAAAGCCGGCCCGCGCCGTTTATCCCTGCTGGCCCTGATATGCTTTCGCTGCGCCGATGAAGCCCCGGAACAGGGGATGGGCCCGGTTGGGCCGGCTTTTCAGCTCCGGGTGGAACTGGCCGGCTACGAACCAGGGGTGGCCGGGCAGCTCGACGATCTCCACCAGGTGGCCGTCCGGGGACAGGCCGGACAGGGACAGCCCCGCGTCGGTGAGCGCCTCCCGGTAGTCGTTGTTGAACTCATAGCGGTGGCGGTGCCGCTCATGGATCTCCAGCTCGCCGTAGACAGAGGCGGCCAGGCTGCCCTCCTTCAGGTGGCAGGGATAGCTGCCCAGGCGCATGGTGCCCCCCTTGGCGGTTACCCCCACCTGGTCGGGCATCAGGTCGATGACGGGGTGGGTGGTGGCGGGGTCCAGCTCGCTGGAGTGGGCGTCGGCCATGCCGCACACGTGGCGGGCAAACTCCACCACCGCCATCTGCATCCCCAGGCAGATGCCCAGGAAGGGCACGCCGTTCTCCCGGGCGTACCGGATGGCGGAGATCTTTCCCTCGATGCCCCGGCCGCCGAAGCCGCCGGGCACCAGGATGCCCTGGGCGTCCTTCAGGATCTCGGCGGCGTTCTCATCGGTGACCAGCTCGGAGTTCACCCATTGGATGTCCACCTTCACATCGTTCTCGATGCCCCCGTGGGTGAGGGCCTCCACCACTGACAGGTAGGCGTCGTGGAGGGCCACATACTTGCCCACCAGGGCGATGGTCACCGTCCCGTGGACGTTCTTGGCCCGGTGGACCATGGTGGCCCACTCGGTCAGGTCTGGGGTGTGGCAGATGAGCCCCAGGCGGCGCACCACCACGTCGGCCAGCCCCTCCCGCTCCAGCATCAGGGGCACCTCGTACAGGATGGGGGCGGTGAGGTTGGGGATGGCGTGGTCCACGGGGATGTTGCAGAACAGGGCGATCTTGTCCAGGATGTCCTGGGGGATAGGGGAATCGCTGCGGCACATGATGACGTCGGGCTGGATGCCCAGGCCCAGCAGCTCCTTGGCGGAGTGCTGGGTGGGCTTGCTCTTCAGCTCGCCGGAGCCGGGGATGGAGACGATGAGGGAGACGTGGATGAACATCACGTTCTGCCGCCCCCGCTCGGCGGCCACCTGGCGGATGGCCTCCAGGAAGGGCTGGGACTCGATGTCACCCACAGTGCCGCCGATCTCCACGATGGCCACGTCGGCGTCCTCCCCCTCCAGGGAGTAGATGTTGCGCTTGATCTCGTTGGTGATATGGGGGATGATCTGCACCGTCCCCCCCAGGTAGTCCCCCGCCCGCTCCCGGTTGAGGACGTTCCAGTACACCTTGCCCGAGGACACCGAGGAGTTGAAGGTGAGGCTCTCGTCGATGAACCGCTCGTAGTGGCCCAGGTCCAGGTCGGTCTCCGCCCCGTCGTCGGTGACGAATACCTCCCCGTGCTGATAGGGGCTCATGGTGCCCGGATCCACATTCAGGTAGGGGTCCAGCTTCTGCACCCGTACCCGCAGCCCCCGCTGCTTGAGCAGGCGGCCCAGGGACGCGGCGGTGATCCCCTTGCCCAGGCCGGACACCACGCCGCCGGTGACAAAGATGAATTTCGTGCCGGTTGCCATAACGATTCCTCCCACATGGCAGGCCTGGCTCCCTCGCCCCCGGACGCCCTTGTCCGCCCCTGCCGGTTTCTCTCACGTCACATAACTTAACTATTTTACGTTCCCGCCCGCCGCAAGTCAAGGGGAAGTGGGGCCCCGGGGAAAAATCCGGCGAAACGGAAAAATCCCCGCCGGGGGACCCGGCGGGGAAACGAGGGGGACGGGCGGGAGTCAGAATGTCCAGGTCTGGGGATCACCCGCCAGGGGATGATCTGAATAGAAGCCGTCGACCCAGCCGTCGCTGGCGGAATTGCGGTAGAAACAGGAGTCCGGATAAACGAGCGTTCGCCCCAGGCTGTCGGTGTAGACCGCCGCTGAGACGTAGACGTGGCCGGGCTCCAGGGTGACCGGCTGGGCCAGGTACCAGTAGGGGCTGCCCGGGGGTGAAAAATGGGGATTGGAGCTGTCCGCGACGTCCTCCCCCTGGGCATGCCACAGCAGCAGCTCCCCATCCCGAAACAGGCCAACCCGAAGGGTGCCCTCCTCCAGAAGCTCTTTCCAGCGGGTGTCATGGACGCCGCTACGGCTGAAGGTCCATTCATTGGAAGAGAGGATCAGGTCCTCTCCGCTCTCCTGCCAACCGGCGTTGCCATGCCGCAGAAGGGCACCCAGATTGGGAAACGTCTCCGTGTACAGGGAGTCGTAGACGTCCAGGACCTGGGTCTGCTCCGTATCCCCGGCGCGGAAGACCACGGAGAGGATGATCTCGTCGGTGAGGGGGCAGGTGAGGACCCCGGCAAAGGCGTTGTCCCCGTCGGGCTGGGCCACCGTCACCTCCACGATCTCCTCCCCGCTGTGGGCCCGGAAGACGGCGGTCATCCCCGGCTGGTAGGTCTTGGGGACGGCGGACACCGAGAAGGTGGCGGTGTTGGCCTCTAAGTCGTTGGACAGGTGCTGGGTGTCGTACTGAGCGGTCAGGTCGTTCTGCTCCTGGAGCAGGGTCTGTACCCGGTCGTAGATGGAGCTGACCTGGGAGGAGATGGAGTTCTGCAGACCGAAGAGGGAGGCCTGCAGCTCCTGGTTGGATTGCTGGGTCTGATCCACTCGCCCGGACAGCCGGAAGAGCACGATGACCAGCACGGCTGCCCCCAGTCCGGCCAGCACTCGGGGCCAGACCTTTCTGGGGGGTCTGGCCTCCTCCCGGGCGGCCAGATACTGCTCCACGATCTCCTTGACCATGGCCAGCTGGGCGTCGGTGAGCTCGGGGGCGGCCTCGGAGGTCTCCGGGGCGGCGTCCTCCACCCCCAGCAGCCAGCCCACGGAGACGGAGAAGATTTGGCTCAGGGCGATGAGCTTTTCCACCTCGGGGACGGCGGTGTCCGACTCCCACTTGTAGATGGCCTGTCGGGACACTCCCAGCTGTTCTCCCAGGGTCTCCTGGGACAGGCCCAGTTCCTTGCGTTTCTGGCAGATTCTTTGGCCCAATGTCATACAGGGCACCTCCCTTCCAGCTCCACTCTACGGGAAAAACCGGGAAAAGGCCACCAACCGGGGGCTTGATTTTTGTCAACTGGCGGCTTACATTTCCTGTTTTCAGCATACCAGACGGGGGGAGGTTTGGCAAGTGCGGACAGCTTGTCAAAAAGCCTCGCAGAGTTCGCGCCCGCAGGCGCGAAAAAAGTGAAATCTGTTTTCGGCCGCGACATGTGCGTGGACGAAAACACATCTCGGCCCGCAAACGTGCGAATTGTCCGCCTTTAGCGGACAATGAGTGCGCTGCCGCGGGCCGCAGCCTATCCGTCGGAAAAGGCTTTGCCTTTTTCGACGGCCTGGCCCGGCGGGGCGGAAAAGAGGGGGACGGGCGGGGTCAGAAGACCCAGGCCTCCGGGTTGCCGGGCAGGCCGAGACTGCTCCGGACCCACCGTTCGCTGCTCTCATGGTAGGCGATGGTGGCAATGGGACGGACCAGCTGCCGGCCCAGCTCGTCGGTGTAGATGCAGGCCTCGGTGTACTTGTGGCCGGGCTCCATCACCACCTCCTCCGGGCGGATCCAGTAGGCCCGCTCGGCCTGAGGATAGTTTTCTGGATTTGCCTCCTCCGGGACGTAGGGCTGGGCGATGGACAGCTCGTACCACAGCAGCAGCTCGTTATCCCGGAACAGGCCCACCTGGAGGGGCCGCGCCTGTTGGCGCAGGGCCTCCTCCCACGCCTCGTCGTCCAGGGAGAAATCCGGCCACTCCAGACCCGCGGTCAGCCCCTGGTTGGCCGGCTGGGCGGCGAGCACGCTGCTCTCCTCATCGGTGGGGAAAAAGGAGAACTCCCACCAGAACTGGATATAGGGGAAGCTGTCGGTGTAGAGCCGGTCATACTCCTCCAGCACCTGGATCTGTTCCGTCTGGCCGTCCCGAAAGACTACGGATAGGGTGATGTCATCGGTGAGAGGGCAGGTAATCTCTCCGGAGAAGGCATTGCCCTCTCCCGGTTCTGCCACGGCCAGCTCCACCGTCTCCCCCATGCTGACGGCCCGGAACAGGGCGGTGGTCTCCGGGGTATAGGTGCGGGGGGTGGCCTGCACCTGGAAGGAGGCGGTGCCTGCCTCCGGGTCGGAGGACAAATGCTCCACCTGCCAGTCCACCGCCACGCTGCTGTTCTCCCGGAAGGAGTCCTCCATCTGCTCGGTGACGTCGGCGATGGTGCCGGTGAGGGAGTACCACATCTCGTCCACGTAGCTGCGCAGGTCCTGGTTCTCCGCCTGGCTCTCCTCTGACATGCGGTTGAACTGCACCACCAGGTAGGCCAGGGCGCTCACCACCGCAACCATCAGCAGGACCCCCGCCGTGCGCAGGCGGCGGCGCCAGGGGTTGGGTTTGACCTCCTCCCGGGCGGCCAGGTACTGCTCCACGATCTCCTTGACCATGGCCAGCTGGGTGTCGGTGAGCTCGGGGGCGGCCTCGGAGGTCTCCGGGGCGGCGTCCTCCACCCCCAGCAGCCACCCCACCGGGACGGAGAACAGGCGGCTGAGGGCGATGAGTTTTTCCACCTCGGGCAGGACGGTGTCCGACTCCCATTTGTAGATGGACTGGCGGGACACCCCCAGCTGCTCCCCCAGGGCCTCCTGGGACAGGCCCAGCTCCTTGCGCTTCTGAGCGATGCGTTGACCCACGGTCATGGCGTTCAACCTCCTTTCCATCCAAGGGCGGGGGCAGGGGCCCGCGCCCGGGTTCCATCCTTCCTGACACCTGCATCATACCGGAACAGGCGGGGGTTCCGCCACCAACCCGGGGGCGGAATCCTGCTAACCTGGGGTTTACATTCCTCACGTTCAGCATAGCAGAAGGGGGCGGAAAAGGCAAGGGGGACGGGGTTTAGTCCGGCCCGGCGGGGCGCAGCCCCTCCTCCGTGAGCTCCAGCACCCGGCGGCACACCTGCCGAAGGTACAGCCGGTCGTGGGATACGCTGAGGATGCAGCCGGGGAAATCGGAGAGCACCTGCCGGATCACCGGGGCGGACAGGGGGGAGAAGTTCCGGGTGGGCTCGTCCAGCACCAGCACGTTGGCACCGCTGAGCACCATGGCCAGGAAGAGCAGCTTGGCCCGCTGCCCGCCGGAGAGGCCCGCCGCCGGGTGCCCCATCTCCTCCGCCTTGTACTTCATGGCCCCCAGCAGAGTGCGGGCCCGGGTGATGTCGTCCCTGCGCCCCGAGGGGGCCAGCAGGTCCACCGGGGTCTGGTCCCCCAGCAGCTGGTCGCCGTAGTCCTGGGCCATCCAGGCCGCCCGGAGATCGGTCCGGGGGAGCAGTTCCTCTGCTACAATTTTCAAAAGGGTGGACTTGCCCACGCCGTTGGCCCCCACGATGCCGATCTTCTCCGGTCCGGTGACCCACAGCCGGACGTCTCGGGATAGCACCCGCTCCCCGGCCTTCAGTTCGGGCAGGTCCAGCCGGAGCACCGTCTTGCCCGCGGGCAGGGAGGCTTTGCCGCTGTCAAAGGCGGTCAAAATGGCCTCCTCCCACTCGGGCAGCTGGGTCATATCCTCCTTCTCCCGCTCAAACCGGCGGCCCATGGACAGCACCGCGTGCATCTTCTTTTTCAGCAGCTGGCCCCCGTGGGGGTCCTGCCGGGAGATGGTTGCCTGCTGATGGTCCACCTTGTTCCGGATCTGCCGGAACCGCTCCATCTTGGCGTCAAACTCCGCCCGCTCCTTCCGGGCCACCTGCTCCTGATGGGCAAAGCCCGCCTGGCGGGCGGCCACATAGCTCTGGTAATCCGTCCGGGCCACGGTACACCGGGGGAGGGTGCGGCGGCGCAGCCGCTCTAAGTGGATCACCACATTGGCGGTGCGGGCCAGCAGGGTCTCGTCGTGGGAGATATAGAGCACCGGGGCGGGGCAGGAGAGCAGGAAGCCCTCCAGCCACTCCAGGGTGGCCAGGTCCAGATCGTTGGACGGCTCGTCCAGCAGCAGCACGTCCGGCCCGTCCAGCAGCAGCAGGGCCAGGCGCAGCTTCACCCGCTCCCCGCCGGACAGGGTGGCCATGGGCCGCCAGTCGTAGAAGAGCTCCGGCTCCAGCCCAACCTGACGGGCCCGTTGGGCCAGCTCCTTTGGAGTTGCATCCTGGAAGGCGGGAACAGCCTGGCAGAACTCCGCCACCGGGGCGGCCAGCTCCTCCGGCCGCAGCTCCTGGGCCAGGTAGCCCTTCCGCAGCCCCTTGTCCAAAATCTCCCCCGTCCACTCCACATAGGGCTCCACCAAGGCGGGGTCATAGAGCAGTTTGAGCACCGTGGACTTCCCGTTTCCCTCCTCCCCGATGACCGCCGCCCGGTCTCCGGGGTCCAGGGTGAAGGACAGCCCCTCCACCAGGGTGGTCAGATCTTTCCTATGGGTGATGGTGAGGTTTTTCACCTGTAACATAGCGCATTCCTCCTTTCGCGCAAAAAAGCCTCGCAGAGTTCGCGCCCATAGGCGCGAATAAGCTGTAATCCGTTTTCGGCCGGGGCGTGTACCTGGACGAAAACACTGCTCGGCCCGCAAACGTGCGAGCGCCGCCCTTTGGGGCGAGTGCGCTGCGGCGGGCCGCAAGATTCCGGCGAAAAGGCGCCGCCTTTTTGCCGGACGTAGAAAAAAGCCTGCCTCCGTGACCGAAGGCAGGCTTACATGACGAAAGAAGGCCGGGGACAGGGTCCATCTGTGGCCCTGTCCAGCGCAAGTCTGTAAACTGCTCTTCTCGTCACGAAAACCTAGACCCATCTCGAATGGGCCTGCCGGATGTGTTCCATTCCATGACTTGAAGTTCAGCTTACTTGCGCATTCTTTCACCCTTTTCTGTTTTGGTTAAGGCCAGTATACCACAGCCCGGTCCGGCCCGTCAAGGGCGGGGGGGCGTGCCGTCGAAAAAGGCAAAGCCTTTTCCGACGGATAGATTGCGGCCCGCGGCAGCGCACTTCGTCGGGGCAAGCTCCATATCCTTCGCTTCCGCCTTTTGCGAAAGCTCATCCATTCCGCTGCCCCTCCTCTCCCCACAAAACCCGCTGATGCTGGGCTTTTGTGGGGGAAAGGGCTTGCCCCGACTCGCACGTTTGCGGGCCGAGAAGTGTTTTCACCCACGTACACGCCGCGGTCGAAAACAAATCCCAATTTTTCACGACGCAGCGCAAAAATACAATTTTTGCGCTGCGTCGTGAACTCTGTGAGGCTTTTCGATAAGCTCCGTCCGCCCCGTCAAGGGCGGGGGGGCAGGCCGCCGAAAAAGGCAGGGCCCTTTCCCCACTGAATTACTCGATGGGTACCGTCCAGCCGTAGGGGTCGGGCTCGGTGCCCCACTGGATGCCGGTGAGGGTGTCGTACAGCCGCTGGGTGAGGTGGCCGATCTGACCGTTGTTGATGGTCACCTTTTTCTCCCCCATGGCCAGCTCGCCGATGGGAGAGACCACCGCCGCCGTGCCCGAGCCCCAGGCCTCCTCCAGTTTGCCGGAGTCGGCCGCGTCAAACAGCTCCTGGGCGGTGATCAGCCGCTCCTCCACACTGACGCCCCAGTCCCGCAGCAGCTCCAGGCAGCTCTTCCGGGTGATGCCGGGCAGCACTGAGCCGGTGAGGGCAGGAGTGATGACCTTGCCGTCCACCTTGAACAGCACGTTCATGGCCCCAACTTCCTCAATGTACTTGCGGTGGACACCGTCCAGCCACAGCACCTGGGAGTAGCCCTGCTCCTCCGCCCGCTCCCCGGCGCGGATGGAAGCGGCGTAGTTGCCGCCGCACTTGGTGTAGCCGGTGCCCCCCCGGACGGCCCGCACGTCCTCGTCCTCTACGTAGATCTTTACCGGGTTGATCCCCTCGGGGTAGTAGGCGCCCACGGGACTGAGGATGATGGCGAACAGGTAGCTGTGGGAGGCATGCACGCCCAAAGAGGGGTCGGTGGCGATGATGAAGGGGCGGATATACAGGGAGGTGCCCTTTTTGGCGGGCACCCAGTCCTGGTCGAGCCGCACCAGGGCCTTCACCGCCTGGACGAAGTCCTCCTCGGGAATCTGGGGGATGCACAGCCGGTCGCAGGAGGAGTTCAGCCGCCGGGCGTTCTCCAGGGAGCGGAACAACTGCACCTTCCCCTCTGGGGTGCGGTAGGCCTTGAGTCCCTCAAAGACCTCCTGAGCGTAGTGGAACACCATGCAGGAGGGGTCCAGGGACAGCGGGCCGTAGGGCACGATGCGGGGGTCGTGCCAGCCCTGGCTGGTGTGGTAGTCCATCAGAAACATGTGGTCGGTGAACAGCTTGCCGAACACCAGAGTGTCGGGATCGGGATGGGGCTTGCCCTGAGCGGCGCGGGTGACTTTGATCTCCAGCATGGGACTCGTCTCCTTTTGCGTTAAAGCGTTGAATGTCTGTATTATAACAGTGGAGTGGCGGGCGCGCAATGGTGAAATGCCCAAATTATATCCCGGAATTGTCCCGGGGAATTATCCTTGTTTTTATGGATGGCATTTGATATAATAAAGAATCTGAAAATCCTAGGAAGAAACCCGGCGCGGGACCGGCCCAGAGCGGGGCGGCCGGCCTGACAAAGAGAGGTGGACGGTGTGAATCAAAAACTGTCACAGCTTCTGGCCCCCCGGCTTGGGCTATATTTTCTGGTGATGGCAGCCTTTGCCATCATCACACTACTGCTGGGCAGGGTGGATGTGGCGGTGGGTGAGTTGATCATCGTGGCCATCCTGTTCGGGGTGTATTGGGGTACTCTGCTCCGCCGCCGCCGGGAGGCGGCAAGCTATCTGGAGCAGCTGGTGGGAAGTATGGACGGGGCAACCCGGGACAGTACCCTTAACTGCCCGCTGCCGGTGGCCATGTTTCGGCCGGACACCGACGAGGTGCTCTGGACCAACGACCGCTTCCTGCGCCTGACCGGGGAGCAGGAGGGAATGTTCGACACGAAGATGGCTGACCTGGTGCCCTCCTTTGACAGCCGCTGGCTGCTGGAGGGCAAGAATGAGTGCCCCCAAGAGGTGGCCGTAGGCAACCGGCGTTACCAGGTATTCGGCAGTGTTGCCCGTACTGCGGGCCAGGAGGAGGGCGCGCTGGCCACCACTTACTGGGTGGATGTGACCGAGCTGGCCAACACCCGGGACGTCTACAAAGCCACACGCCCGGCGGTGGCCCTGCTGCTGCTGGACAACTATGAGGACACCATCAAGGGTCAGGAGGACAGCGTACGCTCCGCCCTGCTCAACGCCGTCAGCCAGAAGTTCACCCAGTGGACCCAGGACACGGACGGCATCTTTTGCCGGCTGGACCGGGACCGCTACCTGTACCTGTTCGAGGAGCAGTACCTGGACGGCTACAAGGCGGAGAAGTTCTCCCTGCTGGACAGTGTCCGGACCATCCAGAGCCCCAACGGTATCCCCATCACCCTGTCCATCGGCGTGGGGGTGGATGGGGACAGCCTGGGGGAGATGTTCCGCTTCGCATCCCTATCCGCGGAGATGGCCCTGTCCCGGGGGGGCGACCAAGCGGTGGTGAAGAACCGCTTCAACTTCGAGTTCTACGGAGGCCGGGCCAAGGAGACGGAGAAGCGCACCAAGGTGAAGAGCCGGGTGATGGCCTCCGCCCTAGGCGAGCTGGTGGCCGACGCCTCCTGCGTGCTGGTCATGGGCCACAAATCTGCCGATATGGATGCGGTGGGGGCGGCCGTGGGGGTGTGCGCCATTGCCCGCAAGCGGGGAGTTCCCCGCTACATCGTTCGGGAGGAGGGAACCACCCCCGCCGATGACCTGTATGAGCGGGTGGCGCAAATGGAGGAGTACCAGGGACTGTTTCTGGACAGCCAGGAGGCCCTGCTCCGGGCGGACTCCCGTTCCCTGCTGGTGGTGGTAGACACCAGCAGGCCGGAACAGGTGGCCAGCCGGGAAGTGCTCCAGTCCTGCAATAAGGTGGCGGTCATCGACCACCACCGCCGGGCGGCCACTTATATTGAAGGGGCGGCGCTCTATTTCCATGAGCCTTACGCCTCCTCAGCCAGCGAGCTGGTCACCGAGCTGCTCAGCTATCTGCTGGAGCCGGCCGACCTACTGCGGGGGGAGGCGGAGGCCTTGATGGCGGGGTTGATGTTGGACACCAAGAACTTCACCATGCGTACGGGAGGACGGACCTTTGAGGCGGCGGCCTTCCTGCGCAGGGCGGGAGCAGATACCGGCGAGGTGAAAAAGCTGTTCCAGACGGGCCTTGCGGAGACGGTGGAGAAGTACGCCATCATCCAGAACGCCCAGCCCTACGGCCAGGACATCGCCATTGCGGCCACTGACCAGGCTGTGGGACGGGTGACGGCCGCCCAGGCGGCGGATGAGCTGCTGAACATCGAGGGCATCCAGGCCTCCTTTGTGCTCTACCAGGACGGGGACCAGGTGGTGGTGTCTGCCAGGAGCATGAACGACACCAATGTTCAGGTCGTCCTGGAAGCTCTGGGGGGCGGGGGAAACGCCAACGCCGCCGGGGCTCAGATCCCAGGGAAACGGGTGGAGGAAGTGGAGGAAATGCTGCGGGGTGTGTTGGACCAGTATTTTGAGGGAGAAAACGAGGAGGAAACCCGGCAGGCAGAGGAGTGAACGCGCTCGGAGCCAGACAGCCCGGTAGGGCAGCCGCTGGGTGTGCCGTGTGATTGATAGGAGGAATACACCGTGAAAGTAATTCTACAACAGGATGTGAAGGGACAGGGGAAGAAGGGCCAGATGGTGGAGGTGTCCGACGGCTACGGCCGCAACTTCCTCCTACCCCGGAAGCTGGCGGTGGAGGCCACGGCGGAAAACGTCAACACCATGAAGATGCAGGAGAAGGCCAAAAAGGCGAAGGAAGCCGAGGAAAAGGCTCAGGCCCAGGCCATGGCCCAGCGGCTGGAGAGCTGCCAGGTGAAGATTTCCGCCAAGGCCGGCCAGGGCAGCCGCCTGTTCGGCTCCGTGACCAGCAAGGAGATCGCCCAGGCCCTGAAGGAACAGCATCAGATGGATGTGAACAAGAGCAAGATCGTCCTGCCCGATCCCATCAAGTCCTTTGGCTCCTTCGAGGTGAAGTGCAAGCTGGGCTACGAGGTCACCGGAACCATTCACGTGCTGGTGGTGGAGGAGAAGTGATCAGGCGTCTGCGTTCCTGGAGGTGAGGGAATGAACGAACTGGACAATCTGGCGCTGCCCCACTCCGTGGAGGCGGAGCAGGCGGTGCTGGGCTCCATGCTCATCGACGATCGGTGCGTGCCCGATGTGATTGCCCGCCTGTCCCCGGACGACTTCTACATGCGCCAGAACCGGGAGCTCTACCAGGTGCTCTACGGGATGTTCAACCGTTTCGAGACCATTGATCCGGTGACGGTGCTGGACCGGATGAAGCAGGCAGGAGTGTACGATGAGAACAACTCGGTGGGCTACCTGCGGCAGCTCAT
>ULUX01074064.1_pt1 | contig 13441 bp, 8 predicted proteins | sample 1958961 | NCBI WGS metagenome assembly ULUX01 (sample SAMEA4835773, study PRJEB28245) | human gut metagenome | biome: gut microbiome; material: fecal sample | place: Denmark | collected 2008 | reverse complement strand
CGGTAACCTTCACGGATATAGCCGCGCTCGTTGATGCGGTAAATTTGTGCGGGAGCATGGCACATTTTTTCAACGATGGTTTCGAGTGTGAATACTCCCTCATCCACCAGTTGCAGCATGCTGACAAGTGAGAACTGTATCATCGGCATGCCGGACATGGCCTTCAAGGCACCTCCTTCTTTTTCGGAGAGCAGATGGGGCGCATGGTCGGTGGCTATAACGTCTATCAGGCCGGAGTTGACGGCTGCACGCAGGGCATCGCGGTCGGCTTGCTTCTTAATGGCAGGATTGCACTTGATACGTGTGCCCAACGTGCGATAGTCACTGAGCGTGAAGAGGAGATGGGCAACGCATGCTTCGGCGGTGATATGCTTCTCGGAAAGTGAATAGTCATTGAACAGTTGCAGTTCCTTGGCTGTGGACACATGCAGAATATGCAGCCGTGCACCGGCAATCCTTGCCAGCCGTACTGCCAGCTCAGAAGATGCATAGCATGCTGCCGAGGAGCGGATGTAGGGATGCTTGCCTATGGGAATATCATTCTCTCCGGCAAACATTTCCTTATACTTGGCAATATTGTTCTTGATGGTTTCCTGGTCTTCGCAGTGGGCGGCAATCAGCATGTCTGTACCGTTGAAGATGTTCAGCAGGCTGTTCATCTTGTCTACCAGCATGTTTCCGGTACTGGAGCCCATGAATAGCTTGATACCGCAGACGCGGTGCTTGTCCAGCTTGCCGAATTCGCTGTAATTGTCGTTTGTTGCGCCGAAGTAGCAGGAATGGTTTACGATACACTTCTCGTTCAGCAAATCAAGTTTGGCGTTCAAGGCATCCAGCGTAGTGGTCACCGGATTTGTATTGGGCATATCCATGATGGAGGTCACACCACCTGCGGCAGCCGCACGGCTTTCGGTGAGGATGTCCGCTTTGTGGGTCAGCCCGGGATCGCGAAAATGTACATGGTCGTCGATGATGCCAGGCAACAGATAGCATCCGGTGGCATCTATGGTCTCGTCACAAGGGGCGGAGAGAGGTTTCCAGTTGGTCAGTACCTCTGCAATGCGCCCGTCTTCTATCACTACGGAACCTTTCACGGATTGTCCTTCGTTGACAATCGTAGCGTTATGTATCAATGTTCTTTTCATATCTTCCTAATATTTATAGTAAACCCCTATCACTCTATCACCTATCACTTCATCTCCTTATCTACGGTAGGATATTTATGGAACCAACTGTTCCATTTCAACCGAATCACTCCGAATACGGCTTCACCAAAAATACTGCTGTTCATTTTGGAGGTGCCCAGTTCGCGATTGATGAAGATGACAGGCACTTCCTTTACCTTGAAGCCGCATTTGTAGGCGGTGAATTTCATTTCTATCTGGAAGGCGTATCCTTTGAAGCGGATGCCGTCCAGATTGATAGTCTCCAATACCCGGCGGCGGTAACATACAAATCCGGCTGTAGTGTCGTGGATGGGCAGCCCGGTGATGAAGCGCACATACTTGGAGGCAAAATAAGACATCAGTACACGTCCCATGGGCCAGTTCACTACGTTCACACCACTCACATAACGTGAACCGATGGCTACATCGGCACCCTCTTCGGAGCAGGCGCGGTAGAGTCGCGGCAAGTCTTGGGGATTGTGGCTGAAGTCGGCATCCATTTCGAATACATACTCATAACCTCGTTGCAATGCCCACTTAAAGCCGGCTATGTAGGCTGTACCCAGTCCTAACTTTCCTTTGCGCTCCACCATGAAGAGGCGTTCGGGAAACTCCTGCTGCAAGGTCTTTACAATGGCAGCTGTTCCGTCGGGCGAACCGTCTTCAATGACAAGGATGTGAAAACCATGTTTCAGAGCAAAAACGGCACGGATGATATTTTCTATATTCTCCCGTTCATTGTAGGTGGGGATGATGACAATGCTGTCTGATGTTTGCATACTTATAGGTAATGGGGGTTATAACTGGGAACAAATGTAATACATTTCTTTTTTATCTGGCAGCATTTTCACACAAATCTTGATTTTGCAAAGTTCTGGCGCCACGACTCTTTCATTTATGTAGTTCCTTCTAACTCCTGACTATGAGGAATGCAGGTTAAATCAAAGAACCGTATGCTTGACTTTGAACTTTAGCCTCAATCTTTAGCTATTCCCGTTTCAATCATTAACAGAAAACATTCAAACTATTAAAGAAAAACTTTCGAAGTATAAAGGATAAAGTGGGTAGATATAGGGAGAAAAAGTGCTCTTCAGTCTTGGTCTGTCTATCCCAAGCCTTGGGATAGACAGACCAAACCCTGGGATACATGTCCGCAGGCTGGGGATAAACTTTGTGTAACATAACTCCTGAATAGGGATTGTGCAGGCTGTGTTATTCATAATTGGAGGAAAAGAAGTTTCATTGCCTTCCCCGATAAATAGGGCGATACAGAAAAAAGGTGAAGGATGTGCAGGCTGACAGCAGAAAGATTATTTCAGAGAACATAGTTGCCGACAGGTCAAAGCTAAAGATTATTTGTGTATTTTTGCACCGAATTTATTTCGGTAGGATACCTTATGAGAGGTAATACCGGGGGAAAAAGCGCAAAGCAATGAATATAACTGAACTGCAACAATCTTATGCTTCCCATCCCAATGTAGAGGGGGTGTGCAGGCTTCTGAAAGATAACTCTGTCCGTCACCTATATTGCGGAGGTTTATATGCCTCTGCCGCTTCTTTGTTTTCGTCTGTATTGGTTCAGCGGGCTACTTGTCCGCTCGTTTTCATTCTGGGCGATATGGAGGAAGCCGGTTATTTCTATCATGATTTGACGCAGATATTGGGGACAGAGCAGGTATTGTTTTTTCCTTCTTCGTTCCGCCGCGCCATCAAGTACGGGCAGAAGGATGCGGCAAACGAAATACTCCGTACAGAAGTGCTGAGTCGCCTGCAAAAAGGAGAAGAGGGGCTTTGCGTGGTGACCTATCCGGATGCGCTGGCCGAAAAGGTTGTCTCACGTAAGGAACTTGGAGACAATACACTGAAACTGCATGCAGGCGAGAGGGTGGATATGAACTTCGTGACGGACGTATTGCGCAGCTACGGTTTCGAATATGTGGACTACGTCTACGAGCCGGGGCAGTATGCCGTTCGTGGCAGTATTATCGACGTCTTTTCCTTCTCTTCCGAATATCCCTTCCGTATAGACTTTTTCGGCGATGAGGTGGAAAGCGTCCGTACCTTCGAGGTGGAAACACAGCTCTCGAAGGAGAAGAAAGAAAGCATCGTGATAGTTCCCGACTTGAGCCATAGCCTGGAAAAAAAGGGAAGCGGCGGCATGGTGTCGTTCCTCGATTTCCTTCCGTCGGACAGCTTGCTTGCCATGCGCGACTTTCTCTGGCTACGCGAACGCATCCAGACCGTGCACGACGAATCGCTCACCCCACAGGCCATCGCCGCCCGTGAGTCGGAGGAGAATGGAGCCATCACGCTGGAAGGCAAGCTGATTGATGGTGGCGAGTTCACCCTGCGCGCCCTCGATTTCCGCCGGATGGAGTTCGGCAACAAGCCCACCGGAACGCCGGATGCTACCGTCTCGTTCCATACTACGGTACAGCCTATCTTCCATAAAAACTTCGACATGGTGGCGGAGAGTTTCCGCGAATACCTCTCCCGTCACTACACCATCTACATATGCAGCGACAGCCTGAAACAGACCGACCGCATCCGTGCCATCTTTGAGGACCGTGGAGACAACATATCCTTTACCGCCGTGGAACGGACACTGCACGAAGGCTTTGCCGACGACACTTTGCGTATCTGCGTCTTTACCGACCATCAGCTGTTCGACCGCTTTCACAAGTATAACTTGAAGAGCGACAAGGCACGCAGCGGCAAGGTGGCCTTGAGCCTGAAGGAGCTGAACCAATTCACCCCCGGCGACTATGTGGTGCATACCGACCACGGTGTGGGGCGTTTTGCCGGACTGGTACGTATCCCCAACGGTGACACCACGCAGGAGGTGATGAAGATTGTCTATCAGAACGAAGATGTGGTGTTTGTCTCCATCCACTCTCTGCACAAGGTTTCCAAGTACAAGGGAAAGGAGGGTGAAGCGCCCCGCCTCAACAAGCTCGGCACCGGAGCCTGGGAGAAGCTGAAAGACCGCACCAAGACGAAGATAAAGGATATTGCCCGCGACTTGATAAAACTCTACTCGCAACGCCGCGAGGAGAAGGGGTTTCAATACAGTCCCGACAGCTTCCTGCAACGGGAGTTGGAAGCCTCCTTCATCTATGAGGATACCCCCGACCAAAGCAAGGCTACTTCCGACGTGAAGGCCGACATGGAGAGTGCCCGTCCGATGGACCGCCTGGTGTGCGGTGACGTGGGCTTTGGCAAGACGGAGGTGGCTGTTCGTGCCGCTTTCAAGGCTGTGTCGGACAATAAGCAGGTGGCTGTACTGGTGCCCACTACCGTACTTGCCTATCAGCATTTCCAGACCTTCAAGGAGCGCTTGAAAGGCTTGCCTTGCCGGGTGGAGTATCTGAGTCGTGCCCGCACCGCTGCTCAGGCAAAGGCTGTAGTGAAAGGGCTTGCCGAAGGGGAAGTGAATATTCTTATCGGTACCCACCGTATCCTGGGAAAAGACGTTAAGTTCAAAGACCTTGGTTTGTTGATTATTGATGAGGAGCAGAAGTTCGGCGTCTCCGTCAAGGAGAAACTCCGCCAATTGAAGGTGAATGTGGATACGCTGACCATGACGGCTACACCCATTCCCCGTACCTTGCAGTTTTCGCTGATGGGTGCGCGCGACTTGAGCGTCATCCAGACACCGCCGCCTAACCGCTATCCCATCCAGACGGAAGTGCACACCTTCAACGAGGAAATCATTGCCGACGCCGTCAATTTTGAGATGAGCCGTAACGGGCAGGTATTCTTCGTGAATAACCGTATTTCCAATCTGTTTGAGTTGAAGGCCATGATAGAGCGGCACATTCCCGACTGCCGTGTCTGTATCGGACACGGACAGATGGAGCCTGCCGAACTGGAGAAGATAATCTTTGATTTCGTCAATTACGATTACGACGTGCTGCTTGCCACTACCATCATCGAAAGTGGCATCGACATACCCAATGCCAATACCATTATCATCAACCAGGCGCAGAACTTCGGCCTCAGTGACTTGCACCAGATGCGCGGACGTGTGGGGCGGAGCAATAAAAAAGCTTTCTGTTACCTGCTGGCACCGCCTTTGTCCTCCCTTACTCCCGAAGCAAAACGACGCCTGCAAGCCATCGAGAACTTCTCCGACCTGGGCAGTGGCATCCACATTGCCATGCAGGACCTTGACATCCGTGGCGCAGGCAATATGCTCGGTGCCGAACAGAGTGGTTTCATTGCCGACCTAGGCTACGAGACGTATCAAAAGATTCTCTCCGAAGCTGTGCACGAACTGAAGACCGACGAGTTTGCCGACCTTTATGCCGAAGAACTGAAAGCAGACGGAGGCGTCATCAGTGGAGAACAGTTTGTCGACGAATGCCAGGTGGAAAGTGACCTCGAACTTCTGTTGCCTGCCGATTACGTGACCGGCAGCAGCGAACGTATGTTGCTTTATCGCGAGTTGGACGGATTGACACTCGACAAGGATGTGGATGCTTTCCGTACCCGCCTCGAAGACCGCTTCGGTCCGATTCCTCCTGAAACGGAAGAGTTGCTGCGCATCGTTCCCTTGCGCCGCCTGGCTGCTCGGCTCGGGGTGGAAAAAGTCTTTCTGAAAGGTGGGCGCATGTCCCTGTTCTTCGTCTCCAATCCGGATAGCCCGTATTATCAGAGCCAGGCATTCGGCAAGGTCATTGCCTACATGATGAAGTACACCCGGCGTTGTGACCTGCGCGAACAGAACAACAAACGGAGTATGCTGGTGAAGGATGTCAGGACGGTGGAAGAAGCTGTCTGTGTGTTGCAGGAGGTAGTGGCAATGCAGGTGGAGGAGTAACTGTTGCCACTCCTGCCACTAACGTCCGAACTGCAAGGCGAATCCCAAATTGAAGAAAGTGATGTTGTTTTTGAACCAGCTATGGTCTACTCCGTCATCATAGCCGTCCGTGTTGTAAAGTCGTGCATCGGGGTTGGCAAACCAGTCTGCTGTCAGGAAATCACAGCGAATCATACCCGAGAGTTTACGGCTGATGCGGAACTCATAGCCTGCTGCGAAAGTTATTCCACAATATCCTTTATGGAAAAGGTGTCCGTTCCGTTCACCGCGTTTATATGTCCGTTCCTGATAGTTCATATACCCGATGCCGAACGAGAGGAACAGTCCTTGATTCCCGTTGCTCCACAAGGGCCGGTATGTGATGTTGGGGCGTATGCAGTGCAGATGTGCCTTATCCGGCAGGCGTGCCATGCGTAGATAGTCATATTGAAGTCCTGCGGCAAATAGGGGCGTGATGTAGTAGCGGCCTTCTGTCATGAGGTCATATCCCACCCGGTTGCCGTTCTTGCTGAAGAAGTCGTTGCGGTTTCCTTCTACATGAGGTAAGGATACACCGCCACCGAAGATGATACTGTAATTTTGCGGCAGGCATTCGCTTTGTGCCAGCAGACCTGTCGCTCCAATGGGGAGTAGGGATAGGCAGAGGAGGAGGAATCGTTTCATGCAGTTGCTGTGAGTTTCTTGGAAATATCGTATTTTTATCGTTTCCCGTATAGCTTGTCTATCAAATCCGTCCGTCCTATCCGGCGCAGTTCGTTTATGATGTTCCTGCGCTCTTCGGGTTTGTACCAGAAGAAGAATTGGCGTTGAGCCAGTTTCTCGCGCTGCGTTTTGGCACTGAATACCGGTTCCAGCGTATAAGGATGGAAGCCCGTGTACCATGCTTCGGTGGCAACGGTCATGGGAGTAGGGGTAAAGTCTTGCACTTGTTCCAGATGGAAGTCCAGTCGCTTGGTGATGACGGCAAGTTCTGCCATATCTTCCTCCTTGCATCCGGGATGGCTGCTGATGAAATAAGGAATAAGCTGCTGGCGTAGTCCTTCTTCATGGTTAATCCTGTCGAATATCTTCTTGAACTCACCGAACTGGCTGAACGGAGGCTTGCGCATGATGTTGAGCACGCGGTCTGACGTATGCTCCGGTGCTACCTTCAGGCGACCGCTGACATGGCGGGCAATGAGCTCGCGGGTATATTCCTGCGTACTTTTGTTAGTGTTCGGGTCCTTGCTCTGGTGCAGCAGCAGGTCATAGCGTACACCGCTGCCAATGAAGGACTTCTTGATGCCGGGCAGGGCATCTACGGCATGATAGATGTCGAGCAGCGGACGGTGGTCCGTATTCAGGTTGGGGCATACCTTGGGGTAGATGCACGACGGGCGTTTGCATTTCCTGCAGACGGCCTCATCCCGTCCCTTCATGCGGTACATATTGGCCGACGGGCCTCCTAAATCGCTCAAATAACCCTTGAAGTCTGGCAGCTCCGTGATGGCTTTCACCTCTTTCAGAATGCTCTCCTTGCTGCGGCTTACGATGAATTTGCCCTGGTGTGCGGAGATGGTGCAGAAGGCACATCCTCCGAAACATCCGCGATGCAGGTTGACGGAGAACTTTATCATGTCGTATGCCGGAATACGTTTTCCCTTGTATTTGGGATGGGGCAGGCGCGTGTATGGCAAGTCGAAAGAACGGTCGAGTTCAGCTTCCGTCAAAGGGGGATAGGGAGGATTGACTACTACCGTCAGCTTGCCGCTCTTTTGCAAGATGCGGGATGCTGTATATTTGTTGCTTTCCTCCTCGATATGACGGAAGTTGGCAGCTTCTTTCTTTTTATCTTTCAGACATTCTTCATGGGAAAAGAGGGTGATATCCCCTTCTTGTACCACTACTTCCTTGTCAAGGTAAACCATTTGGGGAATATCGGCGATGAGCTTTTTGAAGCTTGGGGCGTCCATCTGTGTCTGTTGGCGTTTCAGCCTTTCCGCAAGTTCCACCACCGGTTTCTCTCCCATACCGTAGATGAGTGAGTCGGCTCCGCTGTCGAGGAGGATGCTGGGGCGTACACGGTCCTGCCAATAGTCATAGTGCGTCAGGCGGCGCATGCTTGCCTCGATGCCGCCCAGTACGACGGGGACATCGGGGAATAGCTTCTTTAATATCTGGGTATATACAATGGAAGGGTACTCCGGACGCATATCCGGACGTGCATCCGGGGTATAGGCGTCATCACTGCGCAAGCGTTTGTTGGCAGTATATTTGTTGACCATCGAATCCATACAGCCGGGACTGATGCCGAAGAACAGACGGGGACGTCCCAGTTTTTTGAAGTCGCGCAAGTCGTCGCGCCAGTTGGGTTGGGGGATGATGGCTACGCGCAATCCTTCTGCTTCGAGGATGCGGCCTATGACGGCGGCTCCAAAAGAAGGGTGATCCACGTAGGCGTCACCGCTGAAAAGTATTACATCCAATTCGTCCCAACCACGCAGTTCCACTTCTTTCTTGGTAGTAGGAAGCCAGTCTGTAAGGCGATATTCTTTCATTTGCACATTAAAAACTGTAATGTCATCCGTTCTCCGTCGTAAATCTCACGGAAGCCTATCTGCTGCTCGGAAAGATACTCTTTCATGTCATTGAAGGCAGCAGCGTCGTCCATGATGATTTCCAGCTTCTCGCCTTTTCCGGCCTCGCACATGGCTTTGATGGCAGGGATTAAAGGGCTGTAATGCTGTTGTCCGCAGGTGTCGATGGTTTTCATTTATTCTTCTTCTATGGTGTCTTGTTGGGAAAGCCATTGCAGATAGAGCTTGATGAGCTGTTGTAGTCCGAAGGCCTTCATGTTGTTGTGATAGATAACGTCGATACAGAGGTCGAGCAGGTCTTTGCTGTCTTCCTCTTGCGAGGCGATGAGGGAGCGGATGTTCAGTTTCAACTTGTCGAGCACGGTTTCGTCCACAATACCGTTGCTGTCGATGAGATGGCGGAAGAGGCCGTATTTCTCGATGGTGGCAAGATTCTCTTCAGAAACTTCTAAACTACGGGTTCCGCTGGGGTTGGCTTGTATAGTGTACATGATGTTTAATGTTTAGTGGTTAATGTTTAATGATTAATGGAAGCAAAGATAGTTTTTTCACTACAGATTACACAGATTTTCACAGATTATTTATAGGGATTGCTATTTTGTCTGTGTTAATCTGTGTAATCTGTGGTGAGAAAGCGGAGTATGGATGCCATAATTACATTTCTGGATGTTTCTTCCCGGATGCTTTCAAAAGGGAATCCCATGACAAAAGTGCGATAATCACTGCCTTGATAGGCTACGGCGGCGGGTGTGTTGCCGATGGCATAGGTCATGACTGGAAAAGCGGGAGACATGGGCAGGATGCAATCAGGGGAAGTGACCGGATAGCTTTGCTCATTCGGCAGGCGGGGAAGGGTGAAGGTATGCCCCAGTCCCCGGACAGCGATTTTGTCCCCGTCTGTTTTCAGAGAGTTGCCATGCCGGTACTTCAAGATATTCTGAATAAATTCTTTATTGCCCTGCGAGCTGTCCATATCGGTGCCTACGTAGGCACCGCTGACCAGGAGATGACCTCCCGACTGGCAATAGGAAGTCAGTATGCGCTGCATGGGCGAGGAGAATGTTTTGTAGTAGGTATTGCGTGCCGGATTGCTGGAATTGTCTTCTTTCTCAAGTCCGAGGATATAGTCCACTATCGGATAATCCTCCAATGAGAGGATGCCCTTTTCCACAGCCTCGTCGCTGCATGAGACGAAGCTGTAATTTCCGGCTGCCTGGATGGCTTTGCCATGTACGAAGGGGTAATCGAAAGTGTTTCCGATGATTTTCATGCCTTCGTATTCGTCACTGCTCTCTCCCAGACGTCGTCCTGCTTCCTTTCGGCTGAAATTCTGCTGGGCGCCGCAGAGGGAGATGTCATAGAGATAGGGTACGCCGGGATCTTGTGACAGGTCGAAGCCTGCCGCATCGGGGGTGTCTATAACGGCAGGCCCGCTGATGCGGTCGAATCCGTTGACGATAAGTATCTGTCCTTTTTCACGCTTTGCCTTGTAGGCGGCAAGAATTTCCGAAGGGAAACTTTCGCCACCCCGGTTTACGGCGGTTACTTTAAAGGAATAGACGATGCCCGGTTCTATTTTTACGGTATGGGATGGGGAGCTGACGCGTACGCCATTGTCAAATCCTCCACGACCGATACGTGTATATACAATGTATTCACGTGGCTTGGCAGTCGGCTCCAACGGGTCTTCCTCTCCTTGCCAGGAAAGCTCTAAAGTATTCTTCTTTTGACCGAAGCGGATGGCAAAGTGGCTGACGGGAAGGGGTTGGACAACGTAGTCTCTGCCGTGCTGGCTGCATATGTATTGCAGAATGGCTTTATAGAGCGCACGCCCGACGGTGAACTTGAAGTTAGGGTCATGTCCCAAGCGCATATCTGCGAAGTTCTGGTGCGACAACAGTTCTACGATGGTGGAAGGGACGGCGGGCAGGCGTGTTTCACTGTAGTTGCGGTTCCATAGGCTGCGGCGTGTCCAGTCTACGTTGAAGGTAGAGCGGATATCACGCTGCAACTGCGTTAGCAGAATGTCCGAAAGGTCACGGGAGGCATGGCGGTCTGTACCGGCATGCAGTCGGCCGTTGTTGAAGTTGGTGGTATAAATGCCGAGAGTGCCTATAATCTCATCTTCCTTACTGAAACCGGCATCGCTATGCAGGGCCATACTCATTTCAAAGGGGATGCCCAAACCTTCTTCCGTCGGGTTGAATAGTGATTTTCCTGCAAGGTAATTCACTGTACGGGAACGTACGTTGATGTCGTCGTTCATATCATTCTTTCCCTCATAGCCTCCATAGACGGGATAGGGCATGCCTGCCCATTGGGCAAAGTAGCGTGCGCCTTCCAGGTATCTGGGCAAGCCGCTGGTTTGTCCTCCGCGGGCAATGTTGCCCATGCCTCCTCCAAAGCGGACGGCATCGGCACAGACCACGCCTTTCTCTTTGCTTTCGTTGCTCAATACCACCATGCCATAGTCATTCCGGCCTTTGTCGAAAGTGAATGTGCCGAGGTACACCCATGTGCCGCCTCCTATTTGCTGGTTCACCTTGAACTCCGTGACGCCTCCATTGTGAAATACAAGATATTTGGCATCGCTTACGCTGCCCGGCAGTGTTTGGTAAGATACGTATACAGCATATTCTCCCGTTTCCGGAATATCGGGTACCCATTCGGCAAAAGCCTTGTCTTTCTTCTTTTCAGTTTTGGCAAAGCGTGCCGTGCCGGAGAGGAAAGGGTTTTCATTGTCTTGATAGACTCGTTTCCGTTGGGCAAATCCGGGTCGGGAGGTCTGTTCCCAACGTGCTTTCCGGCTTTTCACGTCCAGATAAAGGGAACCTTGTCCTCCATGTCCGCTCAGGCTACCGTCATTGTCTACGATGACTTCCTGCTTTTGCGTGTCCCTTTCGCGGGGAGTGAATACATTGGCTCCTGCATTCTCTAGCATGGGCAGGAGGTAGGGCAGGATGAAGGATTGGGTGAACTGGTCTTCTGTAGTGCAGAACAGCCTCGGGCGTTGCCATCCCCATTTGTCCTTGTCATTGATATAATATTTCCCGTGGCTTTGCCAAAGGGCGATGTGGCGTCCTTCCAGTCCGCGGGTGATGTCGTAGGGGCGCGAGGTACGGGTTACCCAGGGGGTACCTTTGTATTCCAGGTGGCTGAACAGACGTGCCTTGTCTTTCTTCCCTTTCCGGTAGAGGTTGGGGATAAGCTCTTCGATGCTCTTCCCGTCAGCAAAGACGGTGAGGTCGAAATAGTTCACCGGTCCTGGCAGGATTTGTCCCAGATGGCGGTAAATGGCATCAACGGTTTCAGGCCGTAGAGGCTGGTAGGCAAAGCACTCGTTTGTATAGACAAGCAATTTCTTCTTCCGGAAGTCAATGCGGAAACTATCCAGCTTGCAGGTACCGATGTTGGCCGTATGGGTGGTGTATTCCCTAAAGAATGTCTGGAGGCGTTCTTCCACATTCTGCTCTAGTTCTTGTGCCGGAAGGAGGAATCCACACAAGAGCCATATGCCGGTTAGGATAAGTTTTTTCATACTGATGAAATATTGAAGTTGCCAATATCTGCTTTTACCAGACGGTGGTGCGTGCAAAAGTACATAAAAGAAAGCTTCACTGATGAGCGGGTTACTTTCTTTTTATTATTTTGCAGACATATAAGTAAGTCTTAAGAATTAAAAAGCATTAATCGGCAATCTTTTTCAGTTCTGTCAGTTCCGTAACTTTGTCCGGATAGAGGATGGCGTTGTGCGCAGCCATTTGAGCTGCTTTCTTATGGATTGGGTCCATTCCTTCGGGAGAATATGGGTTTTCTGTTACATTCTGATGGGTCAATGCCTCAAACCATGTGCAGGCAGCTGTATATCTGCCTATGGTTAAGTCAAGGTGGTATCCGTCCCTATTCATATGGTCGCCGATAAAGGAGGTACGTGCATTTTGTATGGCGGTTCCCGAAGGGATAATTTTCTTGATACCCACCAGGTTGGCGGCTTTCTTTACTGCATCCACAATGCTGGTGTACATTTTCATTTGGTTCTGGTCATAGTTTTTGAATCCGGTGTGGTTGGCATTGGTAGCATAAGCCCATGTCTGGTGCACCATTAATACGGTTTCCTTTCCAATTCGTTCCCTGATATAGTTAACCAATTCAGGTAGGGAAGCTTTGTAGCTGTCATAGATACCAGACAAAGGGCTGGCCTGCTGAACACTGATATAGTCCCATTTCTCATCGGCCAGTGCTTTCTCAATAGTCATTGACCGGGTTTCTGTTTTTTCCCCGTCTTTCTCTACTTTGCGATAGGCATAGGCCGGAGCGTTGTTGCGTATGTTTTGCACGTGCCGTTCCAGTGAACATCCTCCGATAAACATATTGCCGATAATCATGGTGATACCTTCAGCTTCTCCCAGTTCGTGCAAATATTGCTCTACTGCATCTTGTGAAAAGCTGTTGCCTATTGCCAATACTTTGATGGTGTCGTTATTGGCATGGCATCCATTTGCAAACAATGTAAATGGCGTGAGTAGGAATAAAATGACAAGGATGTTGATAGCATACTTTTTCATAATGGTGTTTGTTTTTAAGTTTTGTCGTTTCGATAAATAAGTAACAAAATTATTTGATTGTTTTTATATCTGCAAATATTCCTTGGGAATATAAGAAGGCTGAGACATGAAAAAATGAGATGCATTGCCGGAGCAATACATCTCATCCTATTGTTAATATTTTATCCGTTTATAGCGGAATGTATTCCACAAAGGCTTCCATCGCCTCATAGGAAGCAAGTCCGAGGCTGTCATACAAGGCAGCTGTTCCGCGGTTACGGTCCTCGCTGCGTTGCCAGAACAGACGTTCGTCATTGCCCAGGAACGGTGCGC
>ULUX01088742.1_pt1 | contig 13442 bp, 22 predicted proteins | sample 1958961 | NCBI WGS metagenome assembly ULUX01 (sample SAMEA4835773, study PRJEB28245) | human gut metagenome | biome: gut microbiome; material: fecal sample | place: Denmark | collected 2008 | reverse complement strand
AAAACTAAATATTATGTTGATTGATTTTAGAAACATTACAATTAAGAACATTGAGGGAGAAGAATCTACAGTTGATATTTCTAAAGATTTAGGAAATCTGTTGTATAATTCTGCAGTAAGTCAAGAAGGTTTAGAAATATCTAGAGAACTGTATCATAATGGTGAAATGGATGTTACTAAAGAAAATGTAGAAGTACTTAAAGGCATTATAGCTGGTAACTTCTTAGCAGTTATACAAGAATCTTTGAACCCTATTTTTGATAAGATCATGAACACTGAAGAAATCGAAACTAGTGCGGAGGAGATTAAGGATGAACAAACAACTTGCTAAATATACTGATAGAGAATTGTTAGAGTGGATCTACTTATTGTAGATCCATATTCTATCCAAAGTAAACGAGATAGATAACGACGATAAACAGTTTGGAATGAACTTAGCTGCAGATTTATTAGGTAGTGTAGTATATGATGCTCAACCAAGAACCACAAGATACGCAAATTAAAAAGATATAAAATGAAATACTTTACTATAAAAGAATTAACAAAATCTACTACAGCTACAGCTAAGAAATTAGATAATACTCCTACAGAGTAGGCAGAGAAGAATCTAATTACTCTAGTAGAAAAGGTACTTGATCCACTTAGAGAATTGTATGGTAAACCTATTATAGTTAATTCAGGTTATCGCAGTCCAGAAGTAAATAAAGCAGTTAAAGGAGCTAAGACAAGTCAACATGTATTAGGAGAAGCTGCTGATATAACAGCAGGTAGCAAAGAAGAGAATAAGAAGTTATTTGAATTAATTAGAGATAACTTTGAGTTTGATCAACTTATTAATGAGAATGACTACTCATGGATACATGTATCATATAGAGAAGGAAGACTTAGAAAATAGATATTAAAACTTAGCAAATAATGAAAACGTTACTATACAATCCTATATTTATCAACCCTTAGGCTTATATTGTATTTCCTAATTTATGTGGAGGCTTAAAACAAGAAATAGACAGTGTTATAGAACCTGCTATATTTGATGGTAAAATAGAAGTCAAAACAATCGCTAATGGAGATATTAAGCTTGTTAGATATTATTCTAATACTAATAAGATAGATCTATCAGAGTTCAAAGATTCTTGGATTAGAATAAATCTATATACAGATTTAGGAGCTGTGGTATTGGGAGAGTGGAAACTACAAGTATCAACTCCAGTACCTCCTGAAGTAGATTACATTGCATTAATAAGAAATACTACGTTAATTCAAAATAAAACACTGATTAAAAATAATTATGGAAAAGATATTTGACATAGCAAAAGACTCCGAAAAGTCGTGGGGAGTCATTGCGCAAGGGATAGATGAGAACTTTGAGGAGTTAAGCCTCAAAGTGGACGGAACGCGGAGGATTACTGGTAAGGATTTCTACATATGAAATACATTGTATTCCCTACAGAGAAACTGAACGAGATACCGCAAAGAGTATGTGTAACCAATAATAGAACAAATGGTAAGATTTGTTAATTTTAGAGCAAGTGATATATAGCCCAATCCTGATGAAGTAATGTACTGGGTTGACCTTAATACTGATCCACTTGGTGGTAGTATAAAGGTATGGAATGCAGAAGGATATTGGGAGACTATAAAAGTACTTCAAGGAACTCTACCTGAATTTGAAAACAGAATAAAGAAATGGGTAGAACAACAATTAAAGAACTTTGATGAGCATCTGAATGAAGAGATACGTCAATTTGACGGTAGGATTGCTATCATAAGTTAGGATATAGAGACATTAAAACTAACTAAGTAGGATAAACTTATTGCTGGTTCAGGCATAGATATTACTGATAATGTAGTATCATGTGTACTGGATCTAACTTTATATAAGATAGTATCAGAACTACCTACAGAAGATATTGATACTACTAAGATATATCTAGTAGTTGATAGTGAAGGTACTCATGGTAATCTCTATAAAGAGTATATCTATGTAGATGGAGAATGGGAGCTGCTTGGAGAATATAAAGCAGATATAGACTTATCTCCATATCTTACTAAGATAGAAGCTGCTGATACTTATGCTACTAAATTAGAACTACAATAGGAAGTAACTCGTGCTACACAAGCAGAGATTACTGAAAAGAATAGAGCATTAGCTGCAGAGGAACAACTATCTAAAGACATAGATACAGAAAAGGATAGAGCTCTTATTGCAGAGAGAGATAACTTTAATCGTATAATCAATGAGATAGCACGTGCTGAAGCAGCAGAAAAAGCTAATGCTAAAGCAATAGAAGACGAAGCTACTCGTGCTATAGAGATTGAAAGTGCTCTTGCTCAGGGTTTAGTAGAAGAAGAAAATAGAGCAATAGAAGCAGAAGAGTAGTTACAAGGTGAAATATGGGCTGTAGATGCAAAAGTATCTGAACAGGGTGATTCTTTAACTGATGCTATAAATTCTAATACACAAGCTATAGCTGCTGAAACTGCTAGAGCTACTCAAGCTGAAGATAATAATAGGAATCTTATTAATGCAATGGATACAGCTTATAAGGCTGCTGATACTGCAACTAACACTAAATTAGACAATGAGATTACTAGAGCTAAAGCAACTGAGAAAACAAATGCAGATGCTATAGTAGTAGAAGCGGATCGTAATGATGCACAAGATACTTTAATTAGCAATCTGCAATCAAGCAAAGTTTCTACTGTTAACTTAGTATAGGATCCTGATAATGAGTTACATTATACATTGATGGTAGACTCTACTAATGCTGGTGAAATAAGCATACCTAAGGATAGATTCTTAAAGCAAGCTTATTATGATCCACAGAAGAAGAGCCTTATTTTTATATTTGTAACTGAGGACGGGGAACAAACTGTACCTGTAGATATTAGTGATCTAGTAGATACATATACGGCTGGTAATGGTTTAAGTCTAGCAGACAACAAGTTTAGCATTACTATTGATAGTACTTCTGATTCTTACTTAACTGTAGGAGCTAATGGCATCAAATTATCTGGTGTAGCCGCAGCTATTAACAAACTAGATACTGATTACAAAGCAGCAGATACTGCAACTCTTAGTGCAGCTAAAGCATATACAGATACTAAAGCATCTGATATAACCGATACAGTTACACAACTACAATCAGATATAGAAGCTGAAGAAATCAGAGCTACAGATGTAGAGAATAGATTAGCAGGACAAATATTTGCATTAGACGCTGCAAAACAAGAAAGATTAGTTAGTGGTGAAACCATTAAGACTGTTAATGGTAGTTCATTACTAGGAGCTGGTAACATTGTTATTACAGGTGGTAGTGGAGGAGGAATTGATGATGCTCCATCTGATAGTAAAGAATACGTTAGAAAGAATGCGGCATGGTCAGCATTGCCTACTAGATCTGTAACTCCAGTTGCTGATTCATTAGTATAGAGGGATGGTTCAGGTAATCTGATAATTAATAAAGGTTCCATTAATTTCAACAATAATATGGAATGGTGGATGCAAGTTAATTCTGATGGTAACTTTATACTTAATAGTACTGGTAATGCAAATAAGTTCTTATATAAAGATTATGAAGTAGGAAATCTAAACAATTTGTATGTACTTAGAGAAACGGTTATAGACACTGGAACTCTAGATGAAAATACTTATTATCCTGTTACTATACGTATGGATAGTAAGTACAATAATAGAATAGAAGTGCATACCACATTAGGAGTATCTAGAAAGCCAAGTTGGGCAACGCATGAACAAGGATTCTCAGTTCATTTTGTAGAAGAAGTGTATGCTTTCGCTTATGGAATAAATAATAAGGTGCATAGAAGAATACTTTCTCATTAGTTCAATTGGACACAAGATAAATCTATTCTACCTATAGGTAGAGTAACTCAGATGGAGAACAGTGGATCAGAGGCAATATATGTTAGAGGTGGAGCAAGATACTATTTTTATACTACAAAAAATGTTTTACCAGTGTTAAGGACTTCAGATTATACAGATAGCGGTCAAACAATATCTCCCAAAGCTGCTGCGGACATGACTAATGCTGATTATAGTACTCTTAAAAGAACTATGGTTGAAACTTCTGATACGAATGTTTCTGCTACTGGAGATTCGCTTGTAAAAAGAGATGGTAACGGTAGTATAATAAATATCAGTTATTAGACTACACAAAGAGTAAATGACGATGGAACTATATCTGCTATCTGGGTAGACAATGGAGATGGTTGGTTAAGACGAAGAACTTTATCTAGCTTTAAAACACAAATATCAGGTACAGGACTAAATGCAGATACATTGGATGGTCAACATGATACTGCTTATTTAAGATATAGAGGGAATGTTAATAGTTCTTCCAGTGATAAAGATCCATTAAAAGGTAAAATAGGAATAATGCAATATAACGCAACTCTTCCTACTGGTTTAAGTGGACCATATGATTACGGAGCTGTTGTATCTTTACCAGCCGAATCAGCTAGGTTAGAATTGTATTATTCTCATCATTCTTCCAATGGAGCCTACGCAGATCCTACTAAAACAGGTATGTATTATAGAACTGGTTGGGATAATGATTTATCTTGGACTAGAATAGTTGACTATAATAATGTAAGTGAAACCAATGTAGCAAACAAGATTCCAGTTAGAGACGCTAACAAACAGATACTAACTAGTGGATATAAGAAAGAAGGATCTAGCGCAGTATATTTGCTTACTGGAGATGGTGGGCATATAGCTAAACAGGTAGAAGCTGTAGCAAGTACTGTAGTGCAAAGAGATGGTAGTGGAACAATATATGCTAAGACTTTTGTAACTTCACTAGGAGATGAAGAAACATCTATTGGTTCTGTGTTTATAAGAAACACCACAGATAATAGTTTAAGAAGAGTATCCTTTGCTAACTTTAAATCAGCATTAAACATTCCTTCTGCATACACATTACCAACCGCATCTAGTACTACTTTAGGTGGAATCAAAGTAGGAGCAGGATTATCAATTAGTAATGGAGTGTTATCTGCTAATGGAGGTGGCACAGCTGATTCAGTAGCGTGGGCAAACGTAACAGGTAAGCCAACGTGGATAGGAACTGCTAAACCAACCTATAGATTAGATGAGATAGCATCATCAACTAACCAAACTGTAGATGCTAGTACCACACCTGTATCTAGAAAGAAAATAGTCTATGTAGGTAAATCAGGTAATGGTTGGATAAGCGCAGTTGCATTAGGTATACGAAATGTAAATGGATCATTTGGTCCAGCCGTATTATCATTGGGTACTAAAGATACACCGTCAGATACAGCAGCTATTGATGATGGATGGGTAGATTACCAATTCTAGACTAGTGGTAGAATTGCATCTAAGGCAGGTACATTTGCAGTAATGTCTGATATTCCAGTATCGTTAAAGAATCCTAATGCTATTAAGTTTACAGGAGCAGTTACTGGTACTTATGATGGCTCATCTGCTGTTACTTTGAATATTCCTACTATTGCTGGACCAAAAGGTGATACAGGCGAGAAAGGAGAAAAAGGTGATACAGGCGAGAAAGGAGAAAAAGGAGATACAGGAGCTGCAGGTGCAGCAGCAACTATTACTAGCGCTAGTGCAACAGTAGATGCAAATGTAGGTACACCTTCAGTAACAGTAACATTAGGTGGTACTTCAAATGCTAGAACATTCTCATTTGCATTTAAGAACTTAAAAGGTAATACAGGTGCAACCGGTCCTGCAGGAACTACTACATGGTCAGGTATAACTGGTAAACCATCTTGGATTGGTAGTAGCAAACCAACGTATACATGGTCGGAAATCACAAGTAAGCCATCATGGATCGGTAGTAGCAAACCAACGTATACATGGTCGGAAATCACAAGTAAGCCATCATGGATCGGTTCAAGTAAACCTTCCTATTCATATTCAGAAATATCTGGTACTCCATCTCTTGCTGATGTAGCCACATCTGGATCATATAATGATCTAAGTAATAAACCAGTTATTGATACTGCTCTATCTTCTACTAGTACAAATGCAGTTCAGAACAAAGTAATATATAAATAGTTAGTAAAGAAGGCTGAGATAGTAGGATATTAGGCAGGTTAGAATGGTTACATAAAGTTTGACAATGGTTTATTAATGCAATGGGGGTATAAAACAGCAAGTTCTACTGGTACTAATACTACTTATACACCTATAGCTTTTTATAATACTACTTATTGTCCTATTATTACTTATCGTGAACCAGGGTAGGGCATGAACATTGTTATAGGATTAGTTACACTTGTACAAAATAGTTATTTTACAATAAGAAGTAGATACGCAGTGGGAGATTCGAATGGTACTGGCGCGGGAATCAATGATTTTTATTGGGTAGCCGTTGGTAGATGGAAATAAAAAATTAACTATTATGAAATATTGGAAATAGGGATTCTATGATGAATTTCAAGAAGGTTCGGTTGAAATAACCGAAGAATATTGGCAGAAACTATTAGTCGGGTAGTCATCAGGAAAAGAAATAAAAGAAAACGAAGTTGGATATCCCATATTGGTCGATTATCAGTATACTATTGATGAATTAAAAGAAATGAAAATAGCTGACATTAATGCTTATGATAAATCAGATGCGGTAAATTCATTTTATCTTTCAGGAAAAAAAATGTGGTTAGATAAAGAAGACCGAGTAGGGCTTGTTAACTCAATTAATATTGAGAAACATACTGGTAAACTAGATACAGTTTTATGGTTTGATACAATAAAATATACTATACCTATAACAGATGCTATATCTATGCTAAATTCATTAGAGTTATATGCACTTAATTGCTATAATACTACCCAACAACACATTTCGGCAATCTATAAATTACAAACAAAAGAGGAAATAGAGTCTTATAACTATAAGACAGGTTATCCAGATAAGCTATAGTTTACATTATAAACATATAAAATTAAATAATTTTTTCATATGAAAGAGAAAATAATATTTCTAGCCCAAACGTATGCTCCAAATCCATCGGAGTGTACTTATTGGATTGATTTAAAAGAAGACCCTACAGGGGCTATTATTAAAGTGTGGAATGGCGCTACATGGAAACCTATTAGTGGAGACACTGAAGTGGTAGCTATGTTACAGGAAGAGATTAAAAAGAAAGCTACTAAGGCTACTACTTTATCTGGTTATGGCATTCAAGATGCATATACCAAAGATCAAGTAGATGCAAAAGTAGCATCAGTATACAGAGTAAAAGGATCGGTTGCTGATTTTGATTCATTACCAAGTACAGCATCAGTTGGTGATGTGTATAACTTGGATGATACAGGAGCTAACTACGTATGTATTACAGCTAGTCCTGCAGAATGGGATAAATTATCTGAAACTGTAGACTTAACAGGTTGCATTGCATCTGATGTAGTATCTAATGTAGTTTATATGACTCAGGCACAATACGAAGCATTATCGGTTAAAGATTCCAAAACATTATATTTAATTTACTAATAATATGAAATTACAGAATAATGACATAATAGCAGCTTATCTAGGTGCTTAGACTATTTCTGATATTAATTTGGGAGATAACAATGTCTTCTCTAATTACTATGGAGTTAGCTTTCCATTAGAACCTCAGAATACTCTTATGACTAGAATAGGTTATATGCCTTGGCATAAGTCATTACCTATTCAATCTAAAATGAAAACATGTACTATTACTTCTGATGGTACTGTTAAATATATCAATGCATCTGATAGAACTAAGTATGAAGATGGAACTGACAGAGATATGACGCTTAATACTATGGTAGAAATACCTGAATTTTGGTATAAGTGTATGAAGAATGATACAGACGTTTTCCTTAACTTGTATGTTACTGATCCTAAACTAACAGATGTAGAACATGTGACTAAATTCTATATTTCAGCATATGAGGCTACTACAGTAGGTGATAAGTTGATGTCAGTTAATAACGGTTCTACCCCTACAGTATCTATCCCCAGAACTACTATGCAATCTAGAGCTAGGGCTAATGGTAGTGAGAAATGGAATATGTATACTTATAAAGCACATAGAATACTTACTATTCTTTACTTAGTAGAATACGCATGTACTAATAGTCAAGCAACTTACAATGCTACATTAACTTCAGAAGGATATAGACAAGGCGGACTTGGCGCAGGTGTAACTGGTGCAGGTCAACCAGTTAAGAATGGTTCTAATATATACTCAATTGTTCCATGTGGTACTACAGATTCACTAGGAAATGCTACAGGTGTAGTTTCATTTACTTGGAATAATACTAATGCAGAAGGTGCTACTATATCTACATTCAATTATAATGTACCTAGTTATAGAGGTATTGAGAATCCATTCGGGCATGTATGGAAGAATGTAATAGATGTATTAGTACACTTTAATTCTACTGATAATTGTAACGATGTAATGATGAATAGTAATCTTGCTACATTTGGTTCAACTACAATAGGTGATTACACGTTACAAGGACAGACATCAATTAAGGAAGGATATAAGAAACAGTTGGTATATAATTCTGCATTCGATTTATTCCCATCTAAAACTGAAACGTTTGGAGCAAATACTACAACATATTGGTGTGATTATAATTATACTAATAATAGTACGTCAGACAGAACTTTCCTTTTGGGTGGTTACGCGGCTGGCGGCGGTAGTGCTGGGTTGCTCTATGTGTCTTCTAGCAATGGGCTTAGTTATTCCCATGCTTATGTCGGTACTCGGTTAATCTATATACCGTAAAAATATAGAATTTTGTAAAATAATTAGGTTGTTCTCTTGCATTTAGGTAGTAACACGACTAACAGCAGTAATGCTAGGTTACTCAATGTGAATTCTAACAATGAGCTTAGTAATTCCAATGCTAATGTCAGTACACTGATCCCCAAAACAGAAAAAATATTTAAAAAGCACTGTCAGAGAAGACCTTACCTCTTGGTAAAAAACGACATTTTAAGACACTGTATTAGTAGCGAAAGCGAAAATTCGGTATGGGATTTCAGATGAAAAGATATAATAATTTATTTGAATAGATTGTTAGCTTAGACAATCTTTATCTAGCTGAAAAGAAGGCTAGAAAAAATAAGACTCATAGACCAGAAGTTATTGAATTCGATAAGAATAAAGAACAACTTCTGTTAGAGTTATAGAAAATGTTAATCGAAGGTACATATGTAACATCTCCGTATTATGTCTATAAGATATATGAACCTAAAGAAAGAGAAATCTTTAAGTTACCTTATTATCCAGATAGAATAGTACATCATGCTATAATGAATATTATGGAACCTATATGGGTATCAACCTTTGTAAAAGGAACATATAGTTGTATTAAGAAACGTGGTATCCATAAAGCAATGAAAGATGTTAAAGAATCTTTGAAAGACATATAGGGAACTCAATATTGTCTAAAGTTAAATATTAGAAAGTTCTATCCTTCAATAGACAATGATATACTTAAACAAGTAATAAGAAGGAAGATAAAAGATACTAAGCTATTGAACTTGTTAGATGGTATAATAGATTCTGCGCAAGGAGTTCCTATCGGTAATTACTTATCACAATTCTTTGCTAATCTGTATTTAACTTATCTAGATCATTATATTAAAGAAGTTCATAAGATAAAACACTATTTCAGATATGCAGATGATATTGTAATATTACACAGTGATAAGAAGTATCTTAGATATCTGTATGAAGATATTAAAAGTTATCTAGAGAATCAACTTAATCTAAGGTTCAAAGATAATTGGCAGATATTTAAAGTAGATTCTAGAGGAATAGATTTTGTAGGATACAGATTGTTCCATACACATATACTTCTTAGAAAGAGAATCAAACAAAACTTCTGCAGAAAGATAACAAAACTAAATAAAAAAGATATTGATAAGGATGATTATAAACAAAAAATATGTAGTTATATAGGTTGGATTAAACATTGTAATGGAAGGAATTTATTCAGTAAAATGTTGAAATATAAAGAGCTATTAGAATACGTTAACATCCATAGACCAAGTAAAACATAACATACTTATATACGTTTTATAGTTATATCTCAAAACGATTATCAGCCCTAGCAGATCAAGTTCAGCCGGGGTTTTTACTTTTAAACTATTATCAAATGTTTTTAGAATTCTTGCCACAAATACTTACAGGAGTAGCTTCAATTTTGGCTTTATGGTTCACTTATAACCAGTACACAAAGAATAAGATAACTGACTATAAGATTGAAAAATGGAAAAAGCAAGAGCATGTTAACAATGTTAAGAATGCTGGAAATATAGCTACTATTTATGGAGAACTATGGGAACTCCTATACTTCTTAAAAGCTGACAGGGTATATCTTATCCAACCACATCCTCTATATAGAGAGATGTACATATCTGCTACACTAGAAGTAAAACAATATGGAGTATCTTCAGTAAGAGATAGTTTGTCCGATATCAAGATTGAAACAATCTCTAAGTTCGTATCTGATTTGGCAAATACTGAATATACATTTATAAACGATATAGATTCATCAGACTTTCTGGATAACAAGATTAAGTCAATCATGACAGGTAATGGTTGTCACTCAGTTGCTATCAGAAGATTAAGTGATGAAAAGAATAATTGGATTGGATCTATAGTAATAGGTTACATACATACTTTTGATGATAACGTAGATCCACAACTTATCGAAAAAATGTCTAGGTCAAGTGCACTTTTGATCTAGTACATGTTACCAGAATTCAAAACAGAATAACATGTTATTAAAAAGCTTTTTCAACAAATTGGCAGTCACTATCATAATTGGTTTGACTGCCTTTTGTTTTTTTTAGAGATAGAAAATAAAGACACTAGATAAAAGTCTAGGTCAAGTAACAAACAATTACAAGTATTATCAGGAATTAAATAGCAAACTAAAAGAAGATAATAGAACTTTACAACTTACTATAGGTGATTTGAATAATAGTAAAGATAGTTTAATTACTGAAGTAAAGAAGGTTTAGAAAGAACTTAAAATCAAAGATAAGAATCTCTAGTAGGTACAAGTAATCAATACAGAAATGAAAGACTCAGCATCAGTTGAAATAAAAACTAAGAATGTTGACTTTAGTGAAAAACTAAAGCTAAATGAATTAACTACTATCACAGTAAATAGAAAAGACTCAATCTTAACAGCCATACTAGATCTAAGAAATTCCCAGATACTATTTGTAGAAGAAAAAAAAGAATATCGTAATTAGTATAAAAATGGCTTCTAGAGATTCTTGCACTTTGATTGGAAGAAAGATCGTGTCAGAAAGTATCAAATACATAATAGCAATAATCTAATAAGAGTAACGGATACTAGAATAGTAGAAGTTACTAAATAAAAATAAATCAATCTATTAATATATTAATCAATAATAATATGCATAGAATAATCCGTATAAAAGCTTATGAAGCTGAACACGGTCCTCACTTCAATGATGAGCATGCTCGCAAAGCTGTAAGCAAGATGGAGAATGAAGACGGAACAAGAGGTCAGCATTGGTCACTTGAGGAAACTACAGCGTTAGCTAATCAGTATGGTATTCGTTTAGATGAAAAGATAAACAAATACGACTGGTATGTAGCATTGAATATGGTATACTCAGATTACTACCGTGTAGTTGTTAGCATGACAGGCTCTAATAATACGAAGTATTTCGTAGAATTAGCTAAAGCATGGATACACGACAAAGACATAGATGAAGGTAAAATGTGGTTTTACTATATTTATGTAATGTGTGATAAGATTAGAAATGCTGAAGAAGATCTTTTCGAAAGACATTACAGCAAATATGAAGATGACGACGAAGAGGAACGTTACGGTAACTACCGTAGAATGGGCAGATCTTCATATGGTAGACGTAAAGAGTACGACAGAGAATACGATGAAAGAGACTTTGAAAGGGAAAGAGAGAAATTTTTTCCTATGGAAGAAGAATCCAAACGTGGTCGTTCTGTGCGCTACATTAGATATTAATCAAATTAAATCAATCCTAAATAAAATCAATTATGTTAGAAGATAAAATTATCGTTCAAGATCGCGGTTTTGACGCTGGTCTAGCTGCTTTAATGCAGAATGCAAACAAAGGTAATATGGACCCTGCAGCTCTCATGGCTATGATGAATAACAATGGTATGGGTGGCAATGGTTGTTGGTGGATTTGGATCATCTTACTGTTCTTTGTATGGGGCGGTTGGGGTGGAAACGGCTTTGGAAACAGATGCGGTGAAGCTTCACAATTGGCTTCTCAACTGAACACAGATGCTAACACTAACCTATTGATGCAGGCAATCAATGGTAACAAAGAAGCTATCAGCACATTATCTAATACTTTGAATTGCGATATCAACTCAGTACAGTCTGCATTAAACACTATTAATACTAGTGTAAGTCAGATCGCTTGTGACACTAAACTTTCTGGTGCTCAGGTAATAAATGCTATCCAGAGTGGTAACGCTAGCCTTGCATCACAATTGGCTTCTTGCTGCTGTGATGTACGTAACGCTATAACTACTCAGGGTTATGAGAGCCAATTAGCTATTGTAAATCAGACTAATACTCTGACAAGCAACGCTAATACTCAGTTCAACATCTTGGGTGCTAAAATAGACGCTTAGACTCAAATAATTAATGACAAATTCTGTCAACTTGAAATGCGTGAAATGCAGAACAAGATTGACTCATTACGTCAAGAAAACAATCAGTTAGCTTTGGCTGCTTCTCAGCAAGCTCAAACTGCTAACATTGTTAATCAGTTAAGACCTACTCCGGTTCCTGCATATCTGACTTGTAACCCATATGGATGTAATGGTGGCTTTACAGGCTATGGTTACAATGGTTACTCTGATGGATGTGGCTGTGGATGCTAAGAAAGGAGGTAATTATGTTTTTTAATTTTAATCCTTATACATTTAATAGAAGTAGAGTAAGAACTATAGATAACTTTGGTATACCTTCATTGAGAACAATATATGTTACCACTGATACTACCAATAATACTGTTACTTATGGTATCTGTCCTAGAATCTGGAGACAACTTCCTTGTGAGGGAATGTTTTTACTTAATATAGTAAATACTCCTGCTACAACAGTAACTGCAGCTTCTTTAGTAAGTATAGATACTACTAGAACAGCTAATCAAGTAAGTCCTACAACTACTACTTCTACAGGAGCTAGAGCTCTTATAAATGGCTCAGGTGATCAAATGGTTACAGAAGAAATATCAACAGGTAATAGATATCTTATTTACTATAATAAATCAAATGGTACTTTCTAGACTGTAAATCATATTATACCACCTACTACTGCTGCTGCGTAATTTTTTTAATCAAAAAGGGCTCTTATTAGAGCCCTTTAACAAATACTTATTATGATAACATTTGCACAATTAAATATAGGA
>ULUX01079519.1_pt1 | contig 13628 bp, 14 predicted proteins | sample 1958961 | NCBI WGS metagenome assembly ULUX01 (sample SAMEA4835773, study PRJEB28245) | human gut metagenome | biome: gut microbiome; material: fecal sample | place: Denmark | collected 2008 | reverse complement strand
CCGAGGCAGTGCGAGGTTTGCAAGCAGTATTTCCTGATGCAGAACGCACGGCGGCAGAAATACTGCACCTACGGCACAGCGCCGGAGTTGTACCACGGCAAAAAGATCAGCTGCCGCCGGTACGCCATCATTCAGGGCAAAGCGGAACGGGCAAAGGATAACCCGCTGAAGGCCGCCCATGACCGCCGTTGCTCGGCAATCCGCTCCGAAAAGAGTCGGGGAACGATCTCTGCCGAGTTTGCGCAGGCGGCGCAGGAGCTGGCAAAACGCCGCTTGGAACAGGCGGAGGAGGACGATGCCTACGCCAAAACAAGTTATTATGCAGATTTGCAGCGCGCCAAGCTGTACGCTGACACGGGCAAAAGAATGAAATGACAGGAGGTGCATCCGGTGTCTGAAGAACAGAATGAAGTTTTAGAGCAACAGCGGTATCTTTTGGAGCGCCGGATGTACCGCCTTGACCCTGCGCCGCCGAAGCTGCCAGCCCAGGAATACATTGTCCGCTATCTCACCGAAAAAGAGGAAAAGTATCTGGCTTGGTATCTGCACGATCAGGAGCCTGCGCTTAATAAGCTGGCGCAGGCCGCCTGCGAACGATACGCTATGACGGAGCATTTTGCGGACATCAAGCAGGCGGCGGTGTGCGGTATCCTGGCCGCCCTTCAAATGTACGATCCGGCTGTTGGCGCACCGTTTGCCGCTTTTCAAAAGCGGTATATACAGGACGGTATTGATGATTACATCCGCACAGCGCAAAGCGGGGTTATCACGATGACGACAGATACCTATCCCGTCCTGCGGCGCATTATGGCGATTTACCATCTAAGCGGCGATAATTGCGGCGATGATAGTGTACAGAGAATTGCAGATGAAACCGGAATGGATACAAAGACTGTCCGAAGATACATTGCCATCGGTACACTGAACGAACGCCGAGTAGATTTTTACCGGCAGTACGATGAGGACGGCGAGGAAACGGCGGAGGACATTTCGGTGGACACCACCTCGCAGCCGGACAAGCTGTATTTTCGGGCGGTGCTATATGACGCACTGCACGAGGCTTACGACAGCCTCACCTACCGGGAACAGCACACGGTTGCCAAGCATTCGGGCTTCTGCGATACCTGCTGGTCGGTCAGGAAAGCGGTGCTGATAAACGGTGAAATCGAGTACAGGCCCATAAAACCCATGACCTTTGAAGAAATCTCCCACTCCGCCAGCCGCAAGTCCGATAAGGCTTCCGAGCGGACATATAATAACGCTTTAGAGAAAATGCGGAAAGCTCTGCTTTCCTATCTTGAACTGTGGGAATAAATCAAACCATATAAACGCAAAAAGCCCCGATGAGTACAGAGAAAATCTGAAACTCATCGGGGCTTTCGTTTATATCCGCACATTCGATTCTTGTCACTGCTTTTTCTACAATGAACAGTGACAATTTTTGTTTTCATACTTTTCGAGTAGAATATCAGAAAAACTCGGAGGTAAATACGAATGAAAGGACGATTCATTACAGCAAAAACGATTGCTGAATTCAAAGATCATCTGATCTTGGAAGAACGGAGTGCGGCAACTATTCAGAAATACATTCGGGATATCAAGGCATTTGCGGAGTACGCAAGCGAAGCGATTACAAAGGAAACTGTCATTGCTTACAAGAAGCACTTGCAGGAGCATTACGCCGTGCGGAGCGTTAATTCCATGCTGGCCAGCATCAACAGTCTGTTTGTGTTTCTTGGCTGGCACGATCTGAAGGTAAAAGCCCTGAAGCTGCAGCAGCAGGTCTACTGTCCCGAAGAAAAGGAACTGACCAAAGCGGAATACACCCGACTTTGCAAAGCGGCGCAGCGTAGGCACAACGAACGGCTGAACCTCATCTTGCAGACCATCTGCGGCACCGGCATCCGGGTCAGCGAACTGCAATTCATCACCGTGGAAGCGGCCAAATGCGGCGAGGCAGTGGTGCGCTGCAAAGGCAAAACCCGCGCGGTGTTTATCGTGCGGGAGCTGAGACAAAAATTGCTCCGCTACGCAGCAGAGCAAAGAATCAAGTCGGGTATGATTTTCGTGACCCGCACGGGCAAACCCATCAGCCGCACGAATATCTGGCGGGAGATGAAAGCGTTGTGCGTCGAGGCAGATGTCAACCCGCAAAAGGTGTTCCCGCATAACCTGCGCCACCTGTTCGCCCGTGTGTTTTACGGCATTGAGAAGGATATTGCCAAGCTGGCGGACATTCTCGGTCACTCAAGTATTAACACCACACGAATCTACATCATTTCCACCGGCATGGAGCACCGCCGCCGGATGGAAAATATGCACCTGATCCTATGAAAAAAGCCGCCAAATTGGCGGCGAGCACATAATCGGTATTATGTTGCATTTAGGCGAAATTTCTCTAAAGGTATTCAATTATTCATTAGCATTTTATCACCTATTTTAGCGTAACGCAATATGATTAACAGAGAAAAGTATGATTCTGCCGAAAATTGTCTATCTGGACACAGCAAAAGAGAGCCTTTTCAAAACAAAAATTGAAAAGGCTTGGCTTTTTGCGCTGTTTTGCAGGTTGGTAGCGGTATACCTCATAGGCAAGCTCTCGTGCTGGCAAAACGACTGCAACATAATACCGATTATGTTGCAGCATCCCCGCAACCAAACATCACAAAACACACACGAGGAGGAGATTTTCTATGTTGACCGAAGAGAGAACGAGAAGGGACCAGGCCAAGGTCAAAAAGGCGCTGGTAACGGCGGGCATTATTCTGCTTGTGATCCTGCTTTCCGTGGGAGCAAGCATTCTTGCCTGCAAAAAATCCGCATCCACCGTCAAGAACGGCCTGTCGGCCTATGAGATTGCGCAGGCCTACGGTTATGAAGGCTCTGTGCAGGACTGGCTGACTTCCCTGAACGGGAAGAGCGCATACGAAATCGCCAAGGAGAGCGGCTATACCGGGACAGAGAGCGAGTTCTCCGCCTCTCTTGCGGCGAACGCAAAGGGGGATGCGGTCAGCATTAAGAGTGCGTCCTTTAATCAGGCGGGAGAGCTGATTTTACTTCTCTCCGACGGCAGCAGTCTGAATGTAGGCAGAGCTGTCGGCGCTGCAGGAGCAGACGGCAAGAACGGCACAGATGGTGCCGATGGCAAGGATGGCGCCAACGGTTCCGCCGGTGTCAGCATTATTAATGCGAAAGTCAACGAAAAAGGGCAGCTTCTGTTGGCTTTTTCTGACGGGAAAACCATCAATCTCGACAAGATCACCGGCACCAACGGACAGGACGGGATCGGTATTACGAACTCTGAGATCAATGCAAACGGCGAGCTGGTGCTGACCTATTCCAACGGCCAGACCGCAAACCTCGGCACCGTAATAGGCGCCAAGGGTGAAAAGGGCGATACCGGTGCCGCCGGTACACCGGGTGAAAAAGGCGACAAGGGCGACACTGGCGCCGCCGGTCAGGATGGCATAGACGGCGAAAACGGCGCAGACGGTGTCAGCGTATCCGCTGCCTCCATTAACGAGAGCGGCAACCTGATCTTGACCTATTCCGACGGGAGAGTTGCAGATCTGGGAAAGGTAATCGGTGCCCGGGGCGAAAAAGGTGATACCGGTGCTGCCGGAGCCCAGGGTGAAAAGGGCGACAAGGGTGATACCGGTGCCACCGGCGCCCAAGGCGAGCAGGGCATCCAAGGCGAAAAGGGTGACAAAGGTGATGCCGGTTCTGACGGTGTCAGCGTGGTCTCCGCTGAGATCAACAGTCAGGGCGAGCTGGTGCTGATTTTCTCCAACAACCAGCGGGCAAATGTCGGCTCTGTCATGGGTGCCGCCGGAGCACAGGGCGAAAAAGGTGACAAGGGCGACAAAGGCGACACCGGCGCTCAAGGTGAGCAGGGCATCCAGGGAGAGAAAGGCGAAAAGGGAGATACCGGTGCCACCGGCGCACAGGGAGCTCAGGGTATCCAAGGCGAAAAGGGTGATACCGGCGCTGCCGGACAGGACGGCCTTGGCATTCTGAAAAGCGAGCTGAATAATAATGGCGAGCTTGTACTTACTTACACCGACAACACCGTCAAAAACCTCGGCTCCGTGATCGGCGCCAAGGGTGAGAAAGGTGAAAAGGGCGACACCGGTGATATCGGTGCCACCGGTGCCCAAGGTGAACAGGGTATCCAAGGCGAAAAGGGTGACAAGGGTGACCAAGGCATCCAGGGCGAGAAGGGTGATACCGGCGCTGCCGGACAGGACGGCAAGGATGGTGTTGGCATCGAGGATATCAACATTGTTTCCGGCAAGCTGACCATTACCCTTACCAGCGGCACAAAGCTGGAGCTGGGCAACATCCGGGGTGAAAAAGGCGACAAGGGCGACACCGGCGCCGCCGGTGAAAAGGGCGAAACCGGAAACGGTATCTCCGGCGCTGCCATTAACGCAAACGGTGAGCTGGTGCTGACCTATTCCAACGGGCAGAGCGATAATCTCGGCACTGTGATTGGCGCCAAGGGCGAGAAAGGCGACACTGGCGCCACTGGTGCCCAGGGCGAGCAGGGCATCCAAGGCGAAAAGGGTGACAAGGGCGACAAAGGTGCCGCCGGCCGGGACGGCCAGGATGGCAAAGATGGCAAGGGCGTTGCCTCTGCTGTCATCAATGAAGAAGGCAAGCTGGTGATCACCTACAGCGACGGAACCATCGCCACTTTGGGCAAAGTAATCGGTCCCCGGGGTGAACAGGGTGTTCAGGGCGAAAAGGGTGACACCGGCGCCCAAGGCGAAAAAGGCGACAAGGGTGACACCGGTGCCGCCGGACAGGATGGTCAGGACGGCGTAGGCATCTCTCAGGCGGAGATCAATGCCAAAAACGAGCTGGTGCTGACACTCTCCAACGGCCAGAGCATCAATCTGGGCGCCGTAAAGGGCGAAAAAGGTGACAAGGGCGACACCGGTGCCGCCGGTGTGGGCATTGCGAATGTTGTCATCACCGAAGCCGGAAACCTCAAGGTAGCCTTGACCAACAACACAAGCATTGATCTGGGCAATATCAAGGGCGCTGACGGCATCGGCATCACAAAGTCCGAAATCAATGCACAGGGCCATCTGGTGCTGACCTATTCTGATGGCAACACATCCGATCTGGGCGTGGTCGTGGGCCAGGACGGCGCAAGGGGCGCCGACGGCAAGGATGGAGCCGACGGCGTTGGCATCAGCGATGTCAAAGTTCTGACCGACGGCACGCTTACGATCACCATGAGCGACGGCACGACCAAATCGCTCGGCAACATCAAGGGCGAAAAGGGCGACAAGGGCGACAAGGGCGACAAGGGCGATACCGGCAGAGGGATCGATCACATGGATATCGTCAATGGCGAGCTCTGGGTGTATTATACGGACGGAACGAGCCAAAACCTGGGCAGCACCGGAGGCAGCAGTTCTAGCGGTGAAGAAGAGATCGATATTTCATGCCTTGATTTTACATTGCAGACTGATGATACTTATAGCGTTTCTGTTAAGGACAGTTATAAAGCATCAGTTGAAAGTGTAACAATTCCAAGCCAATATAATGAGAAATCTGTGACAACTATTGCCAACAGAGGTTTTTATGGCTGTACTGCATTAACAGAAATCAATATTCCGCATAGTATCACTACAGTTGGAGAATATGCATTGGGCGGATGCACCAGTTTATCGAAATGTGAGCTTTCAAAAGACTGCAAATATATTGGGAATTATGCTTTTTGGGGATGTTCCAGCCTAATTTTAACAGTCAATGTTGAACAGTTAAATTATATTGGATCGTATTCTTTAGCTAGCGTGAAAACACTTATCTGGAATTCACCATCTTCTACAACATGGAATATACAATACAAAGGGCATCCTAGGCTTTTCCACAGTCAAAGCGTATATAATGAGCTTACGACAAGTTATACGAGCGATTATACCTTCGCTTTTGGGACAATAAGTCTTAGTAGCGGCAATGCACAATCTGTATTAAATGGGGCATTAACACCTAATTGGTTACGAACTACTAGTTGCAGTGGTAACTCTGGTTATGCGTACAAATATGTAATCGGCTCATTAACTCCTCCTGGAGGAGGTATGTACACAGGGACAGTTAGCTATGATGATTGTTATTTTACAAGGTGAATCAATTGTTTTCAGATTTACTTTCCAAACATCAACTTTGAGGCTTAAAGAGGATACCAAACAATGAACGATAAACATCAGAATATATGCCCTTATGGTGATAAGGAATCAGGAAGGAGGAAACGAAAAATGCCGGAAAATAAAACTACCCTTCAGGTGAACAAGTACGCAGACCTCTTTCTGATGGCTGAAGTAAAAAATTTTGAGGGAGCCGCCCACAAAGCATACGCCGACATGGCCCGCAGAACTCTGCGCATAAAAGAGAATTCCAAGGAGCGGATAGCTCTCAAGAAAAGCGCAACGGAAATTCTGCGGCAGGCCGTGGAGAAGCTGAAAAATGATCCCTCCGACTTCCCAAAATGGCATGAGAAGTCCTGCAATGCCCTCATCGCCTGCTACGGCGGTCAGCTCAGCTATGGTCAGGCGCAGAAGTGGCTGAATATGCTGCTAAAATACCTGTATGTGTACGATGTGAAAGGCTATGAGTCTCTGTTCGCAGAGGAGCGGCCCCGCACCATGGATCTACCCGTTGACACAACAGTGATAAAGAAGTTGCGCAAATATGGTGTCAATCCCCCGGCAATCGGTTGGAGCAAATGGGATAAAGGTACCTACTGCGCCTATCAAGCCAGCGTACGCGATGCCCTGCGGAGCGCCGCCGACATAGAAAACCCCGATGAGCGGCTCCCCTTTTACTGGGAACTGATCCACTGGTCGGATGCGTCAGCAACTTGATGAAAGAGAACGCATTTCCCCCATAGACCGTCTCCAATAACCCCGGGGCACTGCGATGCAGTGCCCCGGGCGTTGTTACATGGCATATTTTTTTGCTAACACTTACCCTTTACTCACCTTACCCTGCGGTAGTGTAAACTGCTTAGAGCGGGCTACCAAATAGGTAGCCCGCCCTATTTACGCATATATCAGTTCGCTGTTTGTGATTTCTACCGCTCTATTGCGGATGCTGTTCAACTTCCGCACCCACTCCATTGAATTGGCTGCTTTCAGCTGCTCGGTCACACCTTCGCGCTCTGCCATCTGCTTTACAAGACGCTCGAACATTTCCTCCGCCTGTCGGTCGATGTCAACAAGGTAGCTGTTCAGCTTGCCGCTGGTCAGCAGATTGCCATAGAGTACACGATGATGTTTCTTGAGATACCGAAGGTGCCGCTGTCCCCATATCCCGATATATGCCTGTTCTTCTTCCGGCAGTTTCAGACAAGGCAAGTAATAATCGCCTTGCAACTCGTACCACAGCCCATTGTTTCCATCAAATTCGTACTTTTCCATAATTCATGACCTCCTTATGCCTACATTGTAGCAAAAGGCAATCTCATTTACGAATGTACGGATTGCAGAAAGCAAAAAACTCCCCGACTACATTTCTGTAATCGGGGAGTCGTTTCAGATATAAAGCCTTACTCGAATGTCATTCCAGTTATACACACGGCGCTTGGTGGACAAGGAATACACATATTCCTTTGCATCGTCAATCGTCAGTGTAAATTCAGCGAACTGCAAGAAGCTGTGGCTTAGTTCCTGCCATCCTTGATAGCTGCCTGAGCTGCCATCGGTACATAGCGCCAATCATTTCATATCCACACGCTCACATTCAAGTCTGCCCACTTGTAGACTCTCCTGCGGGTCGAAAAGCTGTAGATATACTTCTTTGCATCGTCGATCGTCAGCGTAAAGGCGCCGATTTTGATGTGGTCATCAGGGTCAAATTCGCCACCTGCATTGTTTCCGGTTCTCAGATACCAACGGAACTCATCCTTTGACACCCAAATGCGCTCAATGAATGCCTCCACAATGCTTTCTGGGATAACCGAGTAATCAAATCCGGTGTACTCCTTCAAACGCTCTCGCAGTTCCAAGAGCTTGACGGAATAGTCCTCGTTGCTTGTCTGCTCCTTCTCAGGTTGCAAGCCTTTGATTTCTTCTGTGAGCTTTGCAACACGATCCTCGATCTCCTGCTTCTTTGAGCGAAACATTTCCTTATCAATGTCACCCTCGGCTCTCATCTCGATTAGGTTTGTCCGCTTATTCATCAGCTTCTCGATTTCGCCTTGCTTGCGCCGGATAACATCTGTATTGTCCGGCAATTCCTCCTGATCCGCAATGTGCTTTTCGAGCATCGCATAGGACAAGTCCATTACTTTGTCTGCATTTTCGATGTACCGGTCAAAGACTTGTTCCGCCATCATTTCCAGCTTCCAGCCCTGAATATAGGGTGATTCACACGAATGCTCAATGGAGATGCCTTTGTTCAGGCGTTTGGCGACGCTCCCCCGGTTTACCGATGTGTAGCATTGGTAATCAACGCCGTCTGTCCGTCCGTCACGGGAATGAAACCGCAAGTTGAATTTGTTTCCGCACTGGCAAATCATCAACCGTCCGTAAACAGTGGTATGTTGCATTCTTCCTGTTTTGCGTTTTCCTTTGTTATGGTTTTTCAGAACCACCGACTTGGCATCCATCAGTTTTTGTACTTGCTCATACTCCTCGACGGTTACGATTGGCTCGTGTGTACCTTGAACCTGAACATACTCCAAATCACCGTAATTCTTGATTTTCTTCTGCTTTAGGAAATCAGGCGTATACTCCTTGTGGTAGGTTATGATGCCGCAGTAAAAGGAATTACGAAGCATTTTCGAAATGTACGATGCAAACCACTGTTCCTTTCCCAGCGCCGTCAGCCGTCCAGCTTTCTCAAGCTCGTACTGGATGGTTGTTACTCCCATTCCACTCAGGTACATATCATAAATCATTCGCACCGTCTTTGCCTGTTCGGGGTTGATGACCATCTCCTTGCCGACACGGTCGTATCCGAGGATATTCCCATTGCCGTAGAACACACCGTTTTGCATAGAGGTCTCCTGTCCGGCTTTTACACGGATGGATGTCTTGCGGCTCTCGTCCTGTGCAAGCGTTGCCATGATCGTAAGCCGCAGTTCACCGTCGCCGTCAAAGGTTTTGATGTTATCGTTGAGGAAAAACACCTCCACACCGTATTCCTTCAACAGACGAGTGTACTGAAGGGTATCCACCGTGTTTCTCGCAAAACGGGAAACCTCACGGGTAATAATCATATTGAACTTCTTCTGCCGTGCATCCTCAACCATTTTCATAAACTGCGGACGCTTCTCAGCCGATGTTCCCGTAATACCTTCATCAATATACTGTGCGGTCAGAGTCCAGTCAGGTCTTGCCGCCAAAATTGGCTTATACCAGTCAAGCTGGTTACCGAGAGCTGAAAGCTGTGCTTCGTGTTCCGTCGATACACGAGCGTATATAGCAACATCTCTCTTTTGAAAATCGGAATTTAATCCATACATTACTTACCCTCACCTTCCTGCTTTTCCTTTTTGTAACAGGTGAAATCGGCAATGCAGACATCATCCTTGTATTCCTGAAGGATGTTCCTAAATACATAGCCGGGGATTTCGCCGTCAAGATAAAGCTGCTCAATGAGTTTCAGTGCACCGAAAATATTGTTTTCTTTATCTGCCTTAATCATATTCATTTTCGGACACCTCCTCAACGATGCGATTTCGGCAATCGCACATTTGAGGGCTTCTTCCAAATCGAATAGTCAAAGCCACGGAACTGGTTACACACATCGCAAAACTCCCGCACCATTTGAACGGGATTAGAGCGTTCGACCCAGTAAGCAGGATCATTGAAGTAGATATCCGCACATCTGCGGCACAGGCAAAGCTCCATATAAGGAGAGCGTTTTCTGAAATCAGTCATTTCCCAGCCCTCCGTTCTTTGCAACAAGATTTCGGATACGGTTTTGAAGGCGAGAAACCCGCTTATTGATTGCCAACAAGTTTGAATGCAGTAATGCTGCCACTTCCGTTTGGGTATATCCGTCACGGTACAGAAGGGTCAACAGCTCTTTTTGGTCAGGGGTGAGTTTAGAAATGGCTCCATACAGCGCCATATTCTCCATTGCGTCGATCCAGCCGTAGCGACCGCACTCGCTCATATCCATCGTGCAGGTCATCGAAAGCAGGAACTTTTTGTGCAGTGCGTTTCTGCTTTCCTCACCGTCACTATCAAGCTCCTCAATAGACTGAATGTGGATGGCGTAAATACGGTTATTTTGGTATTCCTGCAAATCTTGCAGGTACATCGCCTGTATCTGTTCCTCGTTCATCCCGCATTTGCGGTATTCCTTTGCCTGCGCTTTTTGCGCCTGCTCAAACTTTCTTCTTTCGTAGCCGTTATTCCAGCTCATAGTAAAATCTCCTTTGAATTTTGAATTTCGTTTTCGGGTTCAAAATTCGGAGATCACGGGTATTCAGCGATATAACAGAGCCACTTGTTCAACATCGAAAAAGGCTTCCTTTCAGAGATTTCTCTGCCGGAAGCCCTTGGTCGGTTGTTCTTGCCGAAAAAAGAAGCCACCGGCAAGACAGACTAAGCCTATGGCTTACTGTCTTGTCGGTGGCCTCTCATATCTGCATAGCAAGTTTGGTTTAACCAACCGAAGTGTTCAAAGCAAGTGACCTGGAGATGGAATTACGCAGTCTGTTTCACCTCAACCATTCCGTCGTTTTGCTGTATTCAGTTTTATCCGATCAATAGTACCGGACTTGCCCTTCCGGGGCATAGAGGTCAATCTTGTCGTGTCGTCGTCCTTTTTGGACTCGAACCGCTACGGTTCCGCACCTTTTGCACTCATACTTGATTTTCCCCTCATTATTTCTATAACCGTAAAGTAATTCTCCGCAGTTGGAGCAGTACATCGGTATAGATGTCCAATTATCATTTGTCACGCACATCACCTCATTAAGTTCCTTGACGCTTTCAGGGCTGATGAATGGTGGCATCCTTAGAGAGTTGCTCTTTTCTTGCCTTCTACAAACCACTTTCCGTTTTCTTCATCGAAAAGGAAGGTTTCCGTACCGCATATCATCACCGTGTAACGAAACCCTGTTCCACCGACCTTGGTCGATGCCGCACGACAGCAGTGCCTTACACGGTCGATCTCGTAGACCTCACCATCTTCAAATTTGATTTTTCGGGGTCGAGCTGTTCCATCCGTCTTATGGGTAACATCGACTTCCACATATACCTTGCGCCGTTCTTCTTCCATCCTTACACCTCATAATTCTTCATACTGGCAACCAGCCTACCAAAATGGCGATAGCCATCCAATGGCTTGTCAGAAACCTTGAACTTAGGACGATCATCGCCCGAATTGTTCAGATAGCAGGAAAGGCGTCCGTCCTTGAAATCCTTGCTGACATCAAAGATAAGAAACATCCCCTCATAAATGCTGTAGTGAGTGAAGTGGTTTCCTCCATCTGCACGGAAAATAATCAGATCATTACTGCATCCCTGCAACAAATGCTCATATACGGTAAAGAAGCAACAACACAAATTGAGAACAGCGTACCCTACTATTCTGTATCAAAGTGGAGCAGTAACACGAAAATGTTGCTGCTCCATTTTCATGCCCCTTAAATAATTTCCTTGAATCTGCTTGACTTATATTACGGTTAGTGATATATTTATTACAGTAATCGTAATAAGGAGGCTGGACTATGAGAGACAATGCAAAAAGTGGCGCACTTACAGAAGTGACCTTTTATATTTTACTCTCTCTTTATACACCAAAACACGGATACGCCGTTATGCAGTTTGTTGAAGAAAAAACGGGCGGGCGGCTTTCGTTAGGCGCAGGCACTTTATATGGAGCATTAAACTCTTTGCAGGACAAGAAGTGGATTGAACCTTATGGAGATAGTGAGGGAAGAAAAAAAGAATACCACATTACAGCACAGGGAAAAGAAATTGCAGAAAAAGAGCTTGCAAGACTAAATGAACTTGTAAGCATTGCAAGTGAAATTATTGGAGGTGCAGTATGAGTAAAAAATGTTATCGCTTTTTTGGCGGATTGCTAAATACGCAGGAAAAATGGCTAAACAAAATGTCTGAAAAGGGTTATCGACTTGTTCGGACAGGAAAACTGTTATACGAATTTGAAAAATGCAAGCCCGATGAAGTGACCTATTGTGTAGAGTTTATCGGAGAAAAATCAAAAGAGAGTTCAATAGATTATGCTAATTTTTTGGAGGATATGGGATATAAGGTGTTTTTTAAAAATATCAATCTAAACTATTCTGTTGGAAAAGTTCGTTGGCGCCCATGGGCAGAAAGGGGCGGTCGTATTGCGACAAACACAACAACTTTTAATCGAGAAATCTTGATTGTGGAAAAAGCAAATGATGGAAAGCCTTTTGAACTCCATACCTCTTATGACGATAAAGAAAAATATTATCGCAACTTACGCAATCCGTGGCTATTTCTACTGCTCATGTTTGCACTATTCGCAGTTACAAAGCAATCTATAATCTTTGGTATTTTTGCGTTGGTTTCTGTAATTCCTGGCAGTATATATCAAATACAGATAATGAAAATCCGGAAGGAAGCCAAGACACAGGAATGGTGAGGAAATAAATAGCAAATCCAGCCGAGCCAGTCAACGGTCAAGATGAACGGCGCAAATGTGCCACCGTTGACAGCCGCCGCCCGTCCTGCTTTTGTGGCAATCAAGGGAGCGACAGACTAAAGTGCTGTCGCTCCCGCCCATTATGGGGGAAAGACAGTAGAAAATTTCACATCTATGTGCTATAATAGTTCCGACAGAATGAAATATAAATATATATTTTACACTACGGTATGGGGAGTATAAAAATGACAGGAGAACAATTTGTTAAGTTATGCTACGAAGAAAAGAAAACCATTTTAGCCGAATACTTCAATCCTAATTCTTCATCAGTTGTCGGCAAAAAAATCAGTGCAATAACTGAACAAGGTATATCAAAAGATGATTTGTATGATCTATTGAATTTGGTGCTAAAAGAAAATTACTATACTTTGTTGCTTGGATTGGACGGAGAAGCGTCGTTAGGTAATACTCAAATTACCTATAAGCTTTATGATGAAAATGGCAACTTGCTTAACGAATGTGGAGAGCTTGAAGCCGCCGCATACAGATACTTTGTAGAAGAATGATCTTCAAATTTAATCTTGTCAATCATACATAATACAACATAATACACATTTTCACAGGACAGCCAAAATCGGTTGTCCTTTTCTTTTACCCAAAAGAGGGAACGGGAGACTAAAATTGAATACTGCTCCAAACAGCAACGCCACAGATTTTTGAAAATCCGTGGCGTTTTTTGCTCCCATTTTTGGCAAAACGCCCCGTTCCCTTGTAGTAGTGAGTGACGGGGAAGTTTGCCCGAAATGGGCTTGCCTGCCGTAGTAGTGATGAAAAATCCAAATGAGCGTTTGGCATTTTCCGTTTCTGTCCGTAGAGGGGAACAAAGGTGGGCAGGACACGCCTCCGCAATCGCCATATTGACGAAAGCAGCCACACCGACCCTTGTAGATTGCCGCAAAGTCAGCCGCAGAGGAAAGTGGCAGTTTTTCAGAGCAAGATTCTACCGCAGTACCAAAATTCGC
>ULUX01034869.1_pt1 | contig 13631 bp, 10 predicted proteins | sample 1958961 | NCBI WGS metagenome assembly ULUX01 (sample SAMEA4835773, study PRJEB28245) | human gut metagenome | biome: gut microbiome; material: fecal sample | place: Denmark | collected 2008 | reverse complement strand
GGGCACAATCAACAAACAGATTACGACCGACACGCCCATAATCCACTTGAACGCACGACGTTGCGCCCCAGCCTCGTCGCGCATGCTCGAAAGAATCATGGCCGTCGTGGCAATCAACACGCCTTTGGCTATCTCGGAAGGTTGGAAACCGATACCGCCCACCTCAAGCCAACGGCTTGCATTGTTCACTTTCGTGGTAAACATGGCTATTCCAAGCAAGAATACGGACAACGGTATGCCGGCCAAAGGTATCAACTTAAAATAACGGCACGGTATCTTGTGCACCAAGATCGTGGCCAACACGCCCACGACGAAATATGAGGCATGTTGCAGAATCGGCTTCCAATAATATCCCGTCTTGTAACTCATATTGCTGGAAGCGCTATACACTTCTATGATGGATATCATGCCGAGGAAGAACAAAATCATCCAGATGACCTTGTCGCCTTCGAACAGGCTCCACTTCTTTAAAACTTTTGTTGGTGTGACCATCCTTTCGCTCCCTTACTTTACAACGCCCTTACCAATGACTTGAACTGTTCGCCACGGTCTTCCATGTTCTTGAACAAGTCGAAACTGGCACAACAGGGACTCAACAATACGGTATCGCCGGGACGGGCCATCCTGTAACACGCCTCCACGCAGTCTTTCATGCTGTGGGTGTCGGCAATAGGAATACCGAACGAATCGAAGAAATCATGAAGTTTCCGGTTGTCTGCCCCGAGGAACACCAGCCCCACACATTTCTTCCGGACCAGTTCGGCTATGGCCTCGTAATCATTCCCTTTGTCTTTCCCTCCCAAAATCAATACCGTGGGCGTTTTCATGCTCTCCAACGCATACCAGCAGGCATCCACGTTGGTGGCCTTGGAATCGTTGATATAATCCACGCCACGCACACGCACCACTTTCTCCAAGCGGTGTTCCACGCCCTCGAAATCACCCAGGCTCTGCCGTATCACTTCATTCTTCACCCCGGCGATGTCGGCCGTGATGCCTGCCGCCAAAGAATTGTACATATTGTGCTTCCCGGTCAGAGCCAATGATTCCTGCTCCATGTTGAACGGCGTGGGGTATTCTATCACATATTGCCCGTCGGCCAGATAACCTATCATCCCTTCTTTCTTCAAGATGGAGAACGGACATTTCTTGGCCTTGATCTGGTATTTCTCCAATTCTTTCCGGATAATCGGGTCGTCATTCCAATAGACGAAGGCATCCGTCTCTTCCTGGTTCTGCAAAATGCGCATTTTGGCATCCACATAATTCTGCATGCAATGGTCGTAACGGTCCAGATGGTCGGGCGTGATGTTAAGCAACACGGCAATGTTAGCCCGGAAACGGTACATGTTGTCCAACTGGAAACTGCTCAGTTCTATCACATAATAGTCATAATCTTTCTCGGCCACCTGCAAGGCCAGGCTTTGGCCGATATTTCCGGCCAACCCGACGTTGTAACCCGCTTTCTTGAAGATATGATAAATCAAGGACGTAGTAGTGGTCTTGCCGTTGCTGCCCGTAATACAAATCATCTTGGCGTGCGTATAGCGTCCGGCAAATTCTATTTCCGAGATAATGGGAATACCGGCGGCTTTCACCTTCAACACCATCGGGGCATCTTCCGGTATGCCCGGGCTTTTTATCACCTCGTCCGCATTCAGGACCAGTTCTTCCGTATGGCCGCCGTCTTCCCACGCAATCCCGTAACGGTCCAACATGTCTACATAATGAGGTTTGATTTTTCCCATATCGGAAACAAAGACATCAAAGCCTTTTTTCTGAGCCAGCACTGCAGCACCCACGCCGCTTTCGGCCGCTCCCAATATTACCATTCTTTTCCCCATAGCTTCTTCCTTATCTAATTTTTAACGTTATAATCGTCATGGCCGCCAAGATGATCGTGATAATCCAAAAACGGACCGTAACTTTCGACTCTAACCAACATCCTTTAGGCCAGTTGCACAGCACTTTCACGTCCGGAGCCAACTGCCCCGGGCGCACCCGGAAAGTATCATGGATCGGGGCTCGCTTGAACACTCTTAACTTCAGTCCTTTCCGGTTCCCCCATTTCGCATAGTTCACTTGCAGAATCACGCTCAGGCTCTCCATCAGGAACACGAAACACATCAAGGGGATAAGCAATTCTTTATGTATGATGATGGCCGTCACGGCAATGATGCCTCCAATGGACAAACTGCCCGTATCCCCCATGAATATCTGGGCAGGATAGGCGTTATACCACAAGAAACCGACCAATGCCCCGACAAAAGCACAGATGAAGATGACCAGTTCCTCCGAACCGGGTATATACATGATATTCAGATAACTGGCAAAGGCTATATGACTGGACACGTAGGCCAATACGCCCAACGCCACACCGATAATAGCCGAATTGCCCGCCGCCATGCCGTCCATGCCGTCGTTCAGGTTCGACCCGTTGGACACGGCTACCACGACCAAGGTCGTCATGATCACAAACAAGAACCACCCGGCAGCCGTCTTGTATTTTCCGCAAAAGCTCATCATCTCGGCATAATCCAAATTGTTGTCCTTCACGAACGGAATCGTGGTAATAGTCGATTTCACTTTCTCGCTTTTGTGCACAACGACTTCTGTATTGCCCAAGCGCTGTGTCGAAACATTCTCCCGGATCACTGCGTCGGGACTAAGCCACAATGTCAGGCCGACAAAAAGTCCCAAAAGGGTCTGTCCCGCCAACTTGTAAATGGGGCGCAAACCATCCTTGCTTACTTTCATCTTGATATAGTCGTCCGCAAACCCCAAAACGCCCAACCACACAGTCGTAATCAGCATCAGTATCATATAGATGTTACGCAAACGCCCGAAAAGCAAACAGGGGATGATGATGGACACAATGATAATGACACCGCCCATCGTGGGCACACCCTTCTTCTCCACACCATAGGGATCTATGGAAGCATCGCGTTGCGCCTCACTCACGTTGTGGCGTTTCATCCATTTGATGAAGTATTCCCCGAACCAGACGGAAATGACCAACGACAGAATCAAGGTCAGCAAAGCCCGGAAAGAGATGTAGGTCCACATGTGCGAACCGGGAATCCCGTACTCTCCTAAAAATCGAAACAAATAATACAACATGCGCGCAACGGTTAAATGCCAAATACTCCTTTTATTACCTCATGGTCGTCAAAATGATGCTTCACGCCTTTCACCTCCTGGTAATCTTCATGCCCCTTCCCGGCCACCAACACCACATCGCCGGGACGTGCCATCATGCAGGCCGTACGGATGGCCTCCTTACGGTCGACAATGGAGATTACCTTGCGCATTTGCTCCTTGTCCAGTCCGGCCAACATATCGTTGATAATTTCCTGCGGCTCTTCGAAACGCGGATTGTCACTGGTAATGATTACCCTGTCGCTGTTTTTCACCGCTTCCTGCGCCATAATCGGACGCTTACCCTTGTCACGGTTGCCTCCGGCACCGCAGACCGTAATGACTTCGCCGCGCCGTTTCAGTATTTCGTTCACGGTCGACAACACATTGACCAACGCATCTGGCGTATGGGCGTAATCGACAATGGCTGTCACTCCCTCCCGAGAACGAATCGTCTCGAAACGTCCGTTCACCGGGCGCAATGTACTAAGGGCTACCAAAACGTCCTCAGCCCCGCGCCCCATACAAACGGCTGCAGCGTACACAGCTAACAAGTTGGACACATTGAAACGGCCTATGAAAGGGACGCTCACCTCTTTGCCATTGACATCCAAGCACATTCCTTCAAACGACTCTTCCAACACTTTTGCCTTGAAATCGGCAGCCGCACGCAAAGAATAAGTCTTCACGACGGCCTTTGTGTTCTGCACCATGATCATTCCGTTACGGTCATCGACATTCGTCACGGCAAAAGCCCCCTTGGGCAAACCGTCGAAAAATGCCTTCTTGGCATCGCGGTAGTTCTCGAATGTCTTATGGTAATCCAGATGGTCGCGCGTAAGGTTCGTAAAAATACCTCCTGCGAACTTCAGACCTGCGATACGGTGCTGGGCCACGGCATGCGAACTGACTTCCATGAAAGCATATTTGCATCCTTCGTCTGCCATACGCCCCAACAAACGGTTCAACGTAATCGGGTCTGGCGTGGTATGCTCTGTCGGGACAGCCTCGTCATCTATATAGTTGCAAACCGTGGAACAAAGTCCGCACTTATAACCGAACACCCGGAACATATTATATAATAAGGTGGCAATCGTAGTTTTCCCGTTCGTACCGGTCACTCCGACAAGTTGCAATTTGGAGGTCGGGTCACCGTAAAACACCGTAGCCAACCGCCCCACCGCACTTTCGGAATCCTTCACTTGTACGTACGTCACCCCTTCAGCCTGCACCTCCGGCCATGCTTCGCACACTACGGCCACGGCTCCTTTCTCTATCGCCTTGCCGATATAAGCGTGACCGTCGGCCTGCGTCCCTTTGACGGCGACAAACAAATCGCCCGGCTGCACAAGCCGGGAATCCATATTGATTCCCGGAATGTTCCGTGCGGTATCGCCTTCGACCCGTACGACACTCACGCTTTTCAGCAAAATATCCAACTCCATCCTCATGCTTCCCTCTTATCTTTTTAATTTAATCTGTATGGTTTGCCCTTTCTTATATTTGACGTACGGCGGGATGCTCTGCGAAACCACACGCCCCACGCCTTCCAATTTCACTTTCAATCCCCGGCTCTCCAACATATACACGGCGTCTTTCGCCCCCATGCCTTTCACGTCCGGTACGATTTCCATCGGCGTATTGTCACCGCGCAACGTCACGGCATTCCCGCTGTTCACCGCTTTCCCCCAAACGCTCTTTCCACCTTTGTCCGTGCTCCAGTCTTGTTTAAAAGGAATATCCAGTTCTTTCAGTACTGCCCGCGTGGCATTCAAGTCACCGTCCAACACATCCGGGACGAAGACGGAAGCCGAATCTGATGCTTCCGACACATCGCGATATACCCCTTTCGCCATGACGCTTTGGGCAATCTCGCTGAACACCGGACCGCAATGCCCCCCTCCCGAAGCAGGCAGGCCAGACTTTTGTATCGCGACGATGCAACTGTATTTCGGCCGGTCTGAAGGATAATAGCCGCAGAAACTGATAAGATATTTCATCCGGCCTCCATGATAGCCGCCCTTGCCTTGGGCCACTTGTGCCGTACCGGTTTTCCCCGACACCTTGAAATCCTTGCATCCGGCTTTCTTGCCCAGTCCCTTACTTACTACCATTTCCAGTATTTCCTGAATGTCGTTCAGGGTCTTCGGAGAGCATATCCGCTCTTTGATGACTTCCACCGGGAATTCGCGCACGATTTCGCCATTCTTCCGGACGGCTTTTACAAAACGCGGACGTACCATCTTTCCTCCGTTGGCTATGGCATTATAGAAAGTCAATGTGGCTATCGGCGGTATCTGGGTCTCATACCCGATGCTCATCCACGGCAAGGCCGTCTTCGACCAATTGCTGCCGTCCTTCTTCGGGCGGCGCACCCGCGGCTCTCCGCTTCCCATCAAAGGTATATTCAGGGGAATGCCCACTCCTTCACGATACAGCCCGTCCACGAATTTTTCCGGATGGTCTTTATAGTTGTCGTCTATCAAGCGGCTGACCCCGATATTGGAAGAATACATCAGCACTTCAGGCACACTGATTCTTCCGTAACCGCCACGCCGCCAGTTGTGATCCTTCATCACCCGCCCGTGCATCTCCCACTGTCCGTTACCGGTGTCTACGAAATCATTCTTCGAAATCTTTCCGTCCTCCAGTGCCACCATGATGGACGCGGTCTTAAAAGTAGAACCGGGCTCCATTAAGTCAGACACGGCGTTGTTCTTTACCTCGCGATACTCGCCATCCGCACATTTCGTCATGTTCACAATGGCCTTCACATCTCCCGTGGCCACCTCCATCAGCACCACCACGCCCACGTCGCCATTGATGTTTTTCAACTGTTTCAACAACGCCTTTTCCGCCGCATCCTGCATGGACACATCGATGGTCGTTTCAATATCATTACCATCCACCGGAGGGGCATCCACCAGACTCAACCACTTGTTACGCACCTTGGCACGATGGGACACGCCTTCCTTGCCCCTCAAAATGGAGTCGTAGGAAAGCTCCAGGCCGTAACGCGCCGAATCCTTACTGGCATACAAAGCCCCCAACGTACGCGTGGCCAATGAGCCGTAAGGCTTCTTTCGTTGATTGAATTCCTCTGCATAGAACCCGCCCTTGAAAGGAGACTCACGGAACAACGGCAGTTTCTTGCACTCCTTATACTGGATATAAGAGATTCGCCGACCGTATATCTGCCAGTTCCTCCGTCTCAACTTTTTTCCCTTTTTCAGCCGTTTCTTGAAATATCCGGCGGTTTTATCGGGAAAGATTTTACTCAACCCCCGGGAAATGGAATCCAAGTCGGCCATCAACACGCTGTCCCTCCAAGCCTGCAGTTCCTTGGCCGTCTCCGGATTCTTGTCCGATGCGACATAATCCATATAGATCTTATATTCCGGCAAGGAGCTGGCCATAATCTGCCCGTCTGCCGAAAGGATGTTTCCACGCTTGGCAGGAATGGGCACATTCTCTTTTACCAGTTTACGGCTCACCTGCGTCCAATACTCGCTCTCCACGAACATCAGGTAGGCCGCATTGCCCAATATATACAAACCGCCCAAGCTCATCAGTACGATGACCACGAAGAAACGGGGCATTATCTTTTTATTGTCGAAGTTCATTCTTCTTCCTCGTTTTGGGATTTAATCAAAAAAGGAGGTTCTTTCGGACTTTGCAGCACGCTGTCCGGAGTCTGTCTCAAACTTTTTTCTATCTGGCTTTGCCGTGTCTTTACGGTCAACTCGCTAGAACGGGTCAGCGCACGGTATCTCACCTCCGTCAATTCCGTCTTCAACTTTTCAATCTCAATCATCTCCTGCTCTGCGGAATAACGGTTCGTGATATAAATGATGGCAAAAAACGTACAGAGTAAAATCAATCCCATCTGGCGACGCAACCACCCGGCCGTAAGGATATCCCCACCCAATATCTCGCGTAAAGACACGTTAGGACGTTGGTCCACGCCCTCACTCTCCGTGAAAGCCTTGATAGGAGACAGTTCACCCGGCCCTGCCTTTTCCTCGTCGCCCGGCACCACGCCATCCCCCTCGGACAGCCCCCCGCCCGGCTCGGCCTCCTCTGCTCCGGGACTTCCGGCAGCTTCCTCCGTGGGCACACCGACGAGTTCCACGTCCGTTTTTTCTTCCAAATCCAGTTCTTCCTTCATCCTTTATTTCTTTTCCGCGATTCTCAACTTGGCACTGCGGCTACGGGGATTCGCACGCTGCTCCTCTTCTCCCGGCACTATCACTTTATTATGGACAGCCCTGAGCGGACAATCCACATTGCCATAGAAATCCTGTATCCGCTTGCCCTCCACATTTCCGGTTTTGACTAAATTCTTCACCATCCGGTCCTCCAAAGAATGATAGGTCAACACCACCAAGCGGCCTCCCGGGCGGAGCAATTCGACCGCAGCCGTCAACATCTCCTTCAAGGCGTCCATCTCCTGGTTCACTTCTATACGCAAAGCCTGGAACACCTTAGCCAATTCTTTCTTCTCCCGGTCACGCTCAAACAAAGGCTTTACGACCTCCATGAACTCTTCCGTCGTCTCCATCCTCCTGTGCATACGGGCTTTCACCACCCATGAGGCTAATTTACGGGCATTCTTCAATTCGCCGTACAGGTAGAAAATGTCGGCCAACCGCTCTTCCGCGTAATCATTCAACACATCCGCCGCTGTCAACTGCGCCCGCTGGTTCATCCGCATGTCCAACCTCCCGTCGAAACGAAACGAGAAGCCCCGTCCCGCATCATCGAAATGGTGGCTCGACACGCCCAAATCAGCCAGCAGGCCGTCCAACTCTCCCACGCCGTAATAGCGCATCCAGTTCTTCAGGTACCGGAAATTGCTCCGGACAAACGTAAAACGTCCGTCAGCAACGATATTCGCCTCGGCATCTTCGTCTTGGTCAAAACTATACAAATGCCCGGCCGTATCCAGTCGGGACACAATCGCCCGGCTGTGCCCTCCTCCTCCGAAAGTGACATCGGCATATACCCCGGCAGGATTGACCACCAGACCGTCTACACATTCTTTCAACAAGACAGGGACGTGATAAACTGCTTCTTCCATCAATATTTTACATTACGCGAGGTCAAAGGTACGAATTTTCATAGACACATACACCTTATTATAATAAAATATTTATCGACATGCTGTTAATAACTCCATGAAGAAAGAACGCGAGGCATCTGCAAGAAAAAGAGCGATTTATTTCCCGGCAGAAATAGTTTTTACTATCTTTGCCCACAGTTAGACTGAAACCTTATGAAAAAACTCTTGTTATTGGTATTCCTAATAGGAACAACCGCATTTCACACCCAAGGGAAAATCCGCGAAAAACGTTCGATTGTACGATTGGAAACCGCAATGGGCAACATTCGTATCGCGCTGAACGACGAAACACCGGTCCACCGGGATAATTTCCTCAAATTAGTTTCAGAAGGATTCTACGACGGAACGCTCTTCCACCGCGTCGTGAAAGACTTCGTCATTCAAGCAGGCGACCCGAATTCCAAACAGGCTCCGGGCGGAAAGATATTGGGAGAAGGAGGGCCGGGATATATGTTGGCTCCCGAAATAGACCTGCCTTTCCAATACCATAAAAGAGGAGCGGTGGCCATGGCGCGCGAAAATGACGCAAACAACCCGGACCGCCTAAGCAACGGGTCGCAATTTTACATCGTATGGGGAAAGAAATACCGCCCCCGGGAACTGGCCTTTGCCTGGACCGCGCTGAAAGGCGGTGTGTACGGTGATTTTGAAACCAACAGGGAAATGGAGCAAGAATACCTCACCACCGGAGGCACACCCGGGTTAGACGGAGGATACACCGTATTCGGCGAAGTCATAGAAGGGCTCAATGTGGTAGAAAACATCCAATCCACCGCGACAGACTCCCACGACCGCCCGCAAACCGACATCGTAATCCTGCATGCCGTGGTAGAACAAAAATCAAAGAAGGCCGGAACAACAGGTAAAAGACAGCATTTGCCAGGATTATATTAAAAACATCCGATTTCATCGGTGTTTTCTTTTCTATTCGTCTGCCTGCGCACGAAAGGAAATAATGGTAAAATAACTCTTTATACCGTTTTTTGCGATTTAACCAACCTTTTTCATTACCTTTGCCTTGGTTTTAATCTAAGACTTGTATATTCATGAAGAAAATCTTATGCGGACTTTCTCTTTTTGCCGCTTTTTCGTTAAGCTCTTGCATACAAAACGAACCCGCCAACTCTGAGTGTGATATAGAAGAGGCTTATGTTCTCGCATCTGACGAGGAGGCTTTGTTCTTCACCCCGAATGACGCAGTGAAGGACGTGGCGTCGTCCGACACGTCCATCGTGTTTTATCTGCGCGAAGACTTCACAGACTCCACGCAGTTGCAAGCGTTGAAAATAAACTTCAAGCTCACTCCGGGTGCCTCCATCACACCCGAAAACGGTAGTGTGCAAGACTTCACGCACGGCGGCATACGCTACCGGGTCATGTCCGAAGACCGGCAATGGCACCGGGATTATCATGTAAAGTTTGCACTCATACAGCCCATAGAGACCGACCTTTCTTTTGAAAACATTAAGATGGAAGCCAATGGACGTTATTACGAGTGGTTCGAAAAATCGGCACACGGCAACGACGTCCCCCAATGGGCTACCGGCAACCCGGGTTACGCCATCAGCCGTTCGTCAGCCAAACCCGACGAGTTCCCTACGATACCGTGGACAAAGGATGCCATAAACGGACAATCCGTCAAGCTCGAAACGTGTGACACCGGTCCTTTCGGTGTCATGGTCAATATGCGCATCGCAGCAGGCAACTTGTTTATCGGGACGTTTGATGTGGCCAACGCCTTGAAAGATGCCATGGCCGCCACGCGCTTCGGCCTGCCGTTCAACAAAAAACCATTGCGCTTTGAAGGATATTACAAATTCAAGCCAGGCGAAAAATTCCAGAACAGAAAAGGCACCATCATTGAAGACCGCATTGACGAACCGGACTTATATGCCGTATTATACAAGAACACGGACGGGCACGGGCAACCTGTCACCCTGAAAGGCGATGACGTATTGACCCACCCTAACATCGTGGCTTTGGCACGCATCCAAAATCCGGTGCATGATTTCAACACATGGACCCGCTTTGACATCCCCTTTGAATATAGCGGCAACGTAAACGAGAAACTACTAAAGGCTTACGGCTACAACCTGGCTGTCGTCTTCACTTCCAGCATCGAAGGAGCCAGTTTCTGCGGCGCCGTTGGAAGCACGCTGTTGGTAGATGAAGTGAAAGTGGTTTGTGAAGAATAACCCATAATAAAGAAGAGAACATGAAACATCTGAAATATATCCTAATCTTTGCCCTGTCATCAGCCATGGGCACGTTACAGGCACAAGACCTCAAAGAACTGATGAAGGAAAACCGCGAGAACCGGGAAGCCAACTATGCGAAATGGGGACCGACATCCGACCACGACGGTATGGGCTATGTCGTCAGGGCCGGATTCGTGCTAGGCGGAACGACTCCTCTTCCTCTTCCCAAGGAAATCCGTAAAATCAACGAATTCGCTCCGAAGGGCGGTTTCAGTTTAGGAATAGACGGATATAAGTACTTCAATACGAGATGGGGACTTTCCGCCGGACTTCGTTTTTTCATGCAAGGCATGCGCACGGGGGCTGAAGTGAAAAACTACAACATGGCCATCGTGATGGGCGAAGACGTGGTAGAAGGACGTTTCACGGGGACGGACATTACCGAGACCCGCATGACGGGCTTTACGATTCCCGTAACGGCCACCTACCGTGTAGGAGCCAGATGGACATTCAATCTCGGCCCTTACGTCAGCTATTGGATCTATCGTGACTTCGACGGCGAAGTCTTCGACGGCTATTTGCGCGAAGGCTCACCCGTGGGACAAAAGATAACCATCGGTACCGACAATCCGGCTTCTTACGACTTCAGCGACAACATGCGCCATTTTTCTTGGGGGATGGAATTCTGTGCCGACTTCCGTATAAAGAAGCATCTCAACGTCTTTGGACTGTTGGACTGGGGTATGAACGATGTGTTCAAAAGCGACTTTGAAACCGTCACGTTCTCACTCTTCCCACTCTATGCCACTTTCGGAATGGCTTATTATTATTGATCACTTAAAAAAATATGAATATGAAGAAGTTATTTACCTTATTATTATTTTGTGCAAGCCTCACGCAAGGGTACGCCATGAACGCTGCTTCAACAGGAAGCAAGGCATCTAAAGAGTACACAGACAAACTCGTTGTCACCATTAACGGTGAATCCAGTCCTGAACAAACTACTAAAATCACGGTAGAGACCCCCAAAGACGGCATCATGAACATTACACTTCCCAACTTCTGTCTTAGCGCAGGGGAAGACAAGATGTATGTAGGGACAATCAAGGTGAATGAAATCCCGTTGACAGCGTCTGGACTGTATAGCACATTCACCACGAACCAGACCATACAAATCGAGGCCGGAGACATACCTATTGAAGGCATGTGGCTCGGTCCTATGTTAGGCGATGTGCCCCTACAAATGGTAGGTAAAATTTCCGATGACAAATTCTACACTACAATCGACATTGAAATGGTCTCGCTCGGACAAACCATCCACGTCGTATTCGGCACGGACGATTTTGGTTCTTCCATTCATTCTGCCCTGTCTGAAAAGCAAATGCAAACGACAAACGTCTACACTCTGCAAGGCATCCTCGTGAAGGGCAATGTGGAAAAAGCCCATGCCCTCGACGGGTTGCAGAAAGGCATTTATATTGTAGACGGCAAGAAAGTTATCAAAAAATAAAGTAACGGGCTGCGATTCCCCCAAAAAAAGATGACAAATGCCGATGGAGGAAACCCCATCGGCATTTGTCATATAAACAGCTGAATACAAGCCACTTCCCAAACCTCAACGACTTTCTTCGAAAAACTGCGGAGAACGAAAAATCAATCTGCTTAGAATGATTTTCCATTCTCCTGAGATCAATTTTTCAATCTCCTGAGATTGATTCTCCCCCTTCTGCCAATGGCATCCGGATTTTCGTTATCTTGACACAACACCCCACCTACCCCCTTTCTCTTCTTACCCGGCCCCATTCCTCCGGGCAAAAACGGTAAACCCGTGATTCTACTGAAATTACTACCGTAAAAGCCGAAAATACTACCGAAACAGGAAATGCCCTTTTGGTCTTTCTGCCTACTTTTGTATTGGCCAAACGAACTAAAAGCGGCTATTTACAAACTATAAAAAGATAGATAAGAATGAAGAGATTGTTTACTTTGTTATTGGGGGCAACATTTGGCTGCGGAATACAAGCGCAATATCTCCCAAATACAGGTTTTGAAGCATGGAAAGAAGTTTGCGGTAGTTCCTACCAATCAAGTAAAAGCGGAAAAAGCGGTGGAGCCGAAGGTTTCAGGCAACGCCCGGGAACCGAACCAATGGATTGGAACGGTTCAAGCGTAAACCAAAAAGTTTGGGCTTTCTTCTATTCACAAGAAAAACAAGAAGAACTCATAACACAAGGTGTAAGCAGAAACGGAACAAAATCCGTGGTTCTCACCAATAAATTTGTCGGTGTCGGTAATATAGGTAGCAATGCACCCGCTTTCATCACATTTGGCACCCCGTGGGTTTATGCCGTTTCTACTATTGAACAGTGTGATGGCGGTGTATATGGCGGGACAAATTTCACTTTCCGCCCGGATGCCATCAGAGGATGGTACAAACGTACGCCATCCACAGAGGGAAATGAAAACGCCCACATAATCGCCTATCTGTGGAAAGGGACCTACAGCTCAGGAATCAAGTCACACACAACAAACGACATAAAAGAAGATGTAGACCGCGTTGTTATGGGAAAAGAGAGTGGAACGGCAAACGGGACGCTCATTGCGTCATGCGACTATGGATTCGCCACTACCACAAACAATGACTGGCAAGAAATCATCGTGCCGCTAAATTACGAAAAAGGGCAAGAAAACACCATTCCTGAAAAAATGAATGTCATCATTTCAAGTGCCGATTATTGGACGCGTGCTAACATCAAAGACCAAAGCATACTGGAAGTGGACGACGTGCAATACTTGTACTATTCCCAATTAGCCGAACTCTCGTACGACGGCAAAAGCATCGACGGTTTCAGCAAAGACAAATACGAATATACCATCACGGCAGATTACGACGAAAGCAAACTTTCCGCTAAAGCCGACGGCATAGGCGCCATCGTGGAGAAGTCTTACGATGAAGAGACACACAAGCTTACCATCACGGTGAAGGGGAACGACATCAGTGCCAATACAGAAAACTTCCATACTTACACGTTGGAATTCAAGCAGGCAGAAGAACAAATACCCTTGGAAAGCACCGACTATTCCGGCTTCTTGACCGTGACCGTCAATGGCAATTCCGCAGATTCCCAAATCACAACTATCCGATTAATCAAGAATACGGACGCGTCCTATTC
>ULUX01052389.1_pt1 | contig 13678 bp, 17 predicted proteins | sample 1958961 | NCBI WGS metagenome assembly ULUX01 (sample SAMEA4835773, study PRJEB28245) | human gut metagenome | biome: gut microbiome; material: fecal sample | place: Denmark | collected 2008 | reverse complement strand
CCGTAGCCACGCCGCTTATATTACCTGTTCCTACTGTTGACCCAAGAGCCGTGCTCAGGGCCTGCATAGGGGAAAAAGTTCCCTCTCCCGCGCTGTCTCCCCCTTTAAGGAGCCGTTTTACGACAGTCTTGATGGCATGACCGAAAAAGCGGAACTGAAAAAGGCCGCTCCGAAATGTGAAATAAAGACCGGCCGCAAGGATGAATATGATCATCGGTGTTCCCCACATATAATCATACACGATCACTTCAATGATTTCTGTAATACTCATATTGTTCACCTTTCTCCAATGTGCTCAGTTTGGTTGATCATAAAATTGAACAATAACGGTCATATTTGCCTGGCCATATGCAAATTCTCTATAAAAGAATTTAAATTCTTTTATAGAGAATTTAACACACTTCACATTGTTTGTCAATATATAAATTATTCAATTTCGCTTTTCAAAAAATATAAAAAACGGTATAATGTTATCATTATCGGAGGAAAAACATGGACAACAAATATGTACTGTCTTCACTGGAAAATACACTGAAGATCATCGACCTCATGGCCGATGTAAAAGAAATAAGCATAAAAGAATTAAGTGAAAAAATGCACTTGGCCAACAGCACGGTTTTCCGTATTTTAAATACACTATTAAAATACGATTATGTCACGCAAAATGAATCTACCGCCAAGTATTCACTGGCGTTTAAATTCGTTAATATTGCCGATGCAATTTTACAGAAATACGATATAATAACCATTACCAGAGATTGCATAGAAGAGTTAGTAGAAAAAGTTGATGAAAACGCCATGATGATCTCATTTACAAACAATCAGATCACCGTCATCGAGGACTATTCGTCACACAAAAGAAATCAGGCAGTATATTACTACACCGGCTGCGCTTATCCTGCCTATGCTTCGTCGGCCGGGAATGCATTCCTGGCTTATATGTCCGAAAAAAAACTCCGCAACTACTTCAGCTCTGTTGAATTGACACCTTTGACTCCATATACGGCAATATCCGAAGATCAAGTTATGGAGAAGATCCGCACCGGTCTTGATAAAGGATATTTTGAATGCGATCAGGAAATAAACGAAGGCGTTGTCTCTTTCTCCGCCCCGATCTTCGGCTCCGGATCAAATGTAGAGTCTGTTCTCACGGTTTACGGCGCCGCCAGCGAAATGAACAGAAAAAGAGCGCTTATCACGGAGCATCTCATTGCCGCTGCCGCTGAATGTACGGAAATAAACAAGCAGAGGCTGCTTTAGCCGGCATACCCGTTGCCGCACCGCCCTTTATGCGCCGGGCATGATCGGCACCTGTACCTCGTAATTCCATTGCAAGATACCGGACACGACTATCAGCTGCACCGTGAATCCCGGCTGCAAGCCATACCGGTCCCAGGCTGCATCTTTGAGCCTGCGGACCGTTTCTTTTCTGTCCTCTTCTGTGCATCCTGCGCACAGGTATCTGCCCGCCGGCAATATCACAAGCCCGTTGATCTCCTCATATCTCGTGCAGACAGAAAACAGCCTTGAAGTCCCCTTTTCCGCATATATTCCGGCCAGATCCTCAAATTGAAACCGGTCTTTTAAATCTTCAGGGATCATATGGTAAAAATGGCTCAGATAATTCCACAGATTGGCGACCGTCGGTTCTTCCAATGTATCGGACAGCATGATCACCCGCTCCGGAAGTTCCTTTATGGCAAGGCCTTCCATACCCTCAATCCCCTTTAGCTTTCTCTCATAATCGGCTTTGGCAGCTTTTATCTTGGCCTTGCTGTACTGAAGGGCCGCTATCTTTTCGTCAGCCTTTTTTTCCGCCTGCTTTAGAAAATCAACTATCTTTTCCAGATCGTTGTATTCCAGCACCTCTTTTATCTCTTTGAGGGAAAGATCCATGAGCTGCAAGGCGCGGACAGTATTGAGCCTTACGATGTCCTGTCCCGTATAATAGCGATAGCCGGTCCATGGGTCTTTTCTGCTGGGTCTGACCAGCCCTATCCTGTCGTAGTGCCGGAGGGTTTCGCTGGTTGTTCTGGCGGCGGCTGCGGCCTCACCTATTGTAAAAAATTTTTCTTTTTTCATACTTCTCCCGTTGACATTTGTGTTGCGCAAAGGTTTATTATCCATTTTAGCATGGGTGACCATGTTAATCAATCGGATCATATATCCAGGAGGAAGCACATGAAAAAAGGATTTATACTCATATCGTTTTTAATGGCCGCCTGTCTGGCTCTGACCGGCTGCTCCAGCGAAAGCGAGCCCTTTGAGGCCAAAAGCTACACACCCGATGTGCCTGTCAGAGGAATAGAGCTGGATGTCCGGGACCGGGCCGTCGAGGTGACAATTTCCGAAGATCAGCATGTCCACATCGAGTATTCGGAAAACAGCAAGGAATATTACGACATCGCAGTCTCAGAGGACAGCATCCTGACCGTGACCGGCGCCTCAGACAAGGATCTGTCCGATTATATGGGCGGCAAGCCGTCCGATGAGGACCGGAAGATCTCCATACAGATCCCCGATTCCATGCTGGACTCACTGGCCATTTCCACCACCAATGAGGGCATATCCCTTGAAGCTCTGGCTGTAAATGGCAGCATAAGCCTTTCCTCAAACGGCGGCAATATCTCTTTTGACGGCCTCGATGCCGGGAAATCCATATCCCTTGACACCAAAAACGGCAATATAGAAGGTACCATCAGGGGCGGCTGGGATGATTACGCCATAAGGACCGAGATCAAGAAAGGCGAAAGCAATCTGCCGGAGCTCAAAGAAGGCGGCGCAAAGACTCTGGATGTGTCAGCCAACAACGGCGATATAGACATCAAATTCGCATAAAAAACAGGTGGAAAGTCATGTGCTTTCCACCCTCTCGTTTTTATCTTATGGCATTATTCGGCACTCTGTCCGTTCACATATTCACAGTACTCTACTATCGGGCACTGGTCGCATTTTGGCTTGCGGGCGTCGCAGCACTGCCGTCCGTGGAAGATCAGGCTGTGGTGGGTCCTGGACCACCTATCCTCTGGTATCCTGTCCATCAGGGCAAGCTCGGTCTTGAGCACATCCTTTTCGTGTACCAGCCCTATCCTGTTTGCCACCCGGAAAACATGGGTATCCACAGCTATCCTCTGATGCCCGAAGCCCACAGAGAGGACAACATTGGCTGTCTTTCTGCCCACTCCCGGCAATGAGACGAGGGCGCCATAATCGTCGGGGACCTGGCCGCCGAAGTTTTCCACCAGCGACTTGGCAAGGCCCACGATGTTCTTGGATTTTGTCTTATACATCCCTATGCGCTTTATGTACTGAGCCACCTCTTCCGGGTCGGCCACGGCCAGCTCGTAAGGAGTCGGATATTTTTCAAACAGCGCCGGAGTCACCTGATTTACCGACTTGTCCGTTGTCTGGGCGGAAAGGGCTACCGCCACGATGAGCTGATAGACATTCTGGTGATCGAGGGCGCACTCAGCCTGTGGATAAGTTTCTTCCAGTATGTCAAGTATCTTGTTTATGTCTTCTTTTTTTACCATGATGATTCCTTTCTATATAAGATTGCAGGGGATAAAGCTGTTTTTCTGATCTATGGGCATGACTTCTCCGCACATACAGATAATGCCTCTGCTGCCCTGTACTAAGGCCGTCCTGTCGAGTACCTGATTTTTTTTGATCTCTCTGCGGTCAGGCCTGGCAGATTTTTTGAACTCAAGGGGATGGACCTGACCGTTTTCTTCTACGATCACATCGATTTCTTTGGCGTTGTAGTCACGATAATATGCCAGGTTTGCCTTATCTGCCCAGTAAGAATAATTTTTCAAAAGCCCGATCACCTCAGCCGTTTCAATTCATTGCTGGCAAAGGGCGGCAGAAGATAGGCAATGCCAAATCCCTGCAATATGTGCAGCCACGCTTTAGCTGTGGGCTGGGAAATTTCGGCTGCCTTCGCCGAGAGAATTTCGCATAAGTGGCCTCACCTTTCAAGCTCCTCCGCCAGATCTTCCGGAATACCTCTGGGGCCTCTTACACCCTTGATCCCAAAGTTCATGAGCCTCTTTCTGGTGAACAGGTCCCTGGGATATTTGCGGGTCAGCTTGAGCCGCATTGCCCTGGAAATACTCAAATTCTTGTCCCTGTATCTGTAGGGGATGTCCACCTCCACCGCAACGCAGCGAAACAGCACGGCTGAAACCGGAGCGCCCACATAGATATACACTATGTCTCCTGCTTTCACATGGCTTGACTGCTTCCATCGGATCGTGTCCGTGTCCTCAAAGGCCCCTATGATATCGTAATACTGCGGATTTGCGGGTATGAGCCACTGTCCGGGTCTGCCCTTAGCCGCCGTTCCGGCAGGCCGTCCGGCAGAAGCTTTATGACTGATCTGGATCATCTCATGGATCTCATCATCAGAAAGACTTTCATCGAGGACAACGCTGACCCAGCTCTGCTTGTTCATATGATAAGCCTTGTAGATCCCTGATTTTTCCAGACAGCCTGGCGCCAGCCCGTCCAGCTTCACATTGAGTATCTCGACCTCTCCGGTCTTGCCTTCCTCAAGCTTGCTCCTGTCTATATCCATGATGACGGCAAACCATTTGCGGCTTTCCGGATTGCGGAAAACCCCATAGCCGGGAGCCGTCTTCCATAAAAACTCCGGCTCTGCGCCATATTCACGATTGATATACTGCTCTATCCTGTTGCTCTGGTCAGAAGCAAAGTGGAAGCTATCAAAACAATTTTCTCTGATTTCCTCCAGGATGGCGATGTATTCCGCTTTCACACAGCCTGCAAACTTTCCCGTCGCTCCCTGCACCCGAAAAGCCGTATATTCGTCTTCGGCAGCCTTGTCAAAGACCTTTCCCGTCAGTTTCATTTCGCTGTCTATCTCCACGACGGCCCTCATTGCGCCTCCGGCAAAATCCCTTTCATAGATATATCTGCCGTCTGTCTTTGTGAATCCATATTTTTTCAGCCTGCCTGCGTCGGCTCTGCTTTTTCTGAAAACATCCTGTTCCAGACTCATTTAAGCCCCCTCCTGTCCGGACTTCAGGGTAACGGACACCAGCTCCGGCCTGTTGCCCACTCTGAAAGGAAAAATACTGTTGCCTATGCCGCGGCTCACCACCATGACCGTGTCGTCCTTTTTATAGGTTCCGGCTGTATACTTTGGAAAAAATCCCTGATCCGGCGCCACGAGTCCTCCGATAAAAGGAAGCCTGATCTGTCCGCCGTGGGCATGTCCGGAAAACACCAGTCCGGCTCCTGCTTCGGCATATACTTCAAGAAGCTCCGGCCTGTGGGAAAGCAGGATAGTATATATGTCTTTGTCATAGCTTATGCTCCTCAGGACGGTGCGGGCAATTTCGCCGTCATCTACGCCAAATTCATGGGCAAAGTCCGGATCATCTATTCCGACTATGTTTACAGCCTCTCCACCTGCCTCGATCTGTTCCGCCTGTCCCGACAATATATGTACACCCAAACCCTTGAGTCCTTCTGCCAGATCTTCATACTCATCTGCGCGTGCCTCATGGTTTCCGGTAACATAAAATATGGGACACATGCCTGCGATCTGCCTGACCGTATCAAGAGCCCTATCCGCATCCGCATGCCTTGAATCTATCAGATCCCCTGTGATGACGATCAGATCAGGCTTTCGCTCCTTTATCTCATCTGTCAGATCGGCCGTCAGTTTGTCCGAACTTGTGTTGTGCAGGTCCGATATCTGTATTATCTGGTATCCGTCAAAAGACTCCGGTATGTCCTGACCGGATATCACATGTTCTGTGACAGTCAGTGATGTATTCTCAAAGTGCAGGTAAACCCCCGCAGCAGCTGCAAATATCAGTGCCGCCGTCAATATCTTCCATCGTTTTTTCCGTTTTTCCATGATCTGATTTTACCACAAAGGAGTCTGTGAGTCTACCTGGGGCCGATCATTTCCGACCGTTTGCGGACTGACATGCGTGCACAAAAAAAGGCCGCCCCCTTGTGCCTTTATGGGAAGCGGCCCTTTGCTGCCTATATTAAAATTCTTCGTGTACTTTGTATGCGTGGAGTGATTTTATGAGAGCCGGATCAGTGTGGTCGATGATCTCGCTGTGGCCTATGTCCATGGTCTTTATCTTTTCCATGTCCTCTGCCGAAAGCTCAAAGTCGAATACATCGAAGTTCTGCTCCATCCTGTCTTTGTGCACCGACTTAGGGATGACAACGACGCCCCTCTGAATATTCCAGCGGAGAGCCACCTGAGCGGCGCTCTTGCCGTACTTGGCGCCGATCTCTGTCAGTATCGGATCGGTAAAGAAGTTTCTCTTGCCCTCGTTGAACGGGCCCCAGGCTTCCGGAACAACTCCATAAGAATCCATGGTGTCTACATTGAGCTGCTGCTGGAAAAACGGGTGCATTTCCACCTGATTTACCATAGGCCTTATCCTTACGGTTTCGCACATATCGGCGATTATCTGCGGATAGCAATTGGCCATACCTATGGCTCTGACTTTTCCGGCCTCGTAGGCTTCTTCCAGAGCTCTCCACGCCCCATAATAATCGCCCATGGGCTGATGCAGCAGGAGCAGGTCGATATAGTCGGTATCCAGTTCAGAAAGAGCCAGGTCCACGGCCTTCCGACATTTTTCATATGAGTTGTCCTGCATCCAGATCTTGGTGGTCAGGAAGATTTCTTCCCTGGCCACTCCGCTTTCTCTGATGGCCTCGCCTACGGCTTTCTGGTTCATGTATGACTGGGCCGTGTCGATCAGTCTGTAGCCGACGCTGATGGCATCCTTTACAACTTGTCTGCACTGTTCATGATCTCTTACCTGAAATACTCCGTATCCCAGCATAGGCATCTTCACTCCGTTTGCCAATGTTCTGTATTCCATTTCAATGTCTCCCTTCTGCATGTCAATCTTTATTGTCTACTGCACGGTCAATGCCGGCCGCCTGAGGGTGTGCCGCACCGTACTATTTCTGACTGTCCAGATCAAGGGTCATGGACGCATATGCTTCTTCCTGTTCCGGTGTGGCGTTATAGTATCTTACGCCCTTGTCTATGGCTGCTATCTCTTTCATTTCATCTTCGGTCAGTTTAAAATCGAAGATTTCAAAGTTTTCCCTCACATGGTCAGGATTCTTGCTGCCCGGTATCACTATGAAGCCCATCTGGGTGTGCCATCTGAGGATGATCTGAGCAGGAGTCTTGCCGTATTTTTCCGCCAGCTTTGCGAATACAGGCTCATTGATGAGAGCTTTGTCCCCGTGACCCAGAGGATACCATGCCATGATCCTGATGTCATAGTCCTTGAGTTCCTCTCTGAGGTCGGTCTGCGGAAAATACGGATGAGCTTCCGTCTGTATCACCTGCGGCTTGATCTGGGCATTTTCCAGTATATCCCTAAGCTTTTCATCGTGGAAGTTGGAGATCCCGATGGCCTTGATCTTGCCTTCTTTGTAAGCCTTCTCCATCTGCCTGTAGCCCGCCATGTAGTTGCCTGCCGGCTGGTGTATAAAAAGCAGGTCGACATAGTCCAGGCCCAGCCTCTTTAATGTCTCGTCCACTGCGTTGTTATCTTCGTACACCGTAGGCCACAGCTTTGTGCTGACGAAAATTTCTTCTCTATTCACACCCGACCTTCTGATGGCTCTGCCTACGGCTTTTTCGTTCATATAGGCGTTGGCAGTATCTACCATCCTGTATCCGCACTGAAGAGCTTCATACACCGATCTTTCCGCCTCATCAGGTGAGAGCAAAAAAGTTCCTATGCCGAAATCCGGCATCTCTACTCCGTTGTTGAGTCTGATAATCTCCATTTATGTTTTCCCTTTCTATTCTGTCAGATATGGTTTGATCATCTTTGTCACTGCCGTGTCGAAATAGCTTTGCGTCCACCGGCTCGGCGTAAATTTTCCATCGGACATGCACCAGCAGACCATCATGCCATAGAGAGTATTGATGAGAAAGTTGGTCAGGATGTCCAATGGCGCATCTTTTGCCAGCTGTTCTCTGTCGACAGCTCTGTTTAAGATTTCCATGAGACAGCCGGTATCATATTCCAGCTTGGAAAAAGAATTATTGATGTTCTTTGCGTTGGGATCGATCACATTTTTAGTCCACTGTCTGGCCATCTGTATCCCGCCTTCCTCGATATATTCCATGAAATTTATCATATAATAGCTGAGCTGCTCCATGATCGTCTTGTCAGTCATGGCTGCGATCTCATCTTCCAGCTTGACGAAAGGATTGTTATTGATAAGCTGTACAAGGTCCTCTTTGGAATTGAAATATGTGTAGAAAGTACCTTTGGCAAGACCGCAGTCTTTCGTTATATCTTCTACGGAAACATTGTCGAATCCTTTTTCCATGATCATTTTGCGTCCGCTGTCTATGAGCTTTTTTCTGGTCATTTCAGCGGCTTCCTGTCGTTTTGCCATCATCTCACCTCCTCAGTATGGTCATATGATAGCATTTTTCTGACTTAAAGTCAATGACTTTAAGTCATTTTTTTAATAAAAATCAGAAATGCGGCATTGTGCGGCAGAAAATCTTTTTTTGCATCCTGCCAGCTATTCTTTTGTTTTCTTTTTTTATTACCGTATTACGAGGGCGGATTGACAAAAAAGTCAAAAAACAAAAATCCCGTCAAAAAATGTCCAGGATTTTTTGACGGGAACAGCATGATCTGAGAGCAGTAAACCCCTAAAAAAACATCTCCCGCATTTATTTATCATATACCGCACTCCGAAGATGGTCCATTCTTTCATCCAGTTCGGCGCTGATCTGGGCGCACCTGTAGAGCTCAGCCGCCATATCGTCTGTAAATTCCAGATCTTTTTTGTAGCGGAGCTGGTGCTCCAGCGTGGCCCACGAATCCATGGCGATGGTCCGAAGCTGTATTTCCACTTTCATCCTCCGCTTTTCGTCAGCCAGGAATATCGGCACGGTGACGATAAGATGCAGACTTCTGTATCCATTTGGTTTCGGGTTTGCTATATAATCTTTCTTTTCAATAAGCGTTATATCATCCTGGCTCAGCAGAGCATCGGCTACACGATAAACATCCTCCGTAAATGAGCATATGACTCTGACTCCCGCAATATCGTGGAGATTTTCTTCCATGGATTCCACAGTAAGGGGCCAGTCGTTTTTTTCCAGTTTTTTCTGTATGCTGTCCAGCTTTTTAAGCCTTGTCTTGATATTGCTTATTGGATCCCGGTCATATTGAAGTGAAAATTCTTCATTGAGCACATTGAGTTTAGTCTCAACCTCCATCATGGCGCAGCGATAATATGACATTATGCCGCGGAAGTTTTCCAAGATGGGTTTTGCCACATCTATTATGCCCTGGTTTACAATGGATTCAAGGCTCTGCTTTGTCTTGTTTTTCTTTATTCTGAACATCCGATCCGATGCCTTCCTTTCTACAGGAATTTAAACAGGTTAAGGCCTATTTCGTCGCTGTACTGTCTCTCTACAGTACCATTGATGATGGTAATTACCATTTCGCATGTGGCGCTGACCACAGCCCGGTTCAGATGTCCGCCCCAGACCTTTCCCTCCGTATCTCCTATGCTCATGTGCAGATGTGAATAAAATTCTCCATTCATGGTGGTTATGGTCCCAGTCAGTGATGTGATCTCAAAATCACCTTTAAAATTATTGGAATAATATTTTTTCTCCCCGGTCTTAAAGACTCCGGCGGTAACATCGCCCACAGCCCCAAGAGCGCTTATATGGGCCAGCTTAATATCTTCCTTGATGGCGATCTTCTTTATCTGCTCAAGGATTTCCTCGCCTTTGTCCATCCTGGCCACTATGTGGCCGCCAAATCTCCTGTAATCCATTTTACTTCTCCTTTTTATTTTTTTACTTTTCTGTCGGGCAGCTGAGGGTACATTTCCCTTATCATTGCCTGGAGTTTATCTTTTTCGTCTAATATCGTCACCGGCACCAAGGGGCTGCTCCTGCCATCCTCTCATCAGATGAGGTCAAATAGCTTATAAATATCCAGCATATTTCTGTACATCATCTTGTTGCCCATATGCTGGCCGTAAGTGGCAGTCTTATTTTTTCCTGCTGCTTTCAGTTCTTCCATTTTGCTGAGAGAATCTTCGTAATTCTTCCGGACAAAATCCAGCATCTTCTCAAAAGCATCAAGGCGCGCTGCCTTGTCCTCAATGATCATCTTATCTCCTTCACTCATGGTTGGCCTCCTGCTGGTATCCAAGCTGTCCCGGCAGCCTGAGCTTTTGTTTCGGCGGAAACCATTTGTCAAATCTGTCGACTTCTTCAGGATCTGTAATGTAGCCCGGCGGATCCTCAAAACATCCGCTCACACCTTCCAGCGCCCCGTTTTCCAGTTCCTTCACAAGGAAATAGGGAAAGTCCTCTCCTTCCGGTGCTCCTGCATAGCGTATGCCCTTCTGAGCGCCGCTGACAAATCCAAATCTGCTGTAGTACTGGGGATTACCTGTTATCGTCACGATTTTAAACCCCATCCGGGCAGCTTTTTCCATGGTCAGCTCTATCAGGGCGCCGCCTATCCCTGTGCCCTGATATTCCGGAAGAACGCTGACAGGGCCAAACACAGCAGTTTCTATCGCTCCGCCTCCGTCCTTTTGTATCTTTCCTCGGCTGTACATTATATGGCCCACGATCTTACTGCCGATTTCAGCCACATAGGTCAGTTCCGGCACAAAGTCCGGATCTTTTCTGAACCTGTGGAGCACATAATGCTCACAGCATCCCGGATTGTACACATTTCAGAAAGCTTCTCTGGTCACATATTCTGAAGCTCTCCTGTCCCTTTCTTCTTCAATCCTCAAATTCACTTTCATGTTCTCTGAAAAAATCATAATACTCCCTTATATTTGCGATCTGTGTCCACTTCTTTTCGGCGACGGGCGTCTCGTCCATATCGTAGACCTTCGCTCCTTCGATGGATGCGATGAAAGGCGAATGAGTTGCGATTATGAACTGCCCGCCGAAAAATCTGGCTGTGTCCCTTATATATTCTGCCAGCTCTTTCTGCCTTGCTGTGGAAAGGCTGTTTTCCGGCTCGTCCATCAGATACAGTCCCTCGCTCTCTGTTTTCTGCACAAAATATTTAAAAGCGCTTTCTCCGTTGGAATGTTCCCTGACATTATCCATCAGCCCCTTCCTCACATACCGGGATTGGGTGGTGCGTCTTGTCAGGTTTACTTTTTTCAGCCGCTCATAGTCCTCCATGGTCTTAAAATGAAAATCCGAGTATTTGGCATCCAGGTAGTCCTCGAACATTTCCTCCCGCCTCATATCTATGCCTTCGTTCATCATACGCAGGTTCAATACATAATCAAACACATCGTCACTGGTGATGACACGGCTTGCAGCAGGCAGGGCTTTGGAAAGCCTGTAGCTGCAGAGTTTTATATAATCATCAAAAAAACTGCTCCGGTTATACAGGGTGTCCCGCTCAAGTCCGAGGGCCTCTCCGATAACATTTAGGGCCGTGGTCTTTCCGCTGCCGTTACCCCCGCACAATATGGTGACAGGTTCAAATGTCATGAAAGGCATTTCCAGTTGTGAGAGTATCTTAAACGGATAAACGGTGTCATAACATGTCCGCTTAATATCTGTGATGAAATGGTTTTCGGCCTGCTGGCCAGGAAAATTAAATTGCGATAGATACAGCAATGGCAGCGTCTCCTATCCTATCCGTTCTGTGCTGTTTTAATTATACCACGGTCCGCCGCATCAGTTCAATGGCGTAATATTCTTATATGCGCTTTAGCGGCGGCTAGGCCCCTGCTCCGCAACAAATATGATATTGACTTGCAGCTCTTTACTATGATAAAATTGTATACGATCAAGGGGTTTGCGGGAGTCATTTTCGGGGAAAGCCTGCCCAGGCGGGCATGTCTAAGGAGGCTGCACAGACCATGATAAAACTCGATTTTCTCAGCAACGACTACAAGGAGCGCAAAACTCCCGCCCAGATAGTGGAGGAAGCCATCGCTGTTGATATCATAACCGGCAAGATTCCCTCAGGAAAAAGGCTTAACGAGACAACTCTATGTGAGCGCTTTGCCATGAGCCGCACTCCTATCAGAGAAATTCTGCGCCGTATCGAAGGCAGCGGTCTGGCCCGCTCTGTACCCAACAGAGGCGTTTTTGCAGTAGGTCTTACAAGCACAGATATTGATGACTATTTTTATCTTAAAAGTATTCTTGAAGTACAATGTACAAGATGGGCAATAGAAAGAATAGACAAGGAGCTCATGGAGCTCCTTGAAGAAACATTTGACTTTATGCAGTTCTATACCATGAGCAACGATCTGCCCAAGATACTGAGGATAAACGATGGTTTTGATGCCATCATATACAATGCTTCCAAGAACAAAGAGATAGAAAATCGTCTTGCCAGATACAGCTTTATCCTCAAACATGCTACTGCAGATGTTACCTATCCCCTCAACTACCTTCCGACTGTCCTTGAGGAACACCGGGCCATATTTGAAGCTTTCAAAGCTAAGGACCCGGACGCAGGGGCCGAAGCTGCCCAAATACACATGTACAAGACCATGCTCCGCCGCAAATAGCCGGGGCTCCAGTGGTCACCGGAGCGCCCGGACCGCCGGTAAAGCCAGGACTTTATCCGTATGGCCTAAAGCACGCCCAGGTGCTCAAGCAGGATCTTTGTGCCGATTATGATAAGGATAAGGCCTCCGGCCACGGAAGCCTTGTTTTTATATTTTGAACCGAACTTCTTTCCTATGACAACTCCGGCAGAAGCGAGCACAAATGTCGTAACGCCGATGAGCAGTGCCGCCGGGCCGATGTCAACGCCAAGGAAAGCCATGGATATTCCCACGGCAAGAGCGTCTATGCTGGTGGCCACCGCCAGCAGCAAAATCTCTTTCAGATTGAGCTTATTCTCGTAGACATCGCAGCTTTCCGGGTCGTCCTCTTTGAAAACATCCACTATCATCTTTCCGCCTATGAAAAGCAGCAGGACGAAAGCGATCCAGTGATCCACCGAAACTATGTATTCCTCAAACTGTTTTCCCAGAAAATATCCTATGGCCGGCATCAGCGCCTGAAATCCGCCGAAAAACAGACCTATTGTCAGAACATTTTTCAAAGTCGCCCGTCTCATGGAAAGCCCCTTGCATATAGCCGCAGCAAACGCATCCATGGAAAGGCCCACGCCGACCATAAAAACCTCAAAAAAACCCATATGCCCTCCTGTTGTGTTTATCGATAATGTGCAAATACCATACCATTGTACAACATATGATGGTATCATTCAACAACATTCGAGGGCATTGAATGGTTTTTTACAGATATTTTTTTAGGATCGGATATAGCTTTTCGGAGCTTATCACATAGCTGGTGTGGGTCTCGCCGGGCAATATCTCAAGTATGCTCCCTGGAATGGACCGGGCGATCTTTTTGGTGTGGGAAGTCCTGATGGCATCGTGCTCTCCGGCAAGGATCACCGTCGGAATCTTTATCTTTTGGAGCTCCCTCGCCTTTATATGAGGCTCTTTGAACATCATCCTGTAGACCTTGTCTCTGTGGATGGCCTCCTTGATCATTGCCGGAAACAGAGTAAGCTTCATACCTGTCGGATAAAGGTCCGCGCCGCTTGAGATCAGCTTGGACAACAGGTCAGGCTCTTTCATGGCTATCATCAGG
>ULUX01093012.1_pt1 | contig 13782 bp, 9 predicted proteins | sample 1958961 | NCBI WGS metagenome assembly ULUX01 (sample SAMEA4835773, study PRJEB28245) | human gut metagenome | biome: gut microbiome; material: fecal sample | place: Denmark | collected 2008 | reverse complement strand
ATCTTCAACATGGGCATCGGCATGGTCATCGCCCTCGATGCCGCCGAGGCGCAGAAGGCCATCGGCATCCTCACGGAGCAGGGCGAGCGTGCCACGGTCATCGGACGCGTAACCGACACCGAGGGTGTCGTCATCCGATAGAGGGATGCGGCGCCTTGCGGTTTTCGCCAGCGGCAGCGGCACGAACTTCGAAGCCATCGTCACGGCCTGCGAGCGGGGCGTGCTGGATGCCGAAGTGGTGCTGATGGTCTGCGACAAACCCGGTGCGAAGGTGGTCGAAAGGGCTGCCGCTCACGGGGTCGGGGCGTTCGTCTTCGCGCCGAAGCAATATGCCTCGAAGGCCGACTACGAGCGGGAGATCGTCGCGCGGCTGGATGCCGCGGGCGTGGAGCTGGTCTGCCTGGCGGGCTATATGCGCATTGTGGGCGACGTGCTGCTGGGGGCCTACGGCGGGCTGATCATCAACATCCACCCCTCGCTGCTGCCGGCCTTCCGCGGGGCGCATGCCATCGAGCAAGCGCTGGAATACGGCGTCAAGGTCTTCGGCGTGACGATCCATTACGTCGACGCCGAGCTGGACGGCGGACGCATCATCGCCCAGCGGGCCTTTCCCTACGAGGGCGATGACATCGGGGAACTGGAAGCGATGATTCATGCCGTGGAATATCCGTTATACATTGAAACTATTAAAAAACTGATCGAATAATGCGCGCATTAATTAGTGTAAGTGACAAGACCGGTGTCGTGGAGTTTGCCAAAGGGCTGCGGACTCTGGGCTGGGAGGTGATCGCCACGGGCGGTACGATGAAGCTCCTGGCCGACAGCGGCGTGGAGGTAATCAACATCAGCGACGTGACGGGATTCCCCGAGATCTGCGACGGCCGCGTGAAGACCCTGCATCCCAACGTGCACGGCGGACTGCTGGCCCGCCGCGACGATCCGGAGCACCTGAAAGCCCTGAAGGATAATCATATCGAGTTCATCGACATGGTCTGCGTGAACCTCTATCCGTTCCGGGAGACGATTTCGAAACCCGGCGTGAAGATGGAGGACGCCATCGAGAACATCGACATCGGCGGACCTTCGATGCTTCGCTCGGCGGCCAAGAACTGGGCCGACGTGACGGTGGTGTGCGACCCCGCGGACTATGACGCGATTCTGGACGAGATTCGCGCCGGCGGCAATACCGAAAAGGCCACGCGCCTGAAGCTCTCGGCCAAAGCCTATACGCATACCGCCGAGTACGACGCGATGATCGCCGCCTATATGCGCGCGCAGGCGGGTCTGAACGAGAAGCTTTTCCTCGAGTTCGACCTCGTGCAGTCGCTGCGCTACGGCGAAAACCCCCACCAGTCGGCCAAATTCTACCGCGAGGGGAAGGAGGTGCCCTATTCGCTGGCATTCGCCAGACAGCTCAACGGCAAGGAACTGTCCTACAATAACATTCAGGACGCCAACGCCGCGCTGTGCATCGTGCGCGAGTTCGACAAGCCGTTCTGCGTGGGCCTCAAGCACATGAATCCCTGCGGCGCCGCGACGGGCAAGGATGTCGTCGAGGCGTGGACGAAGGCCTACGAGGCCGACAAGGTGTCGATCTTTGGCGGCATCGTGGCGACGAACTGCACGGTGACGCGCGAAGCGGCCGAGCTGATGAAGCCGATCTTCCTCGAAATCATCATGGCTCCGAAATTCGACGAGGGGGCGCTCGAAGTGCTCTCGGCGAAGAAGAACCTGCGCCTGCTCGAGGTCAGCATGGACAAGGGCGACGTGGACCCGAAACAGTATGTGAGCGTCAACGGCGGCCTGCTGGTGCAGGACCTCGACGTGGCGACGAAGGCCGTTACGGCCGATATGTGCGTCACGAAGGCGAAGCCCGCTGCGGAGCAGATGGAGGACCTCAATTTCGGCTGGCATATCGTCAAACACGTGAAGTCGAACGCCATCGTGGCGGTGAAGGACGGCCGGACGCTGGGCGTCGGCGCCGGACAGATGAACCGCATCGGCTCGGCGGAGATCGCCCTGAAGCAGGCGCATGCCGCAGGCGTCACCGAGGGTCTCGTGCTGGCGTCGGACGGTTTCTTCCCCTTCGACGACTGTGTGACGCTGGCCGCCGAGTACGGCGTGACGGCGATCGTGCAGCCCGGCGGTTCGGTCCGCGACGAGGATTCGATCCGGAAGGCCGACGAGAAGGGCATCGCCATGGTATTCACCGGTGAGAGGCACTTCAAGCATTAGTATCACCGGCGTTACTATTTTTGGGTAGTACAGAAATCCGACCGGATACCGGAGCCGTTGGCAAGGGACGGGCTAAAAGCGCGAGCGGAGGGGACGGTTTGTTTACAAACCCGCGAATAGTCGCCCGGAGCCAGCGTTAGACCGTTTCGGGCAGGCGGAGGTATCGTCGGAGAGTTTTTGTGGCACTTTTTGCGGAAAAAAGTGCCGGAATCTGCGGAGTTTATTCTGCGATAAAAAGGAATTTTGTTTATGAAGGTACTGGTTATCGGCGGCGGAGGCCGCGAACACGCCATTGTCGACGCGCTGTCGCGTTCGCCGCAGGTTGAAAAAATTTACTGCGCACCCGGGAATGCGGGCATCGCCCGGCAGGCCGAGTGCGTGGCCATTCGTGAAACCGAGGTGGAACGCCTGCGTGACTTTGCCGCGGAGCGGGGCATCGGCCTCACGGTCGTGGGTCCCGAAGTGGCGCTGGCGGCGGGTGTCGTCGACTGCTTCAGGGCCGCGGGGCTGCGCATCTTTGGTCCGACGAAGGCTGCGGCGCGCATCGAGTCGTCGAAGGAGTTCGCCAAACGGCTGATGGCTAAATATGCCATCCCGACAGCCGGATTCCGCGCATTCACCGACTATGCCGGGGCGCTGGCCTATGTGCAGGGGCGTCCTCTGCCCGCAGTGCTGAAATACGACGGACTGGCCGCCGGAAAAGGTGTGGTGATCGCCCGGACGATGGCCGAGGCCGAAGCGGCGTTGCGGGATATGTTGCTCGACGACAAGTTCGGCGAGGGCAAGGTGGTCGTCGAGGATTACCTCGAAGGTCCCGAGTTTTCGTTCATGTGCTTCGTTTCGGGACACAAGGTGTGGCCGATGGCGCTGGCGCAGGACCACAAACGGGCCTACGACGGTGACGAGGGTCCCAATACGGGCGGTATGGGCGCCTATTCGCCCCTGCCGTTCGTGACGGCGGAGGACGAACGCTATGCGCTGGAGAAGATCATGCAGCCCGTGGCCGACGCGATGATCGCCGAGGGGTGTCCCTTCGAGGGCGTGCTCTACGGCGGACTGATGAAGACTGCGCGGGGTATCGAGGTCATCGAGTTCAACGCCCGTTTCGGCGATCCCGAGACCGAGGTGGTGCTGCCGCGCCTGAAGAGCGACATCGTCGACATCTTCTGTGCCGTGGCCGAGGGCCGCGATACGCAGCTGGAGTGGCACGATTTCGCTGCGCTGGGCATCGTGCTGGCCTCGAAGGGCTATCCGGGCGACTACGAAAAAGGACACGAGATCAAGGGCCTGGACCGCGTCGAAGGGGCTGTTTATCACATGGGAACCCGGGCCGACGGCGGGCGGATTCTCACCAACGGAGGCCGCGTGCTGTTCGTGGTGGGCAAGGGCAGGGACCTGGCCGAAGCGCGGAGGAATGCGCTGGCCGACGTGGCCCGCATCGACTGCGACAATCTGTTCCACCGCACCGACATCGGCCACCGGGCTTTCGACGATTTGGAAAGATAATACGAGCGATATATGGCAAAAATAATCAGCGGAAAAGAACTTTCAGCGAAACTGAAACTTGAAATGGCGGACGAGGTGAAGACCTTCCCCGCGAAATACGGCCGTGTGCCCCATCTGGTTGTCATCCTCGTGGGCGAGGACCCCGGCAGCGTGAGCTATGTGACGGGCAAGGCCAAGGCTTCGGCCGAGGTGGGCATCCGCAATACCACGATCCGAAAGCCCGAGTCCGTTTCCGAGGCCGAACTGCTGGACATCATCACGGCCCTGAACCTCGATGACGAGGTGGACGGCATTCTGGTCCAGCTGCCCCTTCCGAAACATATCGACGAGGACAAGGTGATCGCCGCCATCGACAAACAGAAGGATGTCGACGGCTTCCATCCCCTGAACGTTGCGGCGCTGTGGCAGAAACAGCCCTGCACGCTCCCCTGCACCCCGAAAGGCATTCTCAAGATGCTGCGGGCCGCAGGCGTGGAGATCGCCGGCAAGCGCGCCGTGGTGATCGGCCGCAGCAATATCGTGGGACTTCCCGTGTCGAAACTGCTCTTGGACGCGAACGCTACGGTGACGATGGCCCACAGTCGTACGCGCAACCTCGCCGAAGTGACGCGCGGGGCGGAGATTCTGGTGGTGGCCATCGGTCGGCCGAAGTTCGTCACGGCGGAGATGGTGTCGCCGGGCGCCGTGGTGATCGACGTGGGGGTGAACCGCGACCCGGAGACGGGCAAACTGTGCGGCGATGTCGATTTTGCAGCCATCGAACCCAAGGCCTCGGTGATCACGCCCGTGCCGGGCGGCGTCGGGCCTATGACGATCTGCTGCCTGATGGAGAACACGATCGAGTGTTTCCTCCGGCGAGCGGGCCGGTAGCCGGCGGAACGGAGCGAAAACTTCGGTTTTTTTTGCGCCTCCGCTGAAAAAAATCAGCCGTTGACTCACGGGTCAACGGCTGATTTCGTTTTACAGGGTTCCTGTTATCAGAGTTTGATTGGTTCGGATATTTTGATATTGTCGAGGAACCAGCGGTTGGCTGTTCCGACTTCCCACTGCGTCTGCGTAATGGTGATCTTCGTATCCTTGTTGACCGTAATGCCCTTCAGGCTGACTTCGGCGCGAACCCATTCGAGCTTGTGACCATCCTCCCATCCCAGTTCGGGTATGTCGATCTGCACTTTGTCGCTGCCGTTCTCGAAGATGACGATCAGATTGACGGGGTCGATCTTGCCGGACCCCTGGCGCATTCCGCACCAGTCGAACGAGAGTGTCACATTGTCCTTTGCTTCGGGAACCCCGTCTATCGGAGGAAGAATGATACCTGCGTGATTGCCGGTCTTGCCGAATTTGAGGTAGTTCTGCTGGAGGTAGATGCGTTTGTTGTCGTTCTTGTCGTAGATAAACTTGTAACCGAGTTTTTCGACAGCGTCGAATGCAGTCACTCCATCGACAGTTACAGAGGTAAGTGCCGGAGCCTTTGCACCGACGTCGTCTGTTTCAACGGTTCGGCCTGCGCTGCCTGCTACGGACCACGGTTCGAGCCATTCGAAGTTCTCCATGAAATAGACGATCTCGTTCAGGCCGTTGTCCTCGACATCGGTAGCCATGATGCGCTGTACAGGCTCGGCCAACCCGGCGTAGTAGCCCGTGACGGTTACGATATGGCCGGTCAGGGAGGAAAGGCCCAGACTCGACGGGGCGTCCACGACGCTGACCGAGTACTTGGCGTCCTCCGAAACGGTGAGGGTGCTGCCGTTGAAAACGCCCTTGACGGTGACGTAGCCCCGTTTGGAGGAGGTGTAGTCGTCGATCTTTGCGCTGATGTCCTCCGGTTCGGGGTAGTTCACCGCTCCGCCGGACAGAACCGTCACCTCGTCGCAGTCGATTACCGTAGCGAGTTTCTGCGAGTCGGACGACTTGGTGCCCAAGAGCGAAATCTTGTCGCCGACGGCAACCGTCGTGGCGTCCGAGACGAAGATATTGTCCGTGTTTTTGTCGTCGCTGATGACGAAGCCTTTGGTCGTCACGGCCACGACGATCGCCGACGGTACGGAAATGACCGTTTCGTCCGCCAGGGCGGCGAGTTCACCTGCCGTGTACTCCTTCACATCGCGGTATTTGTCTCCGTTCTGCGTGATGAGCACCTGTGCGCGGCTTGCAAGAGTCCGTCCCTTGAAGACGAGGGTGGCCTTGCGGGGGTTGTCCTCCGCGCCGTCGCGCATGTTGTCGGTCACCGAAACCGTCACGTCCATGACGCCGGTTCCCGAGTTGGGCGTGACCGTCACCCAGTCGGGGACTTCCGTCACCCAGTCGGCGTCGGCATAGATGGTGATGATCTTTTCCGCCGCTCTTTCCGCTTCGAAATTCAAGGTGTTGGCGCTCGCCAGAACAGCTTCGGAAAGGTGGTCCTCATCCTTGTCGCAGCCCCAGAAGGAACATAGGGCCGCCATGAGGATCGGGGCTGTCATATATTTTACAAATCTCATAATCTTGTTTTTTAGGTTATTTCCGACTTAAAAATCGAGTCCGTCACTCCATCCCGGATTCTGCGTGAGGTTCGGGTTGAGCGAACGCTCGCCGCTGGGAATCGGGTAGAGGTAATCGCGTTCCTCGTTGAACGGAGTGCGCAGATTCTCTACGGTTTTGTGATAGTAGACATAGCCTTTGTCCCCCTCGGAGAGAATGATGTCCGAACCGAGTTCGTATACCGAAACTCCTTCGCCGGCTTGGGGTTTGGTCTCTCCTGCCTTATAGAGAATCAGATCGGCCGTTTCTTTGCCCGCAAGCTTGTATTCGCCGGGGCCCGGGAAATACATGCCGGAAATGGCCTGGTCGATGCAATAGCCGGCTTTCCAGCGATACAGATCCTGAAGGCGGAAACCCTCCTGGATCAGCTCGACGGCCCGTTCGCGGCGGATTTCCAGAATGACGCCCTTGTTGGCGCCGGTCACGTTGGGATAGCCGTACTCTTTGGACTCAAGATACCAGTCGATATTTTTGTTGGCTTCGTTCATGTCGAGGCCCCGCATTCCCACCCGGCTTCGGATTTCGTTGACGGTGATCGCCAGATCGTTCTGCGTGAGCGTTCCCAGTTCGGCCTTGGCTTCGGCATAGTTGAGCAGCACTTCGGCATAGCGGAAAACCGGCATGTCGCAGGTCGAACGGTCGTTGCGGTCGATCTGTCCTCCCGAGGCCGTCGTGTCCTGAACGAATTTGATGGGTTGGTAGCCGGTGATCGTGACGCCGAGATCGGGTCCCTGCACCCGCTTGGCGCCGATGCGCTTGTAACCCGGGGTGCGGATCGACTGCGCCAGGCGCGGGTCGCGGTCCTTCACCTCCTCGGTGAAAGGCAGCGTCTGCCACCCCTCCTGGTCGGTGAATGCCGTGCCGTCCTTCTTCAGGTACATGTTGATGAATTTGCGGGTGTAGCCCGGGCGGCCCTGTGTCGGCAGCAGCGTGTAGGCCGTCGCATTGTGGTAGACCTGGGCCTCGTAGCTGTTCCGGATGGCGAGGATATACTCTTCGGTGCTGGCATTCTCCTGTGCGAAGAGCATCATGTAGTCCTTGTCCGGAGTTTTGGTGGAGTAGAGCTTGTAGGGACCTTCGTCGATGATCGTTTTGGCGGCCTTGGCGGCTTCCTCCAGATAATAGGTGTAGTCATGTCCTTCGAGGTTGATGCCGTGGTATTTGCGGTAGGTTCCCTCGAAGAGGCAGAACCGCGCTTTCAGCGCCAGCGCCGCCCATTTGTTGACGCGGTAGGTCGATATATCCTCCGTAAGACCGCCGCTGTTGATGGCTTCGTCGATATCCTTGATCATATTGGTCATGATCAGTTCGCGTGAATCGCGCGGTTTGTAGAGCGCTTCGTCGGCCGAGCCGAGCTGCACCTCGTACCAGGGCACGTCGCCGAAGCGTTTCACCTTGTCGAAATAGAAGGCGGCGCGGAAGAATTTGGCCAGGGCCGTATACTCGGTCACAGCCTTCTTGTCCTCGCATTGATCGACATATTCCAGCAGGGTGTTTATGCGGCGCAGGTTGCCCCACGACCAGCCGCCGCCGGTGTTCGGAACGGTGCGCTTGTCGCCTCCGTAGAGAACATCGGAGAGGGTCATCTGAACGAGCAGGTCGTTCTGCTCATCGTAGGGCGTCTTGTCCAGCAGGTTGTCGTAAAAGGGGTTGGAGAAGAGTTCCAGGTCGCTTCTCGTCTTGAAGTAGTCGAACTGCGTCACCCGATCCAACGGTTCTTTGTCCAGCAGGGAGTCGCAGGCCGATAATCCTGCAATCAGCGTTGCTGCCAGTATGATTAATCGCTTCATGGTATTCGGATTTTGAAATTATTAGAAGGTGATGTCGATGCCGAACATGAACGTCTTGGCCCACGGATAGTAGGCGTTGTTGTTCACGCCGGAACGGTTGATAGCCGCTTCGGGATCGACGTACTTGGAGTTCTTTTTGAGCGGCGACCAGTAGCAGAGGTTCTCGCCCGAGAAATAGATGCGGATCTGGTCGATGCCGGCCTTCTTGGTGAGGGTCGCGGGGATCGTGTAGCCGACGGTCAGGTTTTTCAGGCGCAGGTAGCGGATATTTTGCAGGTAACGGTCGTTGACCTTGCTCAGATAACCTCCCGATGAAGAATAGGCTCTTGCGCGCGGGAAATAGGAGTTGGGATTGTCCTCCGCCCATACCTTGCCGAGGAAATCCGTCGGGAGGTAGGAGAGGTAGGGATAGGAATAGCAGCCCCAGAAAGGCATCATTTCTCCGTGGGGATACCAGTAGTGGTTGCCGGTTCCCTGGAAGAAGACCGAAGCGTCGAAGCCCATCCAGCGGATCGAGGCGTTGATGCCGTAGGAGAGCGTCGGGAGCGAGTTGCCCAGGATCGTCCGGTCGCCCGGCTTGTCGACGGTGTCGTTGCCGACTCCCCAGACGCCGTTGCCGTCGAGGTCGACGAACTTCAGGTCGCCGGCCTGCCAGCCGCCGGTCAGACGGCCCGTGCTGTAACTCAGGTCGACCTCTTTGGCATAGGCCTGCGCCTCTTCGGTGGTCTTGAAGAACCCGTCGGTCTTGAAGCCCCAGATTTCGCCGATCTCCATGCCGACGTAATAATCTCCCTTTGTCAGGTTGGTCAATGACTTGTTCGGGTTGTTGTCGTATTTGGTGATGACGCTCTTGTAGTCGCTGATGTTGAAACCGACGCTGTATTCGAACGGTTTGCCGGCGAGTTTGAACTGGTCGCGCCAGCTGACGGAGAGTTCATAACCCTTCGTGCGCAGTTCGGCGGAGTTCATGCTGGGCGAATCGGCCCCGTATACGCCGGGCAGCGCCATTCCGTCGGTCAGCATGTCCTTCGTGTCGCGGATGTAGACGTCGCCGGTGAAGTTGAGCCGGTTGTTCAGCATGGTGAGATCCAGACCCAGGTCCCACTGCTGGGCGGTTTCCCAGGTCAGGTCGGAGGCTACGGGGGCGCCCAGCGAGGAGTATTTGCCCTTTATGCTGCCGTCGAAGGTGTAGTTGCTGAAATCCTTGTTCGTGATCAGGCGCATGTAGGTGTAGTAGGACGACACGTTCTGGTTGCCCAGGCTGCCGAACGAAGCGCGCAGCTTGAGGTTGTCCACCAGGTCTTTGGCGTTGCCGAAGAACGGCTCCTCGGAGATGCGCCATCCGGCCGATGCCGAGGGGAACAGGCCCCAGCGGTTGCCCGGTGCGAAACGCGACGATCCGTCATAGCGTCCGCTCACCTCGAAGAGGTAGCGCCCTTTGTAGTCGTAGTTGATACGGGCGAAGAAGCCTGCCAGGGCGTATTCGTTCTGGCCGCCGCCGTAAGCGCCCTCCGTGGGAGAGCCCGTTGCCAGATTCAGGTCGTCGAGGTTTATGGAGGAGAGGTTGATGCCTGCCACCGAGACGTTCTTGCTGGACCACGTTTCGTAGTTGAATCCGGCGGTTGCCGACACGTGGTGCGCCTCGCCGAACGTTTCGTCGTAGTTGGCGTAGACGTTGGCCGAATAGTAGTTGCGCGTCTGAACCACTTCGTCGAGCTGGTTCATGCCGGCGCCCGTGTCGTAGGCGAGCAGCGGCCCGTCGGGGTATTCGCGGTAGTTCATTGCGGAACTGCGGCTCGTATTGCGGTTCTGGTAGAGGCGGTAGGTGAAGTCACCCGTGATGCTCAACGTCTTGAACGGCGTGATGACCAGGCGTGTCGTGTTCGAGAAGTCGTTCGAGCGGTCGACGTTGCGGTGCGTGCCCTCGTTGAGCAGGATGTGGCGTCCGTTGGCGATCTTGTAATCGAGATACGGCGTGCTGTAAAGCCACGATCCGTCGGGGTTCTTCATGGGGAAGTTGGCCAGTGCGTGGCGGGCGCTGTAAGCGATGGTGTTGTCTACGCTGCCGTCTCCCAGAGACTTGTAATTCGACGAGAAGAACGACGTGTTGTTCGAGAGCGTTGCCCACCGGTTGATCCGAAAATCGAGTTTCGCACGCAGGTTGTACTTGTTATACACGTCGGGATGTGCGCGCTGAATACCTTCCTGGCGGTCATAGGCGCCCGAGACGAGGTATTTGATGTCCTTCGTGCCGCCGCTGAGCGAGATGTTGTGCTGCTGCACGGGCCGACGCTGCTGGAAGAGCATGTCCCACCAGTCGTAGTTGCCGTAGTAGACCCACTGTTTGCGGCCGTTGCGGATCTCTTCGACGACCCACGGACGGTCGGGATGCTCGGTCCTGTCGTTCACGCGCGCCAGCAGCTGCTGCATGTCGTGATCGTTGTATTTGACATAGTTCGTTCCGGAGTCGGCCTGCCAGAACTTGTTGACCGTATAGACCGACCAGTAACCGCGGTTCTCGTAGTCGGTCGAGGTCGTGGCCTCCTCCCAGCCGAAACGGCCGCTGTAACGCACCGTCGCCTTGCCGTCCTGGGCCGAGCCGTTCTTGGTGGTGACCAGGATGACGCCGAAGGCTGCGCGGGCGCCGTAGACGGCTGCCGCCGAAGCGTCCTTGATGACCGAGATCGACTCCACGTCGTTGGGGTTGACGCGGTTCAGGTCGCCCACCACGCCGTCGATCAGCACGAGCGGGTCGGCCGAGTTGATCGAGTTGACGCCGCGGATGTTGATCGCCGGCGTGCTGCCGGGTTTACCCGAGGAGGTGGTGATGTTGAGACCCGCTACGGAACCCTGCAACATGCTGCCCAGCGAATGGGTGACGCGGTTTTCGAGCTCCTTGCTCCCTACGGTCGCAACGGCGCCGGTCAGGTTGACTTTTTTCTGCGTACCGTAGCCGATTACGACGGTTGCATCGAGCATGATGGCGTCCTCTTGCAGGTAGATCGTGATGCTGTTCCGGCTTGAGGGAACCGTCACTTTCTGGGGCAGGTAACCCAGGCAGGTGACCTGGAGAACGGCTTCTCCCGACGGAACCTGGATTTTGAAGGTGCCGTTTTCAGAGGTTGTGACGCCTTTGGTCGTACCATCGACCAGAACGGCTACACCCACGAGCGGCTGTTGATTGGCGTCGAGGACTTTTCCCGACACCTCCCTGTTCTGGGCCGAAAGGGCTGTTATTCCCCCTCCCAATACCAGAAGAAGAGATAGAACCAGTGGTCTTAATACTCTCATAAGATCTGTGTTTGTTGGTTAGTAAATGATGATTGTGGTTGGGTATGTAGCGAAAATCACTTGCGTCGGTAGGCATCCGTGGAGAATGCTTTCGGCCGCTGCATGTTTTCGGTCCACTCGTTTCCGAATTCGTCCTTGACGGTGATCACAAGGTCGGTGTCCGCATCGTCCGCCTTCACCTTGAAGAAGTGCGTGAACTTGTCGGTGATGAACGACGGGGTCAACTTGAGTCCCGCGTTGTTGAACCGCTTGACCGAGAGCGCCGCGATATGGAGCGGGTCGTAGGCCCAGACTTCGGTGTAGGGCAGCGTCTTGCGGTTTTCGTCGACGACGCTCAACGTCCAGTCCGAATTCCAGTTCCAGATGTTGATCAGCACCTCGTTGTCGTTGTTCTGCGGATAGGCGTTGACATATTGCATATAGGCGTTCTTGACCGAAGCGGAGATGTCGGAAGGCATCAGCGGAACGTCGGCCATCGAAAAATGCACGTTGTTCAGGTCGTAGCTGCGGAACTGGTACTCTTCGGGCCATCCGGTCGATTTGTAGAGACATTGGAAATCGGTTCCCGTGACATCCCAGATGCCGTAGCCGCCCGGAGTTCCGTCGGTTCCGATGTGGATTCCGGGCGTGAGGTTGCCGGACCACCACCACGAAGCGCATACCGAGCCGGAGTTATACTCCCGGAAGTTATGCCCGTCCACGATCGGGGCGTCGGGCGTCACGTTGAAAAGTTTGTGGGTATGCCCCGTCACGAAGCGGACGGTATATCCGTCGAGGATGTCGAAAAGCCGCAGGGTGTTGACCGGATCATGGTCGATCTTGAATCCCGATGTGGTCGGATAGAACACCTGCGCATGCATGGCAACGACGACGGGGGTCGTCTTGGCCACGTACGACAGGTCTTTCGCCAGCCAGTCCAGCTGCTCGGCGGAGAGGCTCTTGACATAGTTGCGGGAAGTGCTCCCGTCGTAGCTGCTGCAATCAATGTCGTCCATGACGACGTAATGGACCTTGCCGATGTTGAATGAATAGTAGGTCGGGCAGATCTGATCCACATATTTGACCGCCGCATCGTAGTCCGACCTGGTCTGGAAGTCGTTGTCATGGTTGCCCATGGTGTGGAAGATCTGCAGATTCTTGATCTGGCTGTTGACGGTGTTCAGGTACTGGGGGAAATAGTAGCTGTTCAAATACCAGTAGAGGTCCCAGGTCATGTCCCCGAGGGTGAGCGCATACATCTTCTCGCCCTTGTGGCGGGTCATGTAGTCCGTAAGGTCGGAGGTGAACTGGGCGAACTGTCCCAGGTCGCCCATTCGGTTGGCGAGGTGCATGTCGCCCAGCATGAAGATCTTGTAGGAGTCCTGTCCGTCGACCTTTTCGAGCTTGAAGTCGGCCCGTTCGACGACGTCGGCGCTGTTTTTGAGCGCGCGGTGGAACTGCGGGAGCACCCCGACGGACGGAACTTCGTAGCCGCTCGGGACGGAGATGAAGACATATCCCCACTTTTTGGCCGATTTGAGCTGGTAGATGCCCTTCTCGTTCGTGACGGTCACCTCCGCGCCGTCGGAGACCACGACGTTCTCCACGCCGACGCCGGCCGACGACACGATCCCGTAGACCGTGGTGCCTGCATCCGGTTTGAAATCTATGTCTTCGACGATGTTGATGTAGATTCTTCCGAACGATTTTTTGCGCGCGTCTCTTTTGACGAAGACTTTGTAGTAACCCGTTTCACACCCGTCGGCCAGGCGTACGGTGAAACTGTCGGAAGAGGTGTTGACGATGGGGCAGACGTAGGAGATGCCTGCGTCCGACTCAAGAATGAATGTGTCTGTGGTCAGGGGCGATTTCCCCCCCCCACTTACGGCGAAAGTGCACTCGCCGCCTTCGGTGACGTCTACCGACCCCGGAACCGTGAATTGCACGTCGAAATTATCCGCGGGGGTCTTTTCGTCATCGCTGCCGCCGCAGGCGAAGAGTTGCGAGACGGCGATGAGTGCCAGTAACAGATACTTTAATACGTTTTTCATTTTAAGTTCTTCGATTATAATTTTTTTATTTGTCCGCGTTTTGTAAATCCGGTTGTTTGGACACCTCGAAGGCCCGGAAAGACCCGGTCGGGGACTCCGTCCCGAAGTCTCCGTTTGCGGCCCTGCCGGCCTTCGCATCTTCCATTATATATATGGTAACCATCTGTTTACCGTGTCGCTTCTGTCTGAAAAACTTTTCAAATATAACTTGTTTGTGTTTCGATTGTGTTTCGAATACATTTCAAAATTAAACTTATTTTATTAAAAAACAAAATCGGATGATTTTTTTTGCAAATAAAAAATTTTAATTTTTAGTCGTGTTTCGTTTGGTAGATTTGCCATTTCCCTTTCATCTCTTTTTCGTTGCCCTTGATTTGTGGAATGGTTGTGAAGCGAAACTGTCGGGCGTC
>ULUX01087547.1_pt1 | contig 14027 bp, 15 predicted proteins | sample 1958961 | NCBI WGS metagenome assembly ULUX01 (sample SAMEA4835773, study PRJEB28245) | human gut metagenome | biome: gut microbiome; material: fecal sample | place: Denmark | collected 2008 | reverse complement strand
ACAAAAAATCTATTGACAAAACATAATAATTTGCTTAGAATAAATATGTATTTGTGAAAAATTGTCTAATTTTTTTTGCTTAAAAAGAAATTAGAGGAAATAAAAAGGATTTATAAATGAAATTTTACGCAATTTTTAAATTTGAGCAGGATTTTATATTTCTAATGCTTTTAAAAATTATGTTTTATGTGAATTCGAGGGGTTTTCATGGGTTGGAAAAGGGAACTTTGGCCTGAATGGGAAGTTGAAAGCGTTATAGGCTCCGGTGCATACGGAGATGTATATAAAATAAGAAGACAGGATATAGGCGGTGTGTATTATGCGGCTTTAAAGGTTATATCCATTCCCAGAGATGAGGATGAGATAAACCAGCTTCGCAATGCAAATATGAGCGACGAACAGATTGCCCGGTATTACCGCAGATTTGTAAATGATTTGTCCAGGGAATTTTCTGTTATGGAAAAATTAAAGGGCAATACAAATATTGTTTCCTATGAGGACCACAAGATAATTGAACATAAGGTGGGGTTCGGATGGGATGTTTTAATAAGAATGGAGCTTTTAATGCCTTTGCCTGCTTATCTTCAGCACCATGAGTTCGGGGAAGCTGAAACCATAAAGCTGGGAATTGATATCTGCAACGCCCTTAAAATATGCCAGTGCGAAAACATAATCCATAGGGACATAAAGCCGGGAAATATTTTTGTAACCAGCCACGGAGATTTTAAGCTTGGGGATTTCAGCGTTGCCCTTACCAACCATAACACAACAGGCGGTTCTCCGAAAGGCACTTATACCTTTATGGCGCCTGAGGTTTACTACGGAAAAAAATACGACAATACAATAGATATATATTCTCTGGGACTTATACTTTATAAAATGCTGAACAGGGGAAGGCTTCCCTTTTTGCCTTTGCCTCCGCAGACAATCACCCACGAAATGGTTGAGCAGGCAAACTATAAAAGACTGTGCGGAGCGGTTCTCCCCAGACCTGTTGACGCTTCAATAGGAATGTCAAATATTATAATGAAAGCCTGCGCCTATTATCCCAATAAAAGATACAGGAATGCAGGGGAGTTTCTCAGTGCTCTGGAGTTTTGCAGACACGCCCAAGGGCCGATGAGCGTATCAAGACAGGTTTCACAGTGTGTGAAAAATATTGTGGAAACACTTTGCTATACGGAAAACGAAGCTGTTAAGCCCAGCGAAGTTAACAGAGGTTATTTTCGTGAAAATTCTGTTATAGAGGACAGTGAGAAAACAGAAAGAAAGGAAAACAATGGGCCTGCAAAAAAGACAATGAAGGATTTCTTTGTTAAAGGCGGCGATTTGTAATTGTATAAAGGAGATTTGAAATGCCAGGTTTTATAGGATTTATCGTCTTTGTGGTTATCCTTGCGATAATTATATCCAAGGTTAAAAAAAGTGGAAAAAAGAAAAAGTATAACGCAGAATCAGCAAAAAAACCGGCAGCGTCTTTTTATACTGATAAGAAACCTGCCATGGATAGTTCTCCTGAGCCTTTTCATGCTTCCCAAAAAGAAGAGGAAAACCACAAGGTTACCAGAATTATGATGTATGAAGCGGATAAAATCGGCGGAAGCTGGACTTGCGAATACTGTGAAAGTGAAAACAGCAATTCTTTTGAAAAATGCAGTGTATGCAATCATCACAGATGATTTTAAATAACGGAGGTAAAACATGTTTTGTTCTAAATGCGGAGTTAAATTGCCTGAGAAAGCAAATAAATGTCCCAACTGCGGCGAACCGGTTACAGGAAATGAGTACTGCGGAGGCTTTTGGGGACTGGTAAACGGAAATAAACCACAGGCACCAAAGCCAACAGAAAGAATCAACACAGAAAACAGAAATATTCAGGCTTCAAAAAAGGACAATAAACCGTCCGAAAGGGAAGTCAGAATGATGAATAACTATAAGAAAAACACAAGAAATCTTCTTATAGTTTCAGCGGCGCTGGCGGCTGTTGTTATAATAGAATTTATAGTGATTGTTACATTTATTTTGAGTTCGGGAAATGACGGCAATATTGAAATGACAGACAATGCAAATATTGTTGCAACCGAAGTTGACAACGGAAATGAAGAAAATTTCCAGCAGGAAATAACACAAGATACAACAGCGGAAGAGGTTACCACAGAAGAATATACAGAGGAAACCACCGAGGAAGAGACTAACGGCATGTTTCAGAATGACAAAAAAGACGAAATGGATTTTATGAACGAAACAGAGCCTGAAAGCGGAAATACAGAAGAACTTTTTACAGACAGTGATTTTTAATTAAGGGGGATATTATTATGGGAAGCAATTACCGTGTTACATATGGCGTTGACCTTGTTTTCTGCATAGATGCCACAATGAGTATGAACCATATTTTGGGAATAGTAAAAGACAATGCTTTGAACTTTTACAGAGATTTTAAAAAGACAATGGACGAAAAACACAAGACTGTTATACAGCTGAGAGTTAGAATTGTGGCTTTCCGTGACTACTATTACGACAGGGAAAAAGCAATGATGGTTACAGACTTTTTCAATCTTCCGGAACAGTCCGACGATTTCCAGGCATGTGTACGCTGTATTGAGGCTGAGGGCGGCGGAGACGACCCTGAGGACGGTTTGGAGGCTTTGGCATATGCCATGAAATCAAAATGGAGCACTCCGGGAAAGAAAAACCGCCATGTAATAGTTGTTTGGTCCGACGAGGGAACACATGATTTGGGATTTGGAAAATCTGCACCAAACTATCCAAACGGAATGGCTAAGGATTTCAACGAGCTTACCGAATGGTGGGGAAGCTCATACTGCCCGGGAATTATGGACGAGTCCGCAAAAAGACTTCTGCTCTTTACTCCGGACAAACCAAGCTGGAATAAAATAAAGGACAACTGGAACAACGTAATCCACTACGAGTCCGAGGCAGGAACAGGACTTAAAGACAGCGATTATTCAATGATATTAAACGCAATCTGCAATTCTATTTAAGTCTGCGGAAATTAAAGGTATACAATTATGAACGGAAAATTTTCAGAACTGTTAAGCCTTGGATTTTTGATATCTCAGGAGATGGTCAAAAACCACGGCGAGGATAACTATTATTGTAAATACAGCGAGGACTCGGCGGTAATCTGCGTCCTTGACGGCTGCGGAGGACTTGGCTCAAGAACCTATGAGGGCTGCGGCGGTCAAACCGGAGCGTATCTCGCCTCAAGAACAGTCAGCGGAGCTATACACGACTGGTACCAGGACATGGGCAGAACAAAATGGAAAGACGAACGTGAATTTATGGAGTCGCTGATTACATATATTCAGAAAGCCTATTCAGTGGTTGGAGATTACGCTAAGAGCAGCATAAAAATATCCGGTTCCATGGTAAGGGACTTGCCCACCACAATAGCTTTGGCGTATGCCTGGATGAAAGATAATGAGCTTGTGATAAATGTGGTTTGGGCAGGTGACTCCAGAATATATCTCATGGATGAGGACGGAATGTGCCAGCTTACAAGGGACGATGTAAAAAGTCAGGACGCCTTGTCAAACCTTTACGACGACGGAGCTTTGACAAATGTTTTGTCCTCAGACGGAAACTACAAGCTTCACCATAAGGTTATATCAATTAAAAAGCCATGTGTGATAATAGGCGCTACAGACGGATGCTTTGGTTATCTTCCGTCGCCTATGAACTTTGAATACGAGGTTTTAAGAAATCTCACAGACGCAAAAAATATCTACGGTTTCAGAGACGGATTAAAATCCTTTTTCAAAGAGGTTGCAGGGGATGACTTTACCTTTGCCTGCATGGGTTTTGGCTATGAAAAATTCAGCGAGCTAAAGGGAAGCTTTGAAAAACGCAGAAACTTTGTGGAAAAAGAATATATCAGCAAAATTGAGTCAGACCCTGACAATGATGAGCTTATTGAAAAGCTTTGGCAGGAGTACAGAAAGCTTTACGAGCGTTATTTGTCAAAGAATACCGAGGGGCGGTAATATAGATGAACACTTTAAATGAATATAAGCTTTTAACGCCTTTGCAGAATAAAAACGCAGGCTTTTCCAGATGGGCATATGCCGCCCGTTTCGGCGAGGAATATTTTATAAAGGAATTTATGAACCCGGTTTATCCCGATGAGGAGAGCTTGTCGGAGACTTTGAGAAACAACAAAATTAAAAGCTGTGAGTATTTTGAAGCGAAAAAACTCAATCTCTACAAAAGAATAAACGATGTGTCCGACGGAAACCTTGTAAGGGTGTTTGAATTTTTCCGCTGTGATTCCCACTACTATATAGCTATGCCGAAAATCCAAAGCGAAAAAATAACCTTTGCAGAAATCGCAAAGCTTCCTTTGGAGGACAGAGTTCTTTTGTGCAGAACAGCGGCGAGAAGTATTTTTGCCATGCACTCTGCAAAGATTGTCCATTCCGATATAAAGGATACAAATGTTTTGATTCACAGGACAAAAAAGGGAAAGCTTGTGGCGAAGATTGTTGACTACGATTGCAGCTTTTTTGAATATGACCCTCCTAAAAATGAAAACGATTTGGGAGGCGACCAGATTTATCTTTCGCCGGAAGCCTGTCTGTTTTTCTGCGGCGATGAAACAAAGCTCACCTGCAAAATGGATATATTTTCTCTGGGACTGCTTTTTCATCAGTATCTTACCGGTGAACTGCCTGCTTTTAACCATGGTGAGTACGACTATGCCCATGAGGCGGTTCTCGAGGGTGAAAAGCTGAAAATCAGAAAGGATATTCCCGACAGACTTAGAAACATGCTTCAGTATATGCTGAAAGTAAATCCCGATGAACGAATTGATATACAGAGCGTGTTTAACATTTTGGGAACATATCTGCCAAACAGTGATTTTTCCCCGTTTACTCCGCCTGTGAACAACAATCCCGTGGGACAGAAAAAAGCGCCTGAAAGCTTTTTTCACCAGGCGGGAAATCTTTAATAATAAATTTGAATATTACATATTATTGCCACAGCTTGACCCCTGTGGCATTTTATGTTATTATCTCTATGACAGAAGCAATGGAATTTTGTGGATGTACCACAGGAAGCCGGGTGAGAGTCCCGCACAGGAACGCTGCTGTATTTGCGGAGTTTTTCTTTATGATTAGGTTCGGTCACTGAAAATTTTATTTTTGGGAAGGCAAAGAAAAACGATGATGCATAAGTCAGAATACATTCCATGCTTTATGAACAAAACTCTTCGTGCTCAGGGGTGTGTTTGCATAACAGACGGAATTTTATGTCCGTCTTTTTGCCGTGTCAATGCATATCGTATTCCCGACGCCGAGTATCGGCGTTTTTTTGTTCTCTGTTAAAAATTTAGAAAAGGAGTAAGAGAAAATGAAGAAAGTTTTTGCCGCTTTTCTTGCGGTGATGCTCTTGGCTCAGACACTTTTTATAAGCGTGTCTGCCGAAGAGAACAATGCTGACGTTACGGTTGACAAAGCTATTTCCGAAACAGCTCAGTACATTATGAACAACTCAAAAAGCGACTGGGAGGTTCTGGCTCTTCTCAGAAGTAATCAGACTATTGAGGACACTGCATTTGCAGAAGAATACTACACAGGTATTCAGAATAAGCTGAAAGAAACAGACTCACCTATTCTCAGCGGAAGTGAAACCCAGCTTACAGACAACTCAAAGGCAATTCTTACACTCAGCGCAATGGGAATAAACTGCACAGATATTTCCGGCTACAATATTGTTGAACCTCTTTCAAATATCGAAAATATAAAGATTCAGGGTATCAACAGCGCAGTTTATGCTCTTATGGCTTTGGATGCGGGCGGATATACAACCTCCGACAGCGAAACAAGAACAAAGCTTATTGAATATATCCTTTCAGACCAGATGGAAAACGGCGCATGGGCATTTTCAAAAATCTGGAGCCCAAACGGCGACGTGGATATTACCGCAATGGCTGTTCAGTCACTTGCCCCTTATGTGTCAGTAAATGACAGCGTAAAGACAGCGGTTGAAAAGGCTGTAAACTACCTTTCACAGCAGCAGCTTGAAAACGGAGGATATACATCCTACGGCAACGAGAACTGCGAAACAGTAGCTCAGGTTATAATCGCTCTCACAGCTTTGGGAAAAGACCCTGCTTCTGAGGAGGCTTTTGTAAAAGTAAACGGCGGTCTTGTTGACAACATGCTTTCATTCTATAATGAGGGAGGCGGTTTCTCCCACACAAAGGGCGGAGCTGTAAACGGTATGGCTACAGTACAGGCTATGCTTGCACTTGACTCATTAAAGCTTTACGAAAACGGCAGAACCCTCTATGATATGGTTCCTGAAATGTTTACAGTAACCGCAGTTACCACAACAGGTTACCTTCTCAAGGATACAACTCTTGAGTACGGCTCAGAGTGGATTGTTTTTGCATTGGCAAGACTTGACCAGCAGATTGCACAGTCAGGAGTTTTTGACAGCTATGTAGAGAGTGTAAAGGCTGAAATTGCAAAGACAGGCCCTGTTCTCGACACTGACAGCGGATATCTCACAGATAATGCGAGAACAATAATCGCCCTTACATCCTTGGGTATCGACTGCACAAATATTGACGGCGTGAATATTGTAGAGCCTCTTTCAAATATGGATATAATCAAGGAACAGGGCGTTAACAGCGCAATTTATTCCTTGCTGGCTCTCAACACAGCCAACTATACAACCTCAGACGAAGACCTTAATAACAAGCTTGTAAATTATATTCTCGATGAAAGACTTGAAAACGGAACATGGGCATATTCCGTTATTTGGTCACCTAACGGAGATATCGACCTTACAGCTATGGCAGTGCAGGCTTTGGCTCCGTATTATAACAGAAACCCGGAAGTTAAAGCTGCTGTTGACACAGCTATGAAGTTCCTCAAGGAACAGCAAAGTGAGTTTGGATATTATGTTTCTTTCGGAAACACCAGCAGCTCCAGTACAGCTCAGGTTATCTGCGCTTTGCAGGAAATGGGAAGAGACAGCTTCACGGACAGCGAGTTTACAGTAAATAACGTATCTTTGGTTGAAGCTCTTTTGGCTTTCTCTTCCAATGAAGGCGGATTCTCAAATATTTTGGGAAAAGACCCTGATAAGTTCTCAACAACCCAGGCAATGTACGCCATAACAAGCGTTGCAAGAACACTTACAGGAAAAACATCACTTTACGATATGACAGATGTTTTGGATAAGAGCCAGAGCACAGCTTTCGGCGACGTTGACGGAAACGGCGTAACAGATATTCAGGACGTTACTATGGTACAGAAATATCTTGCAAATCTTGAAGAGCTTTCAGAAGACGCAATGAAAACCGCAGATGTTGACGGAAACAGCGTTGTAGATATAAAGGACGTAACTGCAATTCAGAAATATATCGCAGGAAATAAAGCTGCTTAAACAGAAAGATAGATGATGAGGATGAGCAAAAAGAGAATATCAGCCCTTTTAATGGCGCTGACCCTCGCCGTTGTTATGATTTTTTCGGGATGTACTTCCGATGACAACAGCGCCACAACAGAAACTGTAAAATCAACAGCGACGACGGAAAAAACAACTGCTGAGGGAACGACGGATAAAACCGACGAAACAGAAAACCTGACATCTTCCACAGACGCTCAGGAGGAAACCGCCGCCCAAAGCACTCAGGATGTCAAAGCCACGGAAAAGCAGGAAAACTCCAATAACGGCAATTCCGACAAAACTCCCGTGGCTACGGCTCCTGAGTCAACAACTCAGCAGGCAACAGAACCTGCAACAGCAAAGCCCACCGAAGCTTCCACAGAGCCCCAGGCAAAAACCTGTACTATAAACATCAACTGTTCAACTATCCTAAACAATATGGATAAGCTGAAAGAGGAGAAAAAGGGTATTGTTCCCGCAAACGGAGTTATACTTTCCGGATGTGAAATAGAGGTGCAGGAGGGCGACTCGGTTTACGATGTTTTGGTGAGAGCCTGCCAGCAAAATAAAATTCATATGGACGCCGACTACACACCGGCATACGGTTCTGCTTATATAAAGGGAATTGCAAACCTTTATGAAAGAGACTGCGGAAGCCTTTCCGGCTGGACATACAGGGTAAACGGAGTTTTCCCAAGTGTGGGATGCAGTTCTTACGATGCAAATGAAGGCGATGTTATAGAGTTTCTCTACACCTGCGATTTAGGGGCAGACGTGGGAAATGGATTTAACGGCTGATAAAAATTAAATTCTAATTAAAAAGGGGTGACACGTATGTACAATGAATTTGCAAAGTGCCACCCCTTTGTCAATTTTTTGTATTTTTTATTTGTAATTTCCGTCACTGTGTTTTTTAACCACCCTGTTATAATGGTGATTTCCCTTGTAAGCTCTTTGACCTACAGCGCACTTATAGTGGGCAGAAAATTTTTAAAATATCTTTTCTTTTTTATTATTCCCATGTGTCTTTTGTGCGGAGCATTAAACCCTGTGTTTAATCACCAGGGAATGACAATTCTTATGTATTTTCAAGACGGAAATCCCCTGACTTTGGAGTCAATAGTTTACGGAGCCGTTTCGGCTGTGCTTCTGGCAAGCGTTATGATGTGGTTTGTCTGCTTTAACGGAGTTATGGATTCTGATAAAATTATTTATCTTTTCGGCAGAGTTATCCCCTCATTGGCAACCATTATAACAATGGTTATGAGGCTTGTTCCCATGTACGCTTCCCATTTTAAAGATGTATATAAGGTAAGGGCGTCCACAATGGGAAATATGGATATTGTAAAAAAACTCAGGGCTGGACTGGATTCCGTGTCCTCCACAACCACATGGGCTTTGGAAAATGCTGTGTATACGGCGGACTCCATGACCTCAAGGGGTTACGGAACCGGAAAAAGGAGCTTTTATTCCGATTTTATGTTTACAAAACGTGACGCAGGACTTTTGATTTTCCTGATTGGAGCGGGAGCGGTGTTTTTCGTTTCCGCTTTGTCAGGTGGAGGATATGCAATGTATTTTCCTTATATAAAGCTTGGTGAAAATCTTTGGCTTAATCTTACGGCTTATGTGTCCTTTGGCATAGTGTCCTTTATGCCTGTTTGTTTTAATTTGTGGGAGGATTTAAAATGGCGGTTCTTGAAGTAAAAAATCTGAATTTTACATACCCTGACTGTGTAAAGCCTGCTTTGAAAAATATAAATTTCAAGGTTGAAGAGGGAGAAACAGTTCTTGTGTGCGGTCTTTCCGGATGCGGAAAAAGCACTTTGCTGAGATGTCTTAAACCCTCCATTATGCCTTTTTATAAGGAGTTTTCCGGAGAAATATATTTTGAAAATGAGCCTGTAAAAAATCTTTCTCAAAATGAGCAGGCTCGAAATATCGGATTTGTAATGCAAAAGCCGGATAATCAGATTGTGACCCACAAGGTTTGGCACGAAATGGCTTTTACCATGGAAAATTTGGGATATGACAAGGAGATTATGCGCCTTAAAGTCGGGGAGATGTGCAGTTACTTCGGATTAAATCATCTCTATGAAAGGGACGTAAACACCTTATCCGGAGGACAAAAACAGCTTGTAAATCTTGCCTCAGTGCTGGCAACAGACCCTAAGCTTATTATTCTGGACGAGCCTACCGCCCAGCTTGACCCGATTTCTGCCGGAGAATTTTTAAGCGTAATAAAGAGAATAAACAGGGAGCTTGGCATAACCGTAATAATGTCTGAGCATCATCTGGAAGAGGTTGTTTCCTTTTCTGATAAGCTTCTTGTTATTGATAAGGGCAGTCAGGTGTTTTACGGCGACGTAAGGGACGGAATAAAAAAGGTGTCCCGGGAAAAGCCGGAGCTTTTTAAGTCCATGCCCGAGGGTGTAAGGCTTTACAGCAGATTTTCAGAGGAAAAAGACTATCCCCTGGATGTGTGCGAGAGCAGAAGCTTTTTAAAGGTGCTTACGGAAAAAAGAGCGCTTAAAACTATTGAAGGGGAAGAAACAGAGAATTTAAAGGAAGCACAGGAGTCTGTGTCCTGTTCTCAGCTTTGGTTTAAATACGACAAAAAGGAAAAAGACATACTGAAAAATCTTTCCCTTAAAGTTTTTAAAGGGGAAGTGTTTTCACTGCTTGGGGCAAACGGTTCGGGAAAAAGCACATTGCTTAAATGCTTAAGCGGAATTGAAAAGCCCTACAGAGGAAAAATAAAAATTACTACTGATGATAAAGACAGAAAATGGGCGGCATATCTTCCCCAAGACCCAACAATGCTGTTTTTAAAAGAGACTGTGAAAGCGGAGCTTGAAGAGTCTTTGCACAGCGGAAAGCTTGGGTTTACTTCTGAGGAAAAGAAAAAAATCGCAGAGGTTATAAAGTTTTTTGAGCTTGAGGAGCTTCTCGATATGCACCCATATGATTTAAGCGGAGGAGAACAGCAAAAGGTGGGACTTGCCAAGCTTTTGCTGAAAGAACCGGAGATAATACTTTTGGACGAGCCCACAAAGGGGTTGGATTTTTCTTTTAAAGAAAAACTTTCCGATACAATAAAAAAGCTATCATTAAAAGGAAAGACAATTATAATGGTTTCCCACGATATAGACTTTGCGGCGAAATGTTCCCACAGATGCGCAATGCTTTTCAACGGAATGATTTTATCCTGCGATACTCCAAGAGAGTTTTTCGGAAAGAACCGTTTTTACACCACCTGCGCATCCAGAATGGCAAGGGGAATAATAGAGGGCGCAGTGTTTACCGAGGATATATACAATGCCCTGGGGGTGGACGCCCATGAAAATTAACAGGGTTTTAAATTCCAAAACCATGGCGGCAGCGGCAATTTTGCTGTCAGCTTTGCTTGTAGCCGCAGGTGTGTTCCTTTTAGAGGACAGAAAGTACATGCTTATATCAATGGGAATAGTGATACTTTCATTTATTCCCTTTGCGGCAATGTTTGAGGGGAAAAAGCCCAGAGCCAGAGAAATAACCGTAACAGCGGTGATGATTGCCATTGCAGTTGTAAGCAGGGCGGCGTTTTTTATGCTTCCTCAGTTTAAGCCCATGACTGCGGTTGTGATAATATCGGGGATTGCCTTAGGGGGAGAAACCGGATTTGTGGTTGGGGCTATGTCGGCTTTTGTTTCCAACATGCTTGTGGGTCAGGGACCTTGGACACCGTGGCAGATGTTTGCCCTTGGAATAATAGGCTTTATTTCAGGGCTGATATTTACAGAGCAAAACTTTCAAAAGAAAAAGCTTATAGTGGGCATTTACGGATTTTTAGCGGCATTTTTGATTTACGGGTTTATTGTGGACACATCCACTATTGTGATGACTGTATACCAGCTGAATTTCCAGGCGGTTTTGGCGGTTTATCTGGCGGGAGTTCCATTTAACTTAATACATGGAGCGGCCACATTTATCTTTTTAATGTTAATTGGCAATTCTATGATAAGGAAACTTTCCAGAATAAAGAAAAAATTCGGAATATTACATGGAAAATAGCAATATATTAAATATTGTCTAACTTAACAGATTTTAATATGTTTTATACAGAAAAACGCATGAGAAAATTTGCTTCTCTATGTGTTTTTCTTTTTTTTATAAATAATACCTTTGTGAATGTGTTGTGAAATGAAATTAAAAAAAGCCTTGACAAAGGGTGATTTTGGTGTTGTTTTTATATTGAAAAATGGATTTTAGATAAAAACTTTTATTAAATTTTCATAAAACATTTTTTAAAAGAGAAAATATGGTAAATATATGTGTTTAGGACAGCATATGCGTTAACAGTGCATAATTCTGTTTTATATAAATCATATAATAGACAAAAAATAAGAAATACGAAATTCAATAAAAACGAAAGGTGGAGGAATTTCTTGAAAAACAGCCTTTACTCATGTTTTAAAAACAAAAGTTTATATATTTTTTTAGTTTTTGTACTAATTATAGGGATTGTATCCGCCGGATGCTCGGAAAATAAAAAGCCGGATATAATTTCGGATATTGAAGGGACAAAAGGATATGTAAGAACAGTAAGCGGCGAGGAAAAAGAGTTTTACAGCGGACTTCTGGAAAAAAGCCTTGAGGACGGGGAGGATTTGGAAAAAGCGGTTGAAGAAAAAATAAACGAGGACAACGCCCTATACCTTATAAGTAATAAAATGGGACTTACCCAGCCATAACACAGGAGATTATTCCGTATCCATCTCAAGCTCTGAGGACGCATTGGAACAGGATGTTCCAAATACTACCGCTTCAATGACATACACAGCTACAGTTTGGGCTAAAAATACAGCCGCAAACAGCAGCGTGTACTTTGGAGTTAAAAACTACGGCGGTGAGGAAATCAAGCAGAAGATTGATAATTCCTCAGATTACAAGCAGTATGAGCTTTCCTTTACAGTATCCGGAAATTCAAAACCAAGAGTTTATATTTGGGCAGAAAGCCTCAGCGGCGGTTCTGTTTATGTTGACGACTTCAACATGACAGTTAACAGCGATTTTGATACTCTTGCAATTGAAAACGGAAAACTTACAGTTACATACAGAGAAAATTTGACAGAGGAAATCTCTAAGGAAGACTTTACATTGAACGCAGTTTCTTCACTTGATGAGGAAACAATTATTCCTCTTGAGATAACAGAGGTTACAAAGATTTCTGAAAACAAAGCTGAAATCGCTTTCAATCCTATCGAAGCTTCTCCTGTAGAGCAGACAATAACCGTTGATGTGGACTATAAAGGACAGACCTTTGTTCTTGATTATGTTATAGACGCAAACGGTGAAGAGCTTGACAAGGGTACAATTTCAAACTTTACAGCAGATAAAATAAGCTGCTATGCAGAGTTTGAAACACTTCCAACAGTTGCTCCGGAACAGTCAGACTTTACACTTCAGAGAAAGATTAACGACGGTGCTTTTGAGGAAGTTGAAATAAAGAGCTACAGCTTTGACAGAGCTGCAAAAAAAGCAAGCTTTGGCTATTCAACTGTTCCTACAACAGACGAGCCTCAGAACGTAACAGTAAAACTTACCTATGATGGAAAAGATTACGAGGCTTCCTATGAAGTTGTAAAGGGTCAGGGCACAATCTATTATGTTGACTCTGAAAACGGTAACGATACAAACAACGGTACTTCAGAGGGAACAGCTTTCCAGACAATTGAGAAAATCAATTCTATCGAATTTCAGCCGGGCGACCAGATTCTCTTTAAGTGCGGAGGAACATGGACAGGCGCTTTGATGCCAAAGGGTTCAGGTGAAGAGGGTAACCCTATTACAATAGGAAGCTACGGCGAAGGCCCTAAGCCTGTTCTTATGCCTGGTGAGGACTGGACAGACGATAGTTACATTCCTAACTATATCAATAAGGCTAATACTGTTATAAGCAATGTTGTTACAAACAACGTAATTACATTCTAAAATCAGGAACACTGGGTAGTAAAAGACCTTGAGCTTTATGACCCAAGAGGTGAAGCAGGAGGCTTTGACCCAAGCCGGTACTACAACAGAAAATACTACTACAGAGCTATCCTTATCAGACTTACCGCAACCTCAACAGCAGGTGTAGGCGGCGAAGATACATTTATCACAGCAGCTGAAATCATGCTCTATGAATTTGTAAAACCGGAAACACCGGAGGTTGACAAGACCGCTATAGAGGAACAGCTCAATAGATACAATGGTCTTAATAAGGCTGATTACACTGAGGAAAGCTGGAACGCTATGGAAGCTGTTCTTGCAGAAACAAAGACAGTGTTCGAGAATGTTCTTGCAACAGAAGAGCAGACAGCACAGGCAGCTGAAAACCTCAGGAACGCAATTGATTCTTTGGAGAAAGTTTCAGGCTATGAAGTAGGAGACGTTGACCACAGCGGTTTAATTGATATCGACGACGCTACAGCCATTCAGTGTCATCTTGTAAAGATAGAGCCAATGGGAACTTTTGACGAGAGCCTTGCAGATGTTAACGGCGACGGATATATAACTATTATTGATGCAACATTTATCCAAATTATGCTTATGAGTAACTAATGCCATAAAATTCATTTTACAAC
>ULUX01050592.1_pt1 | contig 14076 bp, 14 predicted proteins | sample 1958961 | NCBI WGS metagenome assembly ULUX01 (sample SAMEA4835773, study PRJEB28245) | human gut metagenome | biome: gut microbiome; material: fecal sample | place: Denmark | collected 2008 | reverse complement strand
CCGCCGATGGCCATGGGCAGGCAGGAGATCAGCACCGTCAGCCCCTGGGTGGCGGTGAGCTGCCGCATCCCGCCGCCGAACACCCCCATGACGAACAGGGCAAAGAACCAGATCACCAGTCCGTACAGGCCCTGGGTACCGGGGATGACCTGGAGGATCAGGCACTTGGAAAAATGCTCGGGCGCCTCGGACAGGAGCCCCGTGGCCGCCTCTCCGGCCAGACCAGTGCCCCGGGCGGAGCCCACGCAGCACAGGGCCACCGCCAATCCCGCGCCCAGAAACGCCAGGGCGGTCCCTCCAAACAGCTCCACAAACTCAGCCAACATGATGATGTTCCTCCTCAAGCTCTACATACGTTGTCTCCACGCGCAGGGGACGGAAGGGCACTCCACCGTCCCGGTAAAAGGCCTTGAAAAACTCCAGGCACTGCAGCCGCAGGTCGTGGACATAGCAGCCCAGCAGGTTCAAGGCGAAGTTCAGCAGGTTGCCCGCCATGGCGATGAGCACAAAGGCGGCCACATTGCCGGTGATGCTCCCCAGGGTGTTGAACACGCTGGCGATGATGCTGCCCGAGAGCATCAGGGCCATAAGCCGGGAATAGGAGAGCACATCGCCGAAGATGCCGGTCACCCCGCTGTACACCGCGCCGATCACCGCCCCTATCTTGCCCAGCCCTCTGGCCCTCCGGGAGGAGCCGTACACCATCATCAGAATCCCGATGAGGAGCACCGCCGGATAGCCGGCCACACGGCCCACGTCCAGCGCCAGCAGGCCCACGCCCAGGTAGATCACCCACCAGGGCAGCTCGTCCCACAGAGCGTCCCGGCCCCGGCCGTCCCGGATCTTCTGGACAAAGCTCACCGCCTGTCCGGTGACGATCTGGACAAAGCCCAGGGCCAGAGCTCCCACCAGGATGGCCATGGTGTCCTCCAGAGGAGTGAACAGGGCAGGCAGGGTGGTAAAGGTGGTGTCCGGGTCGATCAGCCGGGCCAGCCGGGGTAGAAAATCCCCGAAAAAGGCCCCCGTAGCAGCGCCGATCCCAAAGGTGCTGATCCCGCAGTAGAGCAGCAGCTCCCCGAAGTTCCGCATCCCCTCCCGGGATACCCCTCGCTTCAGGATCAAGCCACCGCCCAATATCATCAGCAGGCCGTACCCCATGTCCGCCATCATGATCCCGTAGAATAGGATAAAGAAGGGGGCCATCAGGGGGTTGGGATCCACCGAGCCATAGCGCGGCAGGGAGTACATCTCCGTGACCATGTTCATGCACCGGGTCAGCCTCCCGTTTTCCAGCCGTACCGGCACCTGGGAATACTCCTCCGGGACCGGGTCGGACAGCTCATAGGCACAGCCGAAGGATACCACAACCGTCTCCAGCCGCCTGACATCCCGGGCCGGAACCCAGCCCTCCAGCAGGAAGGTGTCCGCCGTGTCCAGCAGGCGTCCCTTGGCCTCCTCCCGGGCAATCTCCTGAGCGCACCGGTCTGCGCAGCGCTCCAGCAGCTCCCGTTGGGATGCCAGGGAGGCCAGCTGTTTCTCTGCCCGGGCCACTTGCTCCTCCAGTTCCTCCAGCTCCCGGTCCAGTGCCCGGTAGTTATCCGCCGCCGTACCCCTCCAGCCCCGCAGGTGGGCGGGGGAAAAGCCCAGCTGCCCCATGGCCTCCAGGCAGGTTGTCTCCACACTGGCATGGCACAGCAGCAAAAGGCTGCGGGATTGCCGTCCGTCGGCGGCGGAAAACAGGCAGGCCAGCTCTGAGGCCGTCGCCAGCGCTCTCTCCAGTTCGGCAAGCTCCACGCCGGAGGGCACCGTTCCGAACACCCAGCTCACCGTCTCATCCCCCTCCAGCTCCAGGGGCACACCCAGGGCTAGCCAGGGGGTGAGGGCCGTCTGGCGGCCCCGCACCTCCCCCTGCCGGGCCACCAGCGCGGCCACCGACCGCTCCGTGTCCACAATGGTCCGGGCCCACTCCAGTCCGGCGGCATACGCCCCGTCGTCAAACAGCTGGGCCGGACTCACCCGCCGCCGGGCTGACAGCAGTCTGCCCTTGGGCTTCTCCCGCTTGTTCAGGCTGGACAGCGCGCTGCCCAGCAGATCCTGCTCATCTCTGGCTGCGGCCAGTGCCTGCCCATCTGGCCTGGTAAGGGCCGCCCACTCCGGGATGGACCGGTCCAGGTCCAGCTCATCCACCTCCACGCACCCCAGCCTCTGCAGCATACCCAGCATTCGCTCCCGGTCCGCCCGCATCCCCAGCAGGCGCAGCCGCTTCATCTTCACAATGGCCATCAGACGTTTCCGATCCTTTCCATAATCAGCCTGGCGGCTTGCTCCAGTCTGCCCCTGGCCTCCTGCTTGATCCGCTGGCACCGGACCTGGTTGTCCGCCAGAGCCTGTTCCCTCCGGGCCGCGGCGGCGGCCTCGGTTTGGGCAAACAGCGCCTTCACCTGTTCCTCTGCCTGGGCTTTCGCCCGCTCTGCCAGCCGCCGTCCCTCCTGCCGGGCCTCCGCCAAGAGCCGTTCTCCCTCCGCCACGGCGTCCGCCCGGTTCTCCCGGGCCGCCTGCTCTCCGGCCTGAATCCTCTGTATCGCGTCAAAAGGCATCCTGTCGATCGCACTCCCTTCCATTCTGGCTGACAGATTCCCTTTCAGATAGTGTGACCCAAAAAGCAAAAAAATCTCCCAAGCCGTCCTCGACTTGAGAGATTTTTTCATTCTGATCGTTGGCGCGCAGCCCTATCCGGCTGTCAGCGTAGTCCAGCTGCCCTCCTCCCGGGAGCCTCCCAAGCTGACGATCCTCTGTTCCGCCTGGTCCATCCCTGCCCGCTCCAGCGAGGATGTAAGCACGGCTATCCCCTGTTCAGGAAGGTCCGTCCACACCCGGTGGACATACTCTGCCAACAGCTCCGGGGTCATTCCCGTCAGCTCGTCCGTGCCCAGCACCGTCTCCTGGGACGCCAGAACAGACAGGGCCGCATCCGTATCTGCCAGCGCTCCGGACAGCTCCTCCAGGAACTGTGCCACCGGCCCAGTGAGGTCCTCCGGTCGGTTTTCCGAGGTGGCCAGCACGTAGGTCTCTCCCAGGTCCGGGAACCCGACGCTCTCCAGCAGGATCTCGTCGAAGCCCATCCCCGCCAGCTCCACGCACAGCTGGGCCAGATAGTCCCGCACCTGCTGGGACACTGGGCTGACCCATCGATAGCCGGAGGCGTCATACCAGATATTCCCGCCCTGAGTCATCAGCGGGCCGCCCACCCCGGCGCTGGCCAGAGCCTGGTCCCGGAAGCAGGAGATCCGCGCCACCAGATGGAGCCCGTCCTCCTGTGCCAGGGCGGACACAGCCTGGGCCACACTGTCATCCTGGGCATTGACCCCCAGGGCAGCCGCCTGCCCTGTCTGGGACACCCAGGCCAGCCGGCCGCTTATTCCCTTCATTTCCACCACCAGAGCATTGCCGCCGGCCGCCGCCACCGCCTGGGCGGCGCTGCCATCTGCCAGCTGCTGCGCGGTGACCTCCACCACGCCAATCTCATCCAAGGTCCTCACTGCTTGCCCATGGGTTGGTGACTGGACGGGATCCTCCGTAATGATGACCACAGGGTCCGTAGCGGCCGGTCCTTCCGGCTCTCCTTCCTGGAGCCAGGGCAGATTAACCCGAACCCCGCTATCTGTGTACTCCACATACCGCCCCAAAAAAACGATGAACAGAATACCCGCAACCAGTAGAATGAGCAGCAGCACAATGATCACCTTCAGTACCGTGCTGCCCCTTCTTCGCCCTCGATGGGCGCGGTATCCTCTTGTATATCTTCTTGCCATCCCACACACCGTCCGGCTCATCAAATTCCCGCGCTCAGCCCCTGGCTACGACCCGATCTGGCCGCGCCCTGGCCTGTATGCTCTCTTTCATTTTTATCATATCACAGCCTCTCTCCTGTTTCCACCCCAAAAAGCACAAGAAATGTTAAGTTTTTGTTAGGAAACAAGCCATTGCACCATTAAAAGAAGCGCAAAACCAGGAATACCCAGCACCCCCAGAACCAATGCATTCAAGAGATTCACTCCCAGCTGGGCACCCATCCAGCTGCCAAGAGACTGGAAGATCCACAGGAACGCCAGGCCCAGGCCTGACCGACCCAGCAGTCGCCCCAGCGCTCCCAGAGGACGTCTGGCCAAAATTAGCGCCAGTAGGGCGGCAGCCGCCACCCCTGCCCAGGCCCAACCACTCATCCCACATCCCCTTTCCTGGTCTCCAGCAGTTTCATCTGCCGCACCAGGTAGGAATGTCGGCTGCGCAGCGCGTTGATGGTAAACACGCAGGAATCTATCAGATCAGGATCGCTCTGCACATTGAAATCCGCGTAGGCCTGATTGAGCAGCAGCCTGGTCTGGGCCATCTCCTCCATCAGCTGCTGCCGTTCCTCCTCCTCCGGGGTCAGCACCCGGCGTCGCCTGAACTTCACTGCTTCCGCCATGACTGCTCACTTCCTTTCCATATAGCACTCTATGTCCATTCTGGACAAATATTCCAGCTCCTATACCTCTCCTTCAGAACCGGACCAGTTTTCAATGCTCACACCGGTGTAGTAGTGCGTCAGGATCTCCTGCCAGCTGCTGCCCGACCCAGCCATGGCGTTGGCCCCGTACTGACTCATGCCCACGCCGTGGCCATACCCGGTGACGGAGAAGGTGAAGACCCCCTCTGACTCCTCCACCTGAAAGCAGGCCGAGCGCAGGCCGAACAGGGTCCTGGCTGCGCCGCCGCTCATGGCGACTCCCCCCACCTCCAAACTGGCCACTCGGCCGGAGGCGTTATAGCTCACGTTGGTGATCCACTCTGACGGGTCCGCCGACAAGTCTGCGGCCGAATACTCCTCCGCTACCAGTGCCTTGAGCTCGTCGGCAGTCAGGGTCACCGTGGAGTGGTAGTTGGGCACCTCCTCCCCCTCGGGACTGGACACCGACACCAGGTAGGGCAGGCTACTGCCCCACACCTGGGCTGCGTCCTCGGTGCTGTCTGTGGAGGAGGAGAAGAATACCGCCTGGATGGGCTGACCGTCATAGGTGATGACCTGGGCATCCGTGTCCGCGACTGCAGCAGCGATCTTCTCCGTATACGCCTGGGTCTGATCCCCCCAGTTCTGCGCCGCCTCCTCCGGTTCGATGTACGCCTGACAGCAGGCGGAATCGGTGCACAGGTCCGCCCCATCCTCCCCGTGGCTGCCTGCAGCCATCTTCCACAGGCTATAGGTGCGGGCGCACACCGCCTGGGCCCGCAGCGCCTCCGGCTCAAAGGAGGCCGGCATCTCGGCGGCCACCACCCTCCACAGGTAGTCGGACAGAGCCATCTCCTCCACCGTCCCATCCTCCTGGAGAACCCTCAGCTTCTGGGCCTCGTCCCAGACTCCAGCGGACTGTTCGCTTGTTACCGGAGTGGGTTCCGGCGGCAGCACCGCCACCTCTTCTCCCTCCAACCCCAGAAAAATCAGCGGAAGTAAAAACAGCAGCGCCCCCAAAATCCCCCCCCAGGCAAAGGCCCGGCGCACAGGTTTCCAGCGCTCAGAAATTTGCAAGAATTTTCTTCCCTCCTTGCCTTTTATCCATATCACTATGAATGCAACTGGAATATTTCCGGTTGCTTTCGCATTGACTCCGCCAAACCATTGCGCTATACTGAGGAGGATTCCATCAGAATCCGCACGCTTGGAGGTGCCCTATGTATCTCAATGAAACATCAAAGGCCATGGACCTTCAATCCTTGTCCTTCCTTCAAGACATATGCAGTCAGTACATCAATCAGAACCGCATCTCTCCTGACCTGTATGAACGCTACGGCGTGAAGCGGGGCCTGCGCAATGCCGACGGCACCGGCGTGATGGCCGGCATCACCCAGATTGGCAACGTCCGGGGCTACTATATTCAAGATGGGGAAAAGGTTCCCGCACCCGGTCAGCTGATTTACCGGGGCATTGATGTCACACATCTGATCGACGGTTTCACCCGCGAGGGCCGGTTTGGCTTTGAGGAAACCGCCTATCTGCTGCTGTTCGGCAGTCTGCCGGACCGGAAACAGCTGGATGCCTTCCGCTCCATGCTGGACCGCTACCGCACTCTGCCCTCCGGATTTACCGAGGATATGATCCTTAAGGCGCCTAGCCCTGATGTGATGAACAAGCTGGCCCGGTCTACTCTGGCGCTGTACTCTTACGATCCAGATCCGGAAAACGGCAGTCTGGATGCAGAATTTCTCCGGGCCATTCAGCTCATTGCCCGCTTTCCGGTAATCGTGGCCCATGCTTTCGCCTGCAAACGCCACTACTATGACAATGAGTCGCTGTACCTCCATCGCCCCCAGGCAGGGCTGAGCCTGGCGGAAAACTTCCTCTACTCTGTGCGCCATGACAACCACTTCACCCAGGATGAGGCCAGGCTGCTGGACCTGTGCCTGGTACTCCACATGGAACATGGCGGCGGCAATAACTCCGCTTTTACCTGCCGGGTGCTGTCCTCCTCTGGTACGGATCTCTATTCCGCCATTGCTGCCGCTGTGGGCTCCCTGAAGGGCCCCCGGCACGGCGGCGCCAACAGGAAGGTCATGGAGATGTTCCGCTATATTGAGCGGGATGTTGCCGATTGGAAGAACGAGCAAGAAGTTTCCTCCTACCTGGAAAAACTGCTGCGCCGGGAGACGGGAGACCGCTCCGGCCTGATCTACGGTATGGGTCACGCCATCTACTCCCTCTCCGATCCCCGGGCTGTGCTGCTGAAGAAATTCGCCCGAAAGGTGGCAGAGAAGAAAGGAATGCTGGACGAGTTCGAGCTGTTTGAAACGGTGGAACGGCTGACTCCAGAACTGTTCCACCGGATAACCGGACAGGAGAAGGCAATGTGCGCCAACGTAGACTTTTACTCCGGGTTCGTGTATCAGATGATGGACATTCCTCCAGAATTGTACACTCCCTTGTTCGCCATCGCCCGTGTCGTAGGCTGGTGTGCCCACCGGATCGAGGAGGTGTTCGCCTCTTCAGGCCGGATCATTCGCCCCGCCTATAAGGCCGTATGTCCCCAGCGTCCCTACCTTTCTCTGGATCAGCGGTAGGTATCTAACCGGAATGCTGGGTATGGGCTCACGCCTGGAGTCTCCTTCACCTTAGAAAAGAGAACAAAATCTCCGGCAAAAGCTAGTTTCCTGCTCGCTTTTTTCAAAGCCCCGTTGCAGCATCGAAACCGCTCCAGCAAGTATAGGCAGTCGGAGAACGCTCCCCCGTGCAGGAAATGAGCAGATCTACTAAAAACGGACAGTGACAAATCCCCCCAGATGTAGGAGAGCAGGATACATCCGGGGGGATTATTGTCTGAGGACCCCCTGCTTCCTTGCTCCTTCTCTCCCCGCGGTCGGCGAGCCGACAAGCCCCAGCCCATAGAAAAAGCCCCCGGCCGAGGCCGGGGGCTGGTTGATATTCCTTTGGCTTAGTACATGCCGCCCATGTCGGGGTTGGGAGCAGCCGGAGCGGGGGGCTGGGGCTTGTCGGCCACCAGGGCCTCGGTGGTCAGCAGGATGGCGGCCACGGAGGCGGCGTTCTCCAGGGCAGAGCGAGTCACCTTGGTGGGATCCACAATGCCGGAGGGAATCATGTCACAATACTCCTCCTTGTAGGCGTCGAAGCCATAGCCCACCTTGCCGGAGTCCTTCACCTTCTCCAGCACTACGGAGCCGTCGATGCCGGCATTGGCGGCGATCTGCTTCATGGGCTCGGTCAGGGCCTTGGCAACGATGGACACGCCGGTCTTCTCATCGCCCTCCACGGTGGGCAGCAGAGCCTCCACCGCAGGGATAGCATTCACATAGGCGGTGCCGCCGCCAGCCACGATGCCCTCTTCCACGGCAGCACGGGTGGCGTTCAGAGCGTCCTCAATGCGCAGCTTCTTCTCCTTCATCTCCGCCTCGGTGGCAGCGCCCACCCGGATGATGGCCACGCCGCCGGCCAGCTTGGCCAGGCGCTCCTGGAGCTTCTCCTTGTCATAGTCGGAGGTGGTGTTCTCGATCATGTGGCGGATCTGGGCCACCCGGGCGGCGATGTTCTCGGAGGAGCCGGCACCGTCCACGATGATGGTGTTCTCCTTCTGGACCTTCACCTGACGAGCGGAGCCCAGCATATCCATGGTGGCCTCCTTCAGCTCCATGCCCATATCGGAGGAGATCACAGTGCCGCCGGTGAGGATGGCGATGTCCTCCAGCATCTCCTTACGGCGATCGCCAAAGCCAGGGGCCTTGATGCAGCACACGTTCAGGGTGCCGCGCAGCTTGTTCACCAGCAGGGTGGACAAAGCGTCGCCCTCCACGTCTTCGGCCACGATGAGCAGCTTCTTGCCGGACTGAACCACCTGCTCCAGAATGGGCAGCAGCTCCTGGATGGAGGAGATCTTCTTATCGGTGAGCAGGATAAGGGGATCGTCCAGGACGGCCTCCATCTTCTCGGTGTCGGTAACCATATAGGGGGTGATATAGCCCCGGTCCAGCTGCATGCCTTCCACGACCTCGGAATAGGTCTCGGCGGTCTTGGACTCCTCTACGGTAATCACGCCGTCATGGGACACTTTCTCCATAGCCTCGGCGATCAGGTTGCCGATGGTGTCGTCGCCGGAGGAGATGGCGCCCACCCGAGCGATGTCAGAGGTGCCGGACACAGGCTTGGAGTTCTTCTTGATCTCCTCAATGGCGGCGTCGGTGGCCTTGGCGATGCCCTTCTTCATAACCATGGGGTTGGCGCCGGCGGCCAGGTTCTTTAGGCCCTCGCGAATGATGGCCTGGGCCAGCAGGGTGGCGGTGGTGGTGCCGTCGCCGGCCACGTCGTTGGTCTTGGTGGAGACCTCCTTGACGATCTGGGCGCCCATGTTCTCAAAGGGATCCTCCAGCTCGATCTCCTTGGCGATGGTCACGCCGTCGTTGGTGATGAGGGGGGGGCCGAACTTCTTGTCCAGCACCACGTTGCGGCCCTTGGGGCCCATGGTGATCTTTACGGTGTCAGCCAGCTGGTTGACGCCCCGCTCCAGAGCGTGGCGGGCTTCCTCACCGTAGCAAATGAGCTTAGACATGATAGCATTACCTCCAAAATGAGATGATTTTACATAGATTGATGCACATCTGGGCTATCGGCGACAGGGAAACGTCCCCCCGCCCCATAAGCCTTTACTCTACCACAGCCAGGATGTCGCCCTGGCGGACGATGGTGTACTCCTCGCCGTCCACCTTGACCTCGGTGCCGGAATACTTGCTGGTGAGCACCTTGTCGCCCACCTTCACGGTCATGACAACTTCCTTACCGTCCACCATGCCGCCGGGACCAACAGCCACCACTTCGGCCATCTCAGGCTTCTCCTTGGCGCTGGAGGTGAGAATGATGCCGCCCTTGGTGGTCTCCTCGGCCTCCATAGCCTTCAGGATCACGCGGTCGGACAGGGGTTTGAGAGTCATAATGGGTTCCTCCTTGTATGGAAATATTTTTGTAAACGATGTGATCAGCGCGCCGGGCTACACATGCCGGTTCAGCGCTTCCGGTTTAGCACTCAATTCTTTCGAGTGCTAAGCTCAAGTATGATAATACCCTTTCTGAGCAAAAAAATCAACCCCTATTTTCAAAAAACAGGGGTTGATTTTGAAAAATTCATTTTTTATTCACAACCACGGGTCCAGAGTGCTAAAATTAGTCCTCCTCATACGGAGCTCCAGCGGGACTTGGAAAGCTCCGCCTCCTGGGTGATCTTGGTCTCCTTGTTCACCTCGTCCTTGTCGATGCCCTGACCCACGTTCCGGGTGGCCTTGCCGCCGATGGCCCACACCATGGCGGTGATCAGCACGTAGGCGCCGTAGAAGACCCACGTGAAGACATCGCCTCGGATACGCTCCATCCCGGGGATCAGAAGCGCAGCCAGCAAAAAGAGGACAGCCGCGGCCGCCATGACCCATTTCACGATCCGGTATCCCATAAAACAGCCTCCTTCTTTCCATCCGGCGGCAGGTTCCCGCCGGGTCGCTTTGCTTCTGTTTCTATTCTTCCAACATTACTATATCCCAGGAGGTCCGCTCTGTCAACACATTTCCGCGCCGGCCCCCACCAGCTCTTTCCCTAGGGGCTGATAACTGGCCCCCTCCGGGTAGAAGAAATTCACCCGCTTGCCGGACAAAGTCACGGTGAACTCCGGGGCCCGCATGGTCTCCCCGTCCACCACGGTGACCACATCGCTGCCGTCCAGGGAAGCATAGGTAATCTCCTGACCGTGGTGGGCCCAGATCAGCTCCGGATACTCCCGGTAATGGCCGGTAGCGTACTGCTTCACCAGCCGGAAAAAGGTCAGTCGACTCACCTTGGGCACCACCAGCATGTCCAACACCCCGTCATCCGGCATAGCCTCCCCCACCGGCATGAATCCGCCGCCGTAGTACCGGCCGTTGCAGATGCAGATGATTGCGGTATCCCCTCGGTAATCCAGTTCCCCCATTTTCACCGCCGTGGGCCGGGTGATGCCTTTGAAAATCACGTTGACCAGCAGGGATAGGATGTACGCCCCGATGCCCCGCACCAGGGGCAGGGTTTTATAGCGGTGGACGTCGGCGGCAATGCGGGCGTCCACCCCGGCGCACACCACCCCGATGCCCAGCTTGCCGTTGCAGTCCATCAGATCAAAGGGGGCCTGAACCCCCTCCCCCAGGGCGCGCAGGTCGGAGAACAGCGTCTTGTTGTCCGGCCCGAAAATCTTCAGAAAGTCGTTGCCCGTCCCGATGGGCACGTTGGTCACCGCCGCGTTGTCATAGCCCGCCGCCCCGTTGACCACCTCGTTGAGGGTGCCGTCCCCGCCGCAGGCGTAGATGCGCACTGGCGTTCCGGCCTCCGCCGCCGCCCGGGCGTATCGGCAGGCGTCCCCGCTCTTGGCGGTGTAGGCGATCTCCCAGTCCCACTCCAAACCTCGGATGTCCGCCTCCAGCCTGCGGGTATTCTCTCGCTTGCCCGCCGCGGGGTTGATGATAAACAGATGCTTCATTCCGCTCTCCCCTTCGTCTGAACTCTCCCATGCTCTCAGTCCGCTTCCTCCTCCAGCGCCTCAAGGAGAAAGCTCACCGGACGAAAGCCGTCGTTGCAGGAGAGCATGGCCGATTTCTTGTTCCGCATCCAGCCCTGGTAAAAGTCCTCCGCCCCGTGGGACAGGGCCAGCACGAAGGGGGACATGGTCTCCCAGGCGCTCAGGCACAGCCCCTCCGGCCGCTGCCAGCCGTTGGCCACGAACACCTGGCCCTCCCGCAGGTCGCAGGGGTGGTCCATGGGGTTCTCGTACCGCTCCATCAGGTCCTCATACCGGGCCATACGCATCACCGTAATTCGGCACTTCTTCATACCGTCCTCTCCTCACTTCACTCCGTACATAAACAGGTCGCACCGGAGCATACCATTGTAAAGTTTCCGCTTCTTGTCCGCCCGGCGGCCGAAGGCCCGCTCAAACTGGTCGTGGTCGCTGAGCAGGTAGAGCTGCCATCCGTCGGGAAGCTTGTTCCACGCCTTACCGAAGGCACGGTACAGCTCTTCCGCCGACCGGCGCTCCATCAGCCGCTCCCCATAGGGCGGGTTGGTCACCACCCTGCCCCGCAGGCCGCCCCAGTGGAAGCGAGCGGCGTCCGCCACCTCGAACCTCACCACGTCGTCCACCTCAGCCAGGTGGGCGTTGTGCCGGGCCAGATCCACCGCCGCAGGGTCGATATCGCCCCCCCAGATCTCGTACTTGCCGTGGTACTCCTGGTCCATGGCCTCATCAGCCGCGTCCATCCACAGCTTTCCCGGCAGCCAGCTCCACTTCTGGGCGGAGAAGGAGCGGCTGAGCCCCGGCGCCCGGTTCTTGGCAATGAGGGCGGCCTCGATGGGGATAGTACCAGAGCCGCAGAAAGGGTCGCAGAAGGGGTCCCGCCCCTTGTAGTGGGCCAGGGTCACCATGGCCGCCGCCAGGGTCTCCCGGAGGGGGGCCTCCACCCCCTGGGCGCGATACCCCCGTTTGTGCAGGTTGTCCCCAGTCGTGTCCAACATCAGGGTGGCCTGGTCCCCCATCAGGGAAAACTGGATCTGATACAATGCCCCCGTCTCCGGCAGGATATCCAGCCCATATTTCCCGCCCAGCCGTTTGGCCGCGGCCTTTTTCACAATGGCCTGGCAGGAGGGCACCGAGTGAAGCTGGGATCGCAGGCAGTAGCCCTTCACCGGAAAGCGTCCATTCTTCGGGATGAACGCCTCCCAGGGCAGGGCCCGGGTGCCCTCAAACAGCTCCTCAAAGCTCCGGGCGGGAAAGCTCCCCAGGCAGATCAGCACCCGGGCGCCCAGGCGCAGATTCAGGTTGAGCCGGGGGATATCCCCGGCCCCGCCGGCGCACAGTACCCGGCCGTTTTCCGCCCGCACCTCCCGGAGCCCCAGCTTCTCCACCTCCCGGGATACCAGACCTTCCGTCCCCAGCAGGGCGGGAATAACAAACCGCAATGACTGCTCCATGCCTCAATCTCCAGTTTTTAAAAATTCTTTCCCCCAGCAGGGCAGGCCGCGCTGGGGGAATCTGTCCCTTTCAGTATATCGGAAAAGGGTATTTTGTGCAATCTTTTTCCCTCAATTTGTTTTTTCTGGATGGTAGCTTTCCGCGCTGCTCTATGCTATACTATAATTGTTCTTTTTCAGGGAAACCTGAAGTTGCGCACAAAATTTTACACCGCGCAAATTGAAGTTGGTAGACAGATCCCCCACTGTTGGGTTACGATAGAACCAGATAGGAGGAAAACCACATGTCTTTTGGAGACCGTCTGCAGACCGTCCGCCGTGGGGCCGGCATGACCCAGGAAGCCTTCGCGCAGCAATTAAAGGTGTCCCGCCAGGCGGTGTCCAAATGGGAATCCTCCCGGGGCTACCCGGAAATCGAGAAGATCATCTACATCTGCAACCACTACGGCGTGTCCATGGATGAGCTGTTTCAGGACGAGGTTCCCCACCGTCCTTCAGCTGAAACCAAACCAGAGCAGTCCAACAATCAGCCCATGACCAATCCCCCCCTGAAGGAATCCCTGGGCAACTTCTTCTCCAACCTGTCCCCCCGCAATCGGCTGCTGCTCTGGGCAGTCCCCGCTGTGGTGGTCCTCGCGCTGGTCATTCTGCTCAGCGCCAGTCTTATGAAAGGAGCGTCCAACGAAATGGTACCCATGCTTGTCTGGCTGGGGCTGCTGATCCTCTTTGCCGTGGGCGAGGCGGTGTCGGTGGGGCTGACCTCCATCTGGTTCGCCGCCGGCGCCCTGGCCGCCCTGGTCTGCGCCCTGCTGAACGGTCCGCTGTGGCTTCAGATCACCCTGTTCATCATCGTCAGCATCCTGTGCCTGCTGGCCGTCCGTCCCCTGGCCAAGAGATACCTCAACGGCAAGGTACAGCCCACCAATGTGGACCGCATCCTTGGGGAGGAAGCCCAGGTCACCGAGGATATCGATAACATTCAGGGCCGGGGCGCCGTCACCATCGGCGGCATCACCTGGTCCGCCCGCAGCCAGAACGGCGAGGCCATCCCCACCGGCGCTCTGGTAAAGGTGCTGCGGATCGAGGGCGTCAAGGTATTCGTGGAGCCCGTGCGGGACCGGGCGGAAGTCTGATCCCCCGGTTTCCCCGTGCTGAAGTGAACCCCAAATTTGAAATGAGAGAAAAGGAGGCCTTTCCATGTTAGCACTCGCCATAGGCACAGATCTCAGCAGTTTCATCGGTATCATTGTCGTTGTGGTCATTATCGTCCTTCTGCTTATCATCCTGGCAGCCAACGTCAAGGTCGTTCAGCAGTCCAAAGCGTCTGTTGTGGAGCGGTTAGGCGCGTTTCGCACGGTGTGGGGCGTGGGCCTGCACATCAAGATCCCCTTCATCGAGCGCATCGCCAAGACCGTCTCCCTGAAGGAACAGGTGGTGGATTTCGCCCCCCAGCCCGTCATCACCAAGGATAACGTCACCATGCAGATCGACACCGTCATCTACTTCCAGATCACCGACCCCAAGCTGTACACCTACGGGGTGGAGCAGCCCATGAG
>ULUX01089624.1_pt1 | contig 14276 bp, 10 predicted proteins | sample 1958961 | NCBI WGS metagenome assembly ULUX01 (sample SAMEA4835773, study PRJEB28245) | human gut metagenome | biome: gut microbiome; material: fecal sample | place: Denmark | collected 2008 | reverse complement strand
GCTGCGGCCCCCGGACCCCCAGAGGTTTTTCGACAGCCTGAAGCGCCGCCTATCCAAGCGGCGCTTGCTTTGCTTTGTCAAACGGGGTCGTCCTCCGCCTTCCCCAACCGCCACCGGCACAGCCGGGGAGCTGGGAAGCCGGAACAGGGCCTTACATCCGGTACGCCGCGATGAAGCCGGAGGTGGTAGCATTGTGGATGCTCTGCTCCTGGCCGTTGCAGTCTCCGGCAAAGATCACGTCATATGCGGTGCCGTAGAAGGCGTTGCGGGCCTGCTTGTCGCTCTTCATGCCGGCGGCCAGGATGATGGTATCCGCGGGGATGAGCTTCTCCGCCCCCGTTTCATCCGTCACCAGGACGCCTTCTTTGGTGATGCCCGTGCACTTGGTCTTTACCATGGACTTGACGGGATGCTCCCGGTTCTTGGTTTCGTTTACGAACACCGCTTCCTCCCGCTTATACTCCTTCTCCATGAACCAAAGGGTATAATAGCGGTCGATATACATGGTCAGAGGCAGCAGGATGTCCCCCATCTCGATGACGGTAATGTCCTGTTTGCCCATGTTGGCCAGATAGATGGAGGTTTCGCAGCCGACGGAGCCGCCGCCGATGATCACGATCTTATCCCCCAGGGTATCCTCCTTGCCGTAGATGTCCACAGCCTGGATCACGTTGTTGGTCTCCATGCCGGGGATGTTGGGGGTGATGGGCTGGGAGCCGATGGCCACGATGACCCCATCCGCCTCCTCCTTGGCCACCAGCTCCGGGGTGGCCTTGGTGTTCAGGCGGATCTCGATATTGGGGTCCTTTTCCACCTGGCGGATCTGGAAGTCCTTAAAGCGCTTCAGGTCTACCCGGAAATCCATGTAATCCGCATGATGCAGCTGGCCGCCCAGCTTATCCGTGGCCTCAAAGAGCACCACCTTGTGCCCCCGCTCCGAAGCCCGCATGGCAGCCTCCAGGCCGGCCGGGCCGCCGCCTACCACCACGATCTTCTTGGAGCGCTCGGGCTTGGGATATTCGTTGATCACAGAGGGCAGCTTCTCCAGGGGGTTGACGGAGCATTCCCAGTGGAAGGTGCCGTTTTCAAAATCGGACACATTGCCCGGCCGGGCGGTGTTGATCCGGCTGGCGGAAATATCCAGGCAGCGCATACACCGGATGCAGGGGCGGATGTCCTCCGCCCGGCCCTTTCGCGCCTTGTTGCCCCAATCGTTATCCGCGATGAAGTTCCGGGCGGTGGCGATGAAGTCCGCCTCCCCGTTGGCCAGGATCTCCTCCGCCACGTTGGGGTCGTTGATGGAGCCGATGGCGCTTACGGGCACATCCAGGTTTTTCCGGATATAGGCCGCCAAGTGCCGCTTTTCGCAGTTGGGCATATAGTAGATGGATTCCTGGATGCCCATGGTGGGCTGGATATGCCGGGTGCCGCCGGAGCATTGGATAATATCCACCTTGTCCTTGATAAGCTCCAGCATCTCCAGGGTGTCCTCCTTGGTGCTGCCCCCATCGGCAAATTCGGATACGCTTACCCGCATCTCGATCACCATATCCCGGCCCACCCGGTCCCGGATGGCGTCCAGGATCATGGAGGCGAGGCGGATGCGGTTGGCGGGGCTGCCGCCAAAGCGGTCGGTCCGCTTGTTTTCATAGGGGGACATGAACTGGGAAATCAGCCAATTGTGTCCGCCGTGGAGCATGATCAGATCGAAGCCGCCCCGGCGCACCATGTTGGCCGCGTTGGAATAATAGCGCACCACGTCCTCGATGTCCTTCTCGTTCATTTCCCGCACCACGGCCCCGGTATAGAGCTTCTTCGCCGTGGGGCCCACGGAATTCTTGGACCATTGGCCAATGTGGGACAGCTCCATGGAAGCCAGGGAACCATAGGCATGGACATAGTCGGTAAACAGGTGCATCCAGGACAGGGTGTTGGGCTTGAAGAGGTTGTAGCTGGGGGTCACGATGCCGCCGCCGCCAGGCTCCACGCCGCCTTCCATCATGTTCACCACCGCGGCGCCGCCCTTGGCGGGGCCCGCGTAGTATTTGATGCCCAGCTCCGTTACGTGGGCGTAATCGGTGCCGTCTATTTCCAGCACCGGCAGCCTGCACCCGTGAGGAGAGGCGATAATGCGGTTCTTAAACAGCTTACCGCCCAATTCTACCGGGCTGAACAGATGGGGGTATTTTTCTTTGCTAGAAAAGAATTGATCCACGGTATTCCTCCTATCTTTTTCGTACCAGGGGTGAAAGTAAGGAAGGGGCATAGCCACTGAAAGCGACCTGCCCGCAATCCGTTACGCTGTTACGCTTATTATGACTTGCGTTCGTCCAACTCCGCCAGCTGGGCCGCCGCTTCCTCGTCGGTGAGCCGCACGATGCCCCAGCCAGTAAAGGCGGAAATCACCAGGGTCAAGATGGTAAGGGGCAAGGCCACGCAGTACATGGCAAACTCCGGTGGCGTTACGCCCAAGTTGGTATAGTAGTAGGTACCAACCACCAACCAGGGCCACATGGAGCAGGAAATGCCGGTGCCAGCCAGGTTGATACGGGCCAGGTTCACCAGGTCCATCTTATTTTCCAAGAAGGGCCGCTGATACATAGTGCCGGTGATGATGGTGGGCAGGTACGCATTGCCGCCGCAGGGAGCCAGGCAGAGGCCGGTGAGGGTCGCAGCCAGCATGAGGGATCTGGGGGTCTTGGCCTTGGAGAAGAGGGTGTGCATTAGGTGATCCATGAAGCCGCACTCCTCGATAATGGCAACGATCATCTGGGCCATGATAATCACGCAGACCAGACCTACCATGTTGGCCATACCGCCACGCACCAATAGGTTGGTGGTGGTGGAGGATAGGGTGGCCGTATCGATGACAGAAGTGGGGATCATGTTCAGGGTGAAGCCCGTGTTCATGCAGGTGATGGCGCTGTTAAAGGAGAAGGGCTGCAGCGCCAGGCCCACGACAACGGCGGAGAAGGCGGAGCCGATCAGAGCGGGCACCGCAGGCACCTTTACGATGATGCTCAGGAAGAGGATGATAAAGGGCAACAGGCAAATGGGGCTAATATTATAAATGGTATTGATCTCGTTGAGGAACGTATTGATGGTCTCGTTTTCCACGGCCGTGGCGGCGGGCGCGTTCAGGCTCAGCACCAGGAAGAAAATGATGACCAGCACATAGGCGGGGCCGAAGGAGTACTTCAGGTTGTTGCCCACCAACTTATACAGGTCCACCCGGGTAACGGCGGCGTTCATGTTGGGGCCGTCGGAAACGGGGGAGCAGCTATCGCCAAAGATGGCGCCGCACCAGATGGCGCCCAGGGTCATCTTCATATCCACGCCCATGACGCTGGCCATGGCGTACAGGGCAATGCCCAGGGTGCCCACGGTGGTCAGGGAGGAGCCACAGGCCATGGAGATGACCATGCAGGCCAACAGGGCGGTAAGATAGAACATGTTGGGGCTGATGATCTTGATGCCGTATACCACCAGGGTGGGGATGGCGCCGCTATACATAAAGGTGCCCACCACGATGCCGATGGAGAAGATGATCAAAATGGCGCTCATGGTCTTGCCCACCCGGGCGCATCCAGCCTTGAGCAGCTGATCATAACCAGGACCTGGCAAACCAACAACCATTCCATTTACCCAAGCGCGATGGGCAAATAGCAAATGAGGAGGTGGCATTTTGAACCCCTATTATCCACACCTGTTCAGTCCACTAAAAGTAAAAAACCTCACCTATCGGAACCGCATCTTTGCCTCGCCCACAGGGCTAAAAGACCTGAGCGACATGAATCATTTGACCGTAAAGGGCATTGATTACTTCAAGCGCAAGGCAAAGGGCGGCGCCGCCAACGTCACCATGGGAGAGGCCTACGTGCATCCCACCGGCGTGGTAGACTGGAGCTACAAGGTAAAGATGTATGACATCCGCTCCTAGGCAGGCATTTTCGACCTGGCGGTGGCCATCCATCAATATGGTTCCTATGCCTGCATTGAATTGAACCATGCCGGTATGCACTTCCACGACGACAACCGGATCAACTACGGCCCCAGCAACCGCATCGATGAATTCGATCAGCAGGACGGCCTGGGCAAACGGGTACACCAGATTTATGAAATGCCCGAGGACATCATCGAGGAGGTTGTGGATTCCTACGGGAAAGCCGCCGCCCGGGCAAAGCATTGCGGTTTTGACTCGGTATTGGTCCATGCCGGCCACGGCTGGCTCCTGTCCCAATTCCTGTCCCCGGTGCTCAACGAGCGCACGGATAAATTTGGCGGCAGCCTGGAAAACCGGGCCCGGATCAGCCTGATGGTGGTGGACAGCATTCGCAAATACTGCGGCCCCAACTTCCCCATCGAATTCCGCGTCAGCGCCCGGGAGGGCTTGACGGAGGGCTTCCAGCTGGAAGACACCATCCAGTTCTGCAAATGGCTGGAGGAGCACGGGGTGGATATGATCCAAGTGACCTCCGGCTCCATCCACTTCTTAGAGACCGTAAACCTCACCGATCCGCCGTGGTTTGTAACCGAGGAAGGCGTCAATGTGGAGGCGGCTTCCCAGATCAAGCAGCATCTGCACATTCCCGTGGGCGCGGTTGGCGCCATTACGGACCCGGCCTTTATGGAGCAGATCATCGCCGACGGCAAGGTGGATTACGTGGTGCTGGCCCGCGCCCTGATCGCGGATCCTGACCTGCCCTTAAAGGCCATGAACGGGCATACGGAGGAGATCCGGCCCTGCCTGCGCTGCACCAGCTGCATGGATGGCGGTTACTTCAACCTTCCCCGGCACTGCTCCGTGAACCCGGTCTTTGGGCGGGATAGCCTTTTTGCCCGTCCGGCCTTCCCGGCGGAGAAAAAGAACGTGCTTATCGTGGGCGGCGGTCCCGCGGGCATGGAGGCGGCTGTCGTGGCTTCCCAGCGGGGACATAACGTGATCCTCTGCGAAAAGAGCGGCGAGCTGGGCGGCCTGCTGAACAAGATCGACGGGGAATCCTTTAAGATCCGGGTTAAGCAGTATAAGGAATATTTGATCCGCCAGGTGAAAAAGCATAAGATTGACCTGCGGCTGAATACCGAAGTGACCCCCGAATATGTAAAGCGGATCAATCCCGACTTCCTGCTTTGCGCGGTAGGCGCCACGCCGGTGGCCCTGCCCATTCCCGGCTATGAAAAGGCCATCCCCATCCTCCGGCTGTATGCGGAGGAGCCGGATGTGGGCAAGTCCGTCCTGGTGCTGGGCGGCGGGTTCTCCGGCATTGAAGCGGCCATCGGCCTGGCCATGAAGGGCGTAAAGGCCACGGTGGTGGAAATGGCGGACGAGATCTGCTCCGGTCCGGACGTACCCTTCCCCGGAACGGGCGCCATGCGGAAAAACGCGCTGCGGTTCTACGCCGCCAAATACAACGTGGAAATCATGCTCAACACCAAATGCCTGGAGGTCACCGATACCGGCATGATCTGCCAGAGCAAGGATGGCGAGCGGTTTATCCTCACCGCGGACAGCGTCATTACCGCCGGCGGCATGAAGCCCAACTATGCGTTGGTGGACGCCCTGCGGGATACGGTTGTCAACTTCCGGGCCATCGGCGACTGCTACGCGCCCGGCCTGATCCGCACCGCGGTGCGCGACGGCTTTGACGCGGCCATGTGCATCGGCCTGTACGATCCGGATAACATTTATTAACGCTTCGATTCCCTTCATCCTTCCATGGCTTCCCGCGCAAGCGGGGGCCATGGAACCATTCCCGCCTGGTGTTTCCAGGCGGGAACCGACCCGGGCCTTTGGCACTGTGCCAGAGGGCCCGGGCAACGGGCGGATCCCTTTGCAAAAATTAAGCCGGCTGAAACCTGGCTTAATTTTTGCATGATCAATATGGCATATAGTGAGGAAGAAACCTATGGCATTGCTCCAGTATAAAGACCGTAAAGGCACCAATAGCGCCAAGTGGGATATTTTAGCCAGCAAATTCGGGAAAGCGGATCTGCTTTCCATGTGGGTGGCGGACATGGACTTTAAAGAACCGCCTTGCGTTACCGCGGCGTTGCGCAGGTATGTCGAGGAGGTCCCCTTCGGCTATTACGTTCCCTCCGCCTCCTATTTTCAGGCTTTTATCGACTGGGAACAGACCTACCATAACTACAAGGTAGCGCCGGAATGGATTTGCTTTGCGCCGGGGGTGGTGCCGGCCATCAACTGGGTGATCCAGTTCGCCACCCAGCCTGGGGACGCGGTGATCGTGCTTACGCCGGTGTATTATCCCTTCCTGGAGTCGGTGCAAAACAACCAGCGCAAGCTGGTGCAATGCGATCTTGTTCGGGATGGCATGGTTTATTCCATCGATTACGAAAAATTTGAGCAGGCCATCGTCCAGAACCAGGCCAAGCTTTTTATCATGAGCTCCCCTCACAACCCGGTAGGCCGGGTATGGCGTCCGGAGGAACTGCGGCCGCTAATGGAGATCTGCCGCAAGCATCACGTGTTGGTGATCTCGGATGAAATCCATCATGATTTTGTATATCCCGGCCACACCCATTATCCCACCGCCTCCCTGGGGGATTACGATGAATTTCTGATCACCATGACCGCGCCCTCCAAGACCTTCAATTTGGCGGCGCTGCAAAACTCCCTGGTCATCATACCGAATCCGGCGCTTCGGAAGAAATACCTGGCTTGCCTAATAAACCTGCGGTTTAATAGCGGCAATGCTTTTGGATATATCGCGGCGGAAGCAGCGTACCGGGAGGGACGGCCCTGGCTGGAGGAGCTGCTGGATCACATTTACCGGAACTATCTCTACTTCAGGGACGTCATGGAGCAGCATGGGCCCGATATCGGCGTTGCGCCCCTGGAGGGGACGTACCTGCTTTGGCTGGACTTTAGCAGCCGCCTGCAAACCCACGAAGAGATGGTGGATTTCGCCCAAAACAAGTGCGGCCTCGCGCCGGATTATGGCTATTGGTTTGGCGGCGCCCAATTCAGCCCCTTTATGCGGCTAAATTTGGCAACCTCCCGCCAAAACGTAGAAACCGCCGCCAAGGCCATCATCCAGGCCCTTAAGGGATGCTGAAACGCATAAAATAATAAATAATGAAACGCTACCGCTTGGGCACGGCTGCGCATTGGCCACCGTCCCGGGCGGTAGGGTTTTGTCGGCGGGACGAGGGGGGCAAGTCCCTTTCTCAGCAGGACCATGGTTGTTGCCTAGTTTGATCGTTCTCTACCGCAAAGCATCGTAATCATAATTTTGCTTGCGTCAGGGCCCGATATACATGCGGCAATGACGCGGGAAACTGCGCCGGGCCGGTTGTGATATCTCGTACTACTTGTTTGAATGCTCCTAAAATTGCACCCAATGGGAAAAGGCGCTCACACATAGTTGCAGACGGCGTTACATCCAATCGAATTATGCTAGGAAGCGGCACATGCCGCTTCCTTCCGCTTTCTTTTATGAAAGACCCGGCCATTAGGGACGGTGGCATAGGAAACCATCGCCCGAAAGGGGGGCAGATTTACGGCAGATGCGCGAAAGAGAAGGGAGGCATACCCGCTGTGGTATGCCTCCCGATGATGACCATGCAGTTGCCTAAATAGGCCTGCTTCCAGGGCGCAGCGTCCATTTCGATCCCATTTGTTCCGGCGCAAGGCGGGCGGTCGCAGGCAGGGCGGCCCCCTTCCAAGGCCGGCCAACGCAGCGCTGGGCGACTGGGGCCGAAAGGGGCCGATGGTTTCCTATGCCACCATCCCTTTATGCCGGGTCTACAAAAGAGCTGCGATCCGCTCCTGGGGCGGCGATTCCTTCACAAATACAGGTTCATGTAATCAAAATCCACATACGCGTCATGGATCTTGAAAAAACCGCGGAACGTGCCCATTTTTTCAAAGCCGTATTTTTCATACAATTTTATTGCCCGGGTGTTGTCGCTGCGCACTTCCAGGGACACGATCTCCACTTGGGCGGTATGTTTTGCAAAGTCCAGGATCGCATCCATCAGCCTGCTTCCGATCCCCTGCCCCCATGCCGCGCGCTTTACGCAGACCGACAATTCCCCCCTATGCTTTAAGCGTTCTTTGGTCATGCCGCTAAAGCTGGCATTCCCAACGATTTCGTCCCCACGCTTTGCCACAAACATCACGGACGTTGTGCTGTGCAGCAGGGAGGATAGATACTCCCGCTCCGCCCCAAGGGGGATCGGTATCCCTTCCGGGCCAAAGGTAAGATTCTCCGTTTCTCCCCCTACGATTTTCAGGTATTCCAGCAGGGCTTCCGCATCTTCCGGCGCCGCTTTCTCAATTTTAATTTCCATACCAGTTCACCTCGCTGTATAAAGATCCTTTCCCCGGCACCCATGCGGGGGATTTCATGCGTTCTACCCTTATTCGGTGCTATTTTCTCCAAGAAATCATGGCGGAAGGGAAAAAGGCGATGGTTTCCTATGCCACCGCCCCTAACGCCGGATGGCTTATTGGTAGGGTAGCATACTGCGCAATCCATTGCAATTCCGTTCATGGCCAGCTACGCTCTTCCCCCCTGCGTCCTTCGGAAACTGGGTGCGGCTGCAATATGGGGCGATCCCCGCCGGTTGGCGCCGGGCTCATATCCAAGGCTCCGCCTGCCGGCTGGAAGTCCCGGGGCCGCTGCCTCCAGGAGAACGGGCTTCCTCACGGGGTTGATCCCGGCTGGGCGGTTCTTGGGCGGCAAGGCGGCCGGGGCGTCCCACTGGTCCGGGGCGGGACAGCCTGGCAGACGCGGCCGTTCCCTGTAGAAGCCGTCAGGAAGAAGACGGCGCTATGTTGCGCCCCTATAAAAAAGGGATTTCCCGCAAAATCCGTTGGCTGTATAATAAAAAAGCGGTGGCAGAAATGCAATATCGCCGCCCGGAAACGGAAACCCGGCAGGAGGGATGCTGCATGTATCGAGTGGAAACCATGGATCTGGCCCAGGCGCAGGCAATCGCAGCGTGGCGGTATCCGGCCCCATATGATGTGTACAATTTCCCAGCGTGGGAAACCATGGAGGCAACCAAGTGGGCCATCACCATACCCGAAAAGCGGGCGGAGGAATTTCGGGTGGTAAAGGAGGATACCCGGGTCGTGGGGTATTTCAGGCTTTTTGCAGCGCAGCCGCGCCGGAAACGGTTCCTGAGCCTGGGGCTTCTGCCCGCATTGTGCGGGATGGGAAAGGGGCCTGGCATTATGGAGCAGATTCTAGACTATGCAAAACAAGCCGGGGAAACGGAGCTTTATCTGGAAGTGCGGTCGTTCAATCAACGGGCCATACGTTGCTATCAGAAGGTCGGGTTCGTGGCAGTAGATCAATATGACAAGACGATCCTTGGCAGCTCCTACAGGATGCTCCAAATGCAGTATCATTTTTAACAGCTTTTCTTCAGGGCTAAGCACAGGGTTTCCCCCCTCTCCTCTGACGGGGCCCGACAGAGCGTTTGCAGCGATCCAAAATGGGCAAAATGAGTGGGCCGGCCGGTTTGATAAAAACAAGCGGCCGCCCTTTTTGTATAAGGGATCGGCGCAATGTTCCAGAGACCGCAAACCAGGGCGCAGCTACGCCGACAACCGGGCAGATTTCTTGATGCGCGCCTCCCTAGACCCGTTTCCCAGGATCGCGCACAGACGCCCAGCCCCGATACCGCCTTCCCTTGCAATCAAGCAAGCGACAGCTTCCCTGCCTCCATAAACAATCCTACATCTATTCAGAATTCATACCTAGTTCATACAAATATGATAAACTTAGTAAAATTCCATTAAGAAAGAGGCCCCTATGATCAAACCCCTTTCCCTGCTCCTGTGCCTGCTCCTGCTCGCGGGCTGCGCCGCCCCGGCGGAGCAGGTGCAGCCCCCTGCCGCCACGGAAGCGGCTGCGGCTACGCCTGTTCCCACGCCTGACGTAACGCCTTCCCCAACCTTCACGCCCCGGCCCACGACCTTTGCGGCCATGCATACCCCTAGCCCTACTTATTCCGGCTCAGGATATCGCACGCCTCCCCCTGTCCCCGTACTGTATTTTGAACCGGAAGAAGGGGAGAAGATCCTTTTTTCGGAAGCGTTTTCCACTTACCCTATTCCCTCCATGGATGATGCGCTTACCTTAGCGGGAGAACCCATGACTGCGGCGCAGCTATGGGACTTGGCTTATTCCCTTGCGGATATTCCCTTGCGCCGCCTTTCCGATACGCTTGCTGAATATGGACTGGAGACGAACTATGTCGCGCCGCTGGATGAAGTGACCCTCAATGGCACTCCCTCCTGTATGCGGATCCTGGATGACCGATATATGTATATGTGTCTATGGATTCCAAACAATGGGAAGATGGGCCTGTTCTTCCGTAGGGAAGGAAATATGTTCGTACCCTTGTCCATGATGGATAGTGCCTTTGACAATACGGATGTGGTAAACTTTCTGTACTTTGCGGGGCAGCCTTGGATGATCTACCATATGAACAGTACTGGTACCGGCTTTGGCATCGAACATACCTATTGGTTCAACATAGAAAATGGCCGGGAAGAATTATTCTATTATGACGATTTCCTTCTCGCAGAAACCGCAGGGCCGGATTGCTATAAAATGGAGCAATATAGGACTTTATCCTATACGCCCATGGAGGGGCCGGAAGACCCCTATCTCAGCCTGATTATCCTCCTGGAGCTGGAAGCGAAATATTGGGATATCGCCGAGGGGGGCGATCTTTTGGTGGCCGCGCCGGAGCCCGACCTGTTTATGGGGCAGGTGAAGATGAATCTGTATTATGATCCGGATACATGCCAATTCTATGTCCGCATCCCGTTGGAAGCGGTTCCTCTTGCGTGTAGTGAGGGTCATACCGATTCCATGTGGCGGTATTATTTTGGGGAAGAGCTTCAGACGCTTTTACAGGAGGGCGACTACTTCCAACAGCAGTGGGCTGCCACGTTTTTTGAGGACGACGCACAATAACGGATCCGCCAAAGGAGGCCAAGTATGAAATCTTCCGCGCTTTCCCTGCTCCTGTGCCTGCTTCTGCTCACGGGCTGCGCCGCTCCGGCGGAGCAGGTGGAGGCCCCTGGGCCTAGTCTGCACGACGCCGGCCCGTCCACAGCCCCTTCCGGGCAAGCGCAAGCCATACGCTTGCCGGCATCCATCGACCCGATAGGGTTTACCCGTGATCCCGATGTTTTGCAGATGTACATTGCTGATTTGGCAGCAAAATATGAGGCCAAGGACCCGACCATGCCTGATTTATATGAGATCCCCGGTTATGTTTTGGGAGATTATGAAGCGCGCCTCTTTATCCAGACGAATGCAGGCAATGTGCGTCAAATCGTGGCCGCACAAACCCGGGAAGTACCCACCTCCGCTTTTGAAGACGTATATCTTTCTATGGTGGAGGAACTGGGCCAGCCGGACGAAGCCTTTGGCGCGAATTCCTATTGCGAATTTGTTTCGATCGCGCCAGACAACTTGCTGACGCATACGGGGGAAGTGATGGCGCGCTGGTATTTGGAAGATCGAATTTTCGAAATTGGGGAGGAAATCGTCGGGAGCCAGCCGTCAAAGTGGTATGTTGCGGCTTATGTAGACCGGCTGGATCACCAAACAATCTACGCCTATCCTTTTGGCAATGACTGCTGTCCCCATGGCGCATCCACATATTTCGACCCCTTGGGTATTTATCACGACCCGGAACTCTTTACTGCCCAAGCGCAAACCATTCTTGCTGACTACGGGGCGCAAACAGTTTGCGCTACGGATTTAAAACGCACCGCTCCATCCGAAGCTCCGGCGCCTGTAATCTATGTGATAGACGGCTTAAATATACTGGATCATACCGCATTTCTTTTCTTTTACCCGGTCAGCGAATCGGATCCCCGCATAGCCAAAGGCCGATATTGCATTCCATTAGATGATGCATCGCCACAGGATGCCATGGTTTTGTTTCAGGCTTTGCAACGAACATTGGATACGGCTTTGGGGGCGGAAAACCGGCGGGAACACATGGAAGATATCGATATAAATAACTCGCAGCGGTATATTGACGGCATGTTTTCACTTCACTGGTCTATAGAGGACCGTTCACAGGAACTATCTTTGATCTATACTGGACAGGGGGATAGGTGGGCTAGCAGCTTATACAATTTTTATCCTACTACACGTTACATAGAAATATTTATAAAAATTTTATAGTTTCTGTGGCGGGAAATCCTTTCGCCCTGTCCGACTATGCCTTTGATAAAATGACGGCAGCTGGGAATACGGTTGCACCGCGTCCGCAGCTTCCCCAGGCCAAACCTTTTTTTCGACGGGTCCATTGGTAACCGGTATTACTTCCCAAAGAAAGAGGTACCCCATGACCAAGTTTCTTTCCCTGCTCCTGTGCCTGCTCCTGCTTGGGGGTTGCTCGGTCCCCGCAACCCAGGTACAGGCGGCCCCTACGCCTGCTGTGGCCTCTGCCGCTACGCCTTCCCCTACCCTTCTCGAGCCAACGGCTTCCCTTTCGCCCACCCCCTCCCCTACAACCGCACCCACGCCAACCATAGACCCGGCGGAGATGGAGCCTGTGACGTTGGAGGTCATCGAAGGCCGTGCGCCCTGGGGGGTGGATGAGGTGGTCACGCGGTTTTATTACGCCCTGGACGGCGAAATAGAGCCCTGCATGACCAGCATGACGGATCAGGCCCTTTTGACTGCCATCCGCCTGGAGCGCGTGGAACATCCCACCTATGATTCCCATACCATACACTTCTCCTTCCAGGAGGGGCCGGATTATATTTTTGAAAATACCATCGTCGTCGCGCCGTATGCAAAAGTGGGTTATGGCGAATTGACCGGGGACGGCCGGCCGGAGATCATCGTGCTGTTGGGAATAGACTATCGCAACGTAGAGCATGTAGAGCCGGGCTATCATCCCTTTGTGTTCACCTGGGAGCAGGATCGGTACGTGCTTATGGAGCTTCCACAGCTGGATAGCGACGTGACTCTGGACTGGAGCCCATTCTGGAGCGACAACGAGGATCTCCGCTTCCCGAATGAAACGAGCAGGGAGATTTTCTACCGAGTGCCCGAAGAATGGCTCTTGCGGCAATATGATACCCAGGAGAAACGGGATACTTTGGCCAATGGAGAAATGTCCGGCGACCAGGCGCTGGAGGAAATGTATGAACGGGGTATGGCTATGGCATCCATCATGCCCGTTAACCATTTTGCTGTGGGAAGGGCGAACGGAAAAAACTATCTCATGTTCCGGCAATACGTTTCCTTCCGAAGCGTCGGGAACCGCATTGGGCAATGGGACAGCGTGATCGAGTTCCAGGGAACGGCGGGAAGGATCATCGATAAGCGGCTGCTCCTGCTGCCGCCAGGGTAATGCGCAGGCCGGACGTTTCCGCCCGGCCCGCGGCTATCATATTACCTTCCCAAAAATCGAATTCCATGCCCATAGCGGCACACCGCTCTGCTTCACGGTTCACGATTGCCGATTCCTTTCCAAAATGCAACCCTTCGTTTTTCGTGGAGGATGAAAACGAAAATCGACAAGCCACAGGGGGCGCTTGCCGATTTTTGTCTTGCCCGCAAGGGATAGCTGCCGTACAAGACCGGGGCCCCGCACAGCGGGGCGGCGCTTTTGCATCCTACGAGCGTTTGCCGCAAACGACCCCTTGGCGCAGGGCGAATGTATTTCGCCCGGGCATGTTCCATTCCCCAGGTATTCAAAATTTGCAGGTGCTTCTTTCAGGCTGTCGAAGAGCCCCTGGGGGCGGGGGCCGCAATGCAGTTCGCAATGGTTGTTGCGCGTCGCCGCGAAAGCGGCTTCCTTCAACGCCCTTGCTCACTGGGCGTTCGCCTCGCTCCTTCCGCCACAGGCGGCGCTCGGCTCCGCCCCCCCCGGCGGCTTTAATCGGATTTGGCGACACAAGGTGAATTGTTCCGAAGGGACAAGAGAAGGCCCCCTGGGGGGTGCGCGGCAAATCCGCAAAAAACCTTGCGCAGCAAGGGGTTCCCTGCATGGCTCCCCGGCCGCGCCTTAGGCGCAAGGGAGCCATGGAAATCTCGAAAAAATGGCGTAATCCACTTTTTCGACAAGCTGAAAAAAGAAGCGCCTGCTTTGCAGGTGCTTCTTTTTTGGAGGCGCCACCCGGAATCGAACCGGGGATGAAGGTTTTGCAGACCTCTGCCTTACCGCTTGGCTATGGCGCCGGTTTATGAAACGAGGGTACGTTGTACCCTCCATTTCATACGTGGAGCGGGAGACGGGGCTCGAACCCGCCACCTCCGCCT
>ULUX01006397.1_pt1 | contig 14421 bp, 10 predicted proteins | sample 1958961 | NCBI WGS metagenome assembly ULUX01 (sample SAMEA4835773, study PRJEB28245) | human gut metagenome | biome: gut microbiome; material: fecal sample | place: Denmark | collected 2008 | reverse complement strand
CCTCTGAGGCTGTTCCTTTTTGTAAACCCGGCGGCTTGGCCGATGTGGCCGGCAGCCTGCCCCAGGCCCTGGCCAAAGCGGGAAATGAGGTGGCGGTGATCCTGCCCCTCTATCAGCGCGTAGCCGACAGATGGAAGGAGCAGATGTCCTTTGTCTGCCATATCGAGGTGCCTCTGGGCTGGCGCCGCCTCTACTGCGGCCTGTTCCGCCTGGATCGCGACGGCGTGATCTGGTATTTCGTGGACAACGAGTATTACTTCAAGCGGGATACCCTCTATGGCCACTATGACGACGGAGAGCGCTTCGGCTTCTTCTCCCGGGCCATCATCGCCCTGATGCCCGCCATGGCCTTTATGCCGGACATCATCCACTGCAACGACTGGCAGACCGCCCTGGTCCCCATCTATCTGAAGGATGAATGTGTCCGCTGGAGCGAAGTCCGCAGGATCAAGACCGTGTTCACTGTCCATAATATCGAGTACCAGGGCCGCTATGGCAAGGAGACCCTGGAGGATCTCTTCGGCCTGGCCCCGGGCTGGTTTGCCGATGGCACCATCGCCATGGATGGAGATGTGAACCTCCTCAAGGGCGCGCTGATGACCTGCGACGCCATCACCGCCGTCAGCCCCACCTATGCCCAGGAGCTGCGCTATGCCTACTATGCCCACGGCATGGAGAGCGTCATGCAGCTCAACGCCGGAAAGCTTCACGGTGTCCTCAACGGCATCGATATGGAGCGCTATGATCCCTCTACCGACAAGAGTATCTATGCCAACTACACCGCAGCGGATCTCTCCGGCAAGGCCGCCGACAAGGAACAGCTCCAAAAGCAGCTGAACCTGAATGTGGACCCCAACGTCCCCATCATCGCCATCGTCAGCCGCCTGGTCAGCCACAAGGGACTGGATCTTATCTGCCGTGTGTTTGATCAGATCATGGACCTCAACTGCCAGTTTGTGGTGCTGGGCAGCGGCGACTGGAACTACGAGCAGTTCTTTGAGCAGAAGCTCGGTTGGTATCCCGGCCGCATGGCCCTCTATCGCGGTTACAACGAGCCTCTTGCCATGGCTATCTACTCCGGTGCCGACCTGCTGCTGATGCCCTCCAAGAGCGAGCCCTGCGGCCTGGCCCAGATGATCGCCATGCGCTATGGTACCCTGCCTATCGTCCGGGAGACCGGCGGCCTGAAGGATACCGTCCATCCCTACGAGTCCTGGTGCGGAGCCGGCAACGGCTTTACGTTCGCCGATTACAACAGCGGCGATATGCTCTATGTCATCCGGCAGGCGGTGGACCTCTACTATAACAACCCCACCGCCTTCCATAGGCTGCAGCATGCCGGCATGACGGAGGATTTCAGCTGGACACGCAGCGCGGAGGCCTATAATGAGATCTATCGGTCCATCTGCTCCTGAGCAGCTGACCTGATATTCAGGCGGGGGGTATCGTCCGATACACCCCGCCTTACTTTTGCATGAAACGAGGATTGTGCCCTATGGAAAAATTCACCAAGGAGTACTTGAAGCAAGCTATCCTGGATAAGCTGCACGTGAACTTTGGCTGCACCGTTGAGGAAGCCACGGAGGAAAATATCATGAAGGCCTGCGCCATGGTGCTGCGGGACCGCATGAGCGTCCACGCCGTGGAGACCCGCTCTCAAGTGCGCAAGGAACAGCTGCGGCAGGTCCACTATATGTCTCTGGAGTTCCTGATGGGGCGGAGCCTGATGAAGAACGCCTACAATCTGGGCATGCTCCAGCCCCTGCGGGAGGCCATTGAGGACCTGGGCTTCAAGAGCGCCAACATCTTCGATATGGAGCCCGATGCGGGCCTGGGCAACGGCGGTCTGGGCCGTCTGGCTGCCTGCTATCTGGACAGCCTGACCACCTTGGAGATCCCTGCCTGCGGCTACTCCATCTGCTATGAGCTGGGTATCTTCCGCCAGAAGATCGTGGATGGCCAGCAGGTAGAACTGCCCGACACCTGGAAGGAGCAGGGCGACGCCTGGCTGATCCCCCGCCCCGATGAGATCGAGGAGGTCCATTTCGGCGGCACGCTCCGGGAATTCTGGGCCGATGACCATCTGCATATCGTCAACGAGGGCTACACCCGTGTGCTGGCCATTCCCTGCGACATGACCATCGCCGGCTACGACACCCGCCACACCAACACCCTGCGCCTCTGGGACGCCAAGAGCCCCACGCCCATCGACATGAGCCTGTTCAGCCGTGGTGAGTACCTGAAAGCCAGCGAGGAGAAGGCCATGGCCGAGGTCATCGCCAAGGTCCTCTACCCCGAGGACAACCACTACGAGGGCAAGAGCCTGCGCCTCAAGCAGCAGTACTTCTTTGTCTCTGCCACGGTACAGTCCATCGTCCGCAAGCATATCCAGGCCTACGGCACCCTTACCAACTTCCATGAGAAGAATGTCATCCAGATCAACGACACCCACCCCGCTCTGGTCATTCCCGAGCTGATGCGCATTCTGATGGACGACGCGGGCCTCGATTGGGATACTGCCTGGAACATCACCGTCCACTCTGTGGCCTACACCAACCACACCGTGCTGGCAGAGGCCCTGGAGCGCTGGCCCCAGTCCCTGATGCAGTCCCTGCTGCCCCGGATCTGGCAGATCATCTGTGAGATCGCCCGCCGCTGGCAGAACAAGGTGGAGAATTTCTACCACGATGAGGCCAAGACCAAGAATATGGCCGTTATCTGGGACGGCGAGGTCCGTATGGCCAACCTCTGCATCGCCGGATGCATGGCTGTCAACGGCGTCAGCGTCCTCCACAGCGATATTCTCCGCCACGACGTATTCAAGGACGCCTACGGCATGGAGCCCGAAAAATTCAAGAATGTCACCAATGGCATTGACCACCGCCGGTGGCTGGCGGAGATCAACCCCGGTCTGGACAGCCTGATCCACGATCTGGCCGGCGGCGACGAGTACCTGCTCCACCCCGGCACCGCTCTGCCTAAGCTGGACGCCTATGCCGACGACAAGGAGGTACTGATCCGCCTGGAGCAGATCAAGCACGCCAACAAGCTGGCCTTTGCCAAGTGGGCCAAGAAGGAGCAGGGGCTTATCGTCAACACCGACGCCATTTTCGACGTTCAGGTCAAACGGCTCCACGAGTACAAACGGCAGCTCCTCAACGCCATGCATATTATCCACCTCTACCTCCAGCTCAAGGATAATCCCAATATGGAGATGCGGCCCCATACCTTCCTCTTCGGCGCCAAGGCTGCTCCCGGTTACGCCGTGGCCAAGCGGATCATCCGCCTCATTAACTCCATGGCCAACCAGATCAACAGCGACCCCGTCTGCAAGGATAGGCTGCAGGTGTTCTTCCTGGAGAACTACCGGGTATCCATGGCGGAGGTGCTGATGCCCGCCAGCGAGGTCAGCCAGCAGATCTCCACTGCCGGCAAAGAAGCCAGCGGCACCGGCAATATGAAGTTCATGATGAACGGCGCGCTGACCGTAGGTACCTTGGACGGCGCCAACGTGGAAATGCACGAAGTTCTGGGTGACGAAAACATGTTCCTCTTCGGACTGAAGACCGAGGAGGTCAAGGAGATGCGGGACAGCGGCTACAACCCCCACCGCCTCTACAGCCGCGACCCCGCCCTGCACCGTGTGCTGGATCAGATCAGCAACGGCTTCAAGGATGGCATCCGCTACGACGACCTGGTGGAGCGGCTCCTCTTCGGCAGCGGTTCTCCCGCCGACGAGTATATGCTTCTGGCAGATTTCGCCTCCTACTGTGCCGCTGAGCGCCGCATGGTGGAAACCTATGCCGATCGTGAGACCTGGAACCGGATGAGCCTGCACAACATTGCCCGCTCCGGCATCTTTGCCGCCGACCGTTCCATCGCTGATTACGCCGACACCATCTGGCACGTCCCCTACAAGAAGTAATTTTTTCTTCCGCCGGCCTTGAAAAGGGCCGGCGGAAATTTTTATCCGGCGACCACCGCTGTGCATACTTTTCTCCCTGCCTTAGGCCCGCAAATCATGAAAAAATCATGAACTTTCTGCAAATTTCCCCTGCTATACTTGCGGCAGGGGGCTTTTTATGTTACACTATGTTGGTTAATCTATACAAACCATAAAATATGACACAACTGTGAGGAATAGTATTATGGAAATCACACAGGGCGTGCGTTTTGATTCCCTGGGCCTGTCCCCGGAACTCATGCGTGCGCTGGAGAAAAAGGGGTACGAGATATCAACCCCCATTCAAGCAGGCTGCATCCCTCCCATGATGGATTGGCAGGATGTCACTGCCAAGGCGCCTACCGGCACCGGCAAGACCTTCGCTTTCGGTATCCCTATCATCGAACATATCGATGCCGAATCGGAACAGGTCCAGGCAGTGATCCTGGCCCCCACCCGGGAACTGGCCATGCAGATCACCTCGGAGATGCGGGATCTGGCACAGTTCAAGCCCGGTATCCGAATGGTCTGCCTCTATGGCGGACAGCCCATCGGCAAGCAGATCGACGCGCTGAAGAAAAAACCCCAGATCGTAGTGGCCACCCCCGGCCGTCTGGGCGACCATATGAAACGGCGGACCGTCCGCATCGATCAGGTCCAGACCGTCGTACTGGATGAGGCGGACCGGATGCTGGATATGGGCTTCATCCATGAGGTGACCCATCTGCTGGATGTGATGAAAAACCGGAAGAACCTGGGCCTCTTCTCCGCCACCATCAGCCGGGAGGTCATGGACATTGCCTGGGTGTATCAGCGCGACCCGGTGGAGATCACCGTCCGGGCCGATGAGGAAAATAAACCGGATATCCTTCAGTACCGCCTGGAAGTGAGCATGAACGAGAAGGTGGACACCGTCAAGAAGATCCTGGATCTGGAGAACTATGACCGGGTGATGATCTTCTGCAACACCAAGGGCAACACAGAACGTGTCACCAAGCTCCTCCAGATGCGGGGCGTGGATGCCCAATGTATCCACGGCGACATCCCCCAGGAGAAACGGGAAAAAGTTATGGCCCGGTTCCGCCGGGGCGAGCTGCGGGTATTTGTATCCACCGACGTGGCTGCCCGGGGCATTGACGTGGACGATGTGGACGCCGTATTCAACTATGACGTGCCCGATGAGAACGAGTACTATGTCCACCGCATCGGCCGTACCGGCCGGGCCAAGCGTCACGGCGTGGCTTACACCCTGGTATCCGACTATCCCGGTCTGGTGCGTCTGAACGACATTGCCAAGCATACCCGCAACGAGATCCATCCCGTTGCCTTCGATGACAAGGGCCAGCTGGTTCCCGAGAAAAGCAAATAACCGCCGGCCCTCCTCAAAAAAGGAGACCTATCCATGCAAACATACAGCAAATACAAGAAATACTTCTTCCGCTCCCTGCCGTTGGTACTGATCCTGGCACTGCTCCTCTCTGCCTGCGGCAGCCAGCCGGAGGATTCTGACCCGCAGCAGGAAGAAGCTGCATCGTTTACGGTCACAGTGTGCGCCACTGAGGCCCAGGATACCCTGGACCCCGCCCGCAGCACCGCCTCCGGCAGTGAGACCATCCTCTTCCATCTCTTTGAAAACCTCATGCGCTGGGAGGATGACGGCAGCGGCCATGCCGTCCTGGCTCCTGGTCAGGCAGAGAGCTACGAGGTGGAGACGGATTACGCCGGCAACGCTACATACACCTTTACCCTCCGCAGCGGCATACAGTGGTCCGATAGCCAGGCTGTCACCGCCGGGGATTTTGTCACCGCCTGGCAGCGGCTGGCGGACCCCGCCAACGATCTGCCCCACCGGGCATTGCTGAAGGACATCGCCGGATACAGTAAAGTTCAGGAGACCGGCGATTCCTCCCTGCTGCAAGTATCCGCCCCCGATGACCAGACTCTGGTAGTCACGCTCACCGGCAGCTGCGCCTACTTCCTGGAAGAGATCTGCGCCAGTGCGTACACCATGCCGGTCCGGCAGGACCTGCTGGACGATACTAAGTGGGGAACGGACGCCAAAGCCACTATCACCAACGGCGCCTACACCCTCTCCCTCCTCAGTGATGGTCTGGTGACCCTGGAAAAAAGTGAAACCTACTACGACAGCGCTGCTGTGGGACCGGATACCCTGAATTTTGTCACCGCTTCTGATGTGGAATCTGACTACGAGGCCTTTACCAATGGCGAGACGGATCTTGTGGAAGGATTGCCTGATGATACCCTCCAGAGCCTCTCTGACAGCGGCAGCTGGCTGCCTGATCCCGTTACCGCTACTTACGGCGTACTGCTCAACACCAAAGCTGCTCCCTTTACCGACAGTAACGTGCGGCTGGCTCTCCGGTTGGCCATCGATACCCAGGCCATCACAGAAGCAGTGGGCGATCTGACCCTGCGGGCTGCCTCCGGTATTCTTCCCTACGGCATCACTGACTACGGACAGGCTGCCCCCGCGGAGGAGGATACCGAAGAAGCTGTCTCCAACACAGACAATGAGGTCGAAGAACCGGACACCTTCTGGGATTTCCGCACCCACAGTCTGGAGAAAGTCACCGTCACCACCGGCAGCGACTACGAAGACGATTGCGCCCAGGCCCGCAGCCTTCTGGCCCAGGCAGGCTATCCCAACGGGACAGGCTTCCCTGCTGTCGAATACATCTATGTAGCCTCTGAAAATGGCAAAGCCATTGCGGACGCACTGTCCGACATGTGGCGTCAGCAGCTGGGGATCACGGTTACCCCCAAGGCTGTGACCCAGGAGGAATATGACGCCATGCTTACTCCTGCGGAAAGCGAAGATGCCTCTGCGGACGCTGAACCTGTGGCCTCCTTCCAGATGGCTGCCCAGGATTTTACCGCCGCTTATAATGACGCCAAGGCACTGCTGGGCGATTTCTACAGCACCAATGGCAATCCTTCCGGTTATGACAGCGACGCTTTCGACATTCTTATGAAGTCTGCCGCCGCTGCGGTTTCTCCCGAAGCCCGTGACGCCTACCTCCATGATGCCGAGGCCATCCTCCTCAATGATGCGCCGGTGATCCCCATCTGCTACGAGGGGCTCAGCTGGCAGCTCCGGGAGGGCCTTTCCGGTCTGTACCGGGCTCCGGACGGCGTATTCTTCCTCTATCATATCTCCCAGGGTGAGGCGGCAGCCTGACCCGCACCTGCAATATAAAAAGGCTCTGGACACCATATCGGTGTCCGGAGCCTTTTCTCTTTTCTCGTTCACCGGTACAGCAGGAGGCTGAACCAGGTGACAATATTCCCCCCCGCCTGGAAAGGCAGGCCGTAGTGCTCTCCCAGGTCGGTGACCAGGATACCATGGCTCTCCACACAGGGGTACATCCGCTCCGGATGGCGGCAGGGAGCATCCGGATAACTGCAGTGCTCACAGATGGCGCAGGACTCCGTGGAGAGGACATATACCTCTGCTCCCTGGTCCAGCATCATGTGGTGGACCTTCCGGGTGATCTCCTCATGCTCCTCCCGGGTGGCCAGAGTGGCGTCAATGTCGGCAATATCCCCCACCTCCGTCATGGTCACCACCAGCAGGCCATGGGGATAGGCAAGGCACCGTGCCCGGCACTCCTCCACTGTCCCTACCCCCGGCGGGCAGGCCCAGCTCTTTCCATATTGAGGACATTCCATCTCGCATACCGTCCGGACCCGGTCGGTAAACACCAGCTCGTCGGTGTCAAAGAACTCGTACTGCACAATGGGCAGCGTACTCATCTGCTCCTCCAGAAGCTTTCGGTCCATATCATCGTCCTCCGCCGCAGATCAATATTGGTTCCATTGTAGCATACCGCCTGTCCCATCGCAATAAAAACGCCGGAAACATTGATGAAATTACCTTGACACCTCTCCTCTGCACTGATAATATAATAAAAGCATAACCGCAATGATCGGAAAGAGTACCTGCGCCAAAAGGACAGAGAGGGGCCGCCACCGGCTGCAAACGGCCCTCCGGGAGGCGCGGAGAACGTGCGTCCGGGAGCGGGAGGGGTAATGCCCTCCGTTTTGGCCGCGATACTGGCCTTACGAGCGAAACAGGAGAGTGGAACCGCGCACTGCGCCTCTCCGTCCAACGGGACGGGGCGGGCGTTTTTTATTTTCCCCTTTTCTGCCGCTCACATGGAATCCTATCCAAAAAGGATCATTTCTTATGTTATTGGAAACACTGACCGCATATCAAAAACGAGACCCTGCCGCCAGAAGCAAGCTGGAGATCTTCCTGCTGTATGCCGGCGTCCACGCCATCATCTATCACCGTATCGCCCATTGGCTTTACTGTCGGAAGCTGCGCTTTCTGGCCCGGTGTGTCTCCCAGTGGAGCCGCTTCTGGACGGGCATCGAGATCCACCCCGGTGCCACCATCGGCCGCCGCCTGGTCATCGACCACGGCACCGGCATCGTCATCGGAGAAACCGCAGAGCTGGGGGACGACATCCTCCTCTACCAGGGCGTGACCCTGGGAGGTACCGGCAAGGATACCGGTAAGCGCCATCCTACCCTGGGCAACAACCTGCTGGTGGGGGCCGGCGCCAAGATCCTGGGTCCCATCACCATCCACGACAACGCCCGCATTGCCGCCGGCGCAGTGGTCCTGCAGGATGTCCCGGAGGGGGCTACCGCCGTAGGCGTTCCCGCCCAGATCGTCCGGGTCAACGGAGAAAAGGTACACCGCTATGTGGACGAAGTGGATCAGACCAGCGTGGAAAACCCCACCCTCAAGCGTCTGGAGGAATTGACCCGCCGGGTGGAAGAACTGGAAAAACGTCTGAAAGAAGCAACGGAGCAAGCCTGAGGAATTTTATGCAGGCCCCTGCTCCCAAAAGCCATATTCCTTCTCCCGGGACCCCGATGAGCTCTCTGACGCCCCATGAATAACGAAAAATACGGATAAAGGAGAAATATCCATGTATCTATACAACTCTGCCACCCACAAGAAAGAGGAATTTATCCCCAATCACCCGGACATCGTGAAAATGTACACCTGCGGCCCCACGGTCTATCACTTCGCCCATATCGGCAATCTGCGCTCCTATATCATGGAGGATGTGCTGGAGAAGTTCCTGCGCTATGAGGGCTATAACGTCAAGCGGGTCATGAACATCACTGACGTGGGACACCTCAGCTCTGACGGCGACACCGGTGAGGACAAGATGCTCAAAGGTGCCAAGCGGGAACACAAGAGCGTCATGGACATCGCAAAATTCTACACCGACGCCTTCTTTGATGACTGCCGCAAGCTGAACATCAAGCGCCCCGACGTGGTGGAGCCTGCCACCAGCTGCATCAATGAGTATATCAAGATCATCTCCACCCTGCTGGACAAGGGCTATGCCTATCAGGCCGGCGGCAACGTCTATTTCGACACCAGCAAACTGGAGCGGTATTATATCTTCAACGACCATGACGCCGAAGATCTGGCGGTAGGCGTCCGGGAGGGCGTGGAGGAGGACACCAACAAGCGCAACAAAAATGACTTTGTCCTCTGGTTCACCCAGTCCAAATTTGAGGATCAGGCCCTCAAGTGGGATTCCCCCTGGGGCGTGGGCTATCCCGGCTGGCACATCGAGTGCTCCGGTATCTCCATGAAACACCTGGGGGACGACCTGGACATCCACTGCGGCGGCATCGACAACGCCTTCCCCCACCACACCAATGAGATCGCCCAGAGCGAAGCCTACCTTGGCCACAAGTGGTGCAAATACTGGATGCACGTACTCCACCTGAACACCTCCTCCGGTAAAATGAGCAAGTCCAAGGGTGAGTTCCTCACCGTGTCCCTGCTGGAGGAGAAGGGATATGATCCCCTGAGCTATCGCTTCTTCTGCCTCCAGAGCCACTACCGTAAGAGCCTGGTGTTCTCCTGGGAGAACCTGGACAACGCCCAGGGCGCCTACCAGAAGCTCATTGCCAAAATCGCCGCCCTGACCCCCGGCAACGGAAGTGTGGATCAGGCTGTATTTGACGAGCAGAAGGAGAAATTCCGCAAGGCCATGGGCAACGACCTGAACACCTCCCTGGGGATCACTGCCCTGTATGATGTCCTGAAGGTAAAGGCCAACGACGAGACCAAGCTGGCCCTGCTGGCCGACTTTGACCGGGTACTGAGCCTGGATCTGCTGGCAAAGGCGGAAGCCAAACGGGAAGCCGACGCGAAAGCCAAGGCCAGCGCCGCCTCCGATGGCGGCATCGTCATCACCGGAGAAGGTGATCCCGCCATTGACGCGCTGGTTCTCCAGCGGGCTCAGGCCAAGAAGGCGAAAAACTTCGCCGAGGCGGATCGCATCCGTGATGAACTGAAAGCCATGGGGATCGAGGTCACCGACACCAAGGACGGCGCTTCCTGGCGGCGGGTCTGATCGTAACACAAAATAAATCCAGGGCCGGTGGGAAGCTCTTCCACCGGCCCATCTTGTTTATCCCCTTGCATTTCTTAGAAAATGCGTTACAATTATAAAAAAAGGGAGAAAAGAGCCGAACAGAATGGACACCACACAGCGACGCAAAAATGATTTTACAGAGGGCGGAATTGCCAAAAATATCCTGAGCCTTGCTATTCCGCTGACAGTGGCTCAGTTGACAGTGGTCCTGTACAATGTAGTGGACCGGGCTTTTATCGGGCACATCGAAGGGATAGGCCGGGACGCTTTTACCGGCATCGGCCTTGTTATGCCGGTGACCTATATCATCACCGCCTTCGCCAATCTCTGCGGCACCGGCGGTGCTCCTCTTTGCTCCATCGCCCGGGGCCGGGGAGATATTCAGCGGGCACGCCGGATCATGGGCTGCGCTTTCTCTCTGCTGCTCCTGCTGGGCGTTGCGCTGACCGTCTTTTTTTACGCCTTTCACGAGCCCTTTCTTTACCTGGTAGGCGGCAGCCCGGAGACTGTCCCTCACGCCAAGAGCTATCTGCTGATCTACCTGGCAGGCACCATTCCGGTGATGATATCTCTGGGCATGAATCCGTTTATCAACTCCCAGGGATTTGGCTCTACAGGAATGATGACAGTACTGCTGGGCGCCATCATTAACCTGATCCTGGACCCTATCTTTATTTTCCTGCTGGGCATGGGGGTGCAGGGCGCCGCATTGGCTACGGTCATCGCCCAAACCTGCTCCGCTATATGGGTCCTGGTATTCCTGCGGGGTAAAAAAGTGATCCTTCAGCTTGACCGTAAGGACATGGTCCTGGATATCCCCATTCTGAAACGTATCTTTTCCTTGGGCCTCACCGGCTTTACCTTCTCCATCACCAACAGTTTGGTACAGGCCCTGGGCAATTCCCTGCTGCAGTCCTATGGCGCCGCCGAGGGCCCTGCCATGGGCGATCTCTATGTGGCCGCTATGACCGCCATCACGTCTGTGCGGGAAATTATCTTCCAGCCTCTCCAAGGCCTCACCCAGGGCGCTCAGCCGGTGATCGGATACAATTATGGCGCGGGACAGTACAGCCGTGTCAGAAAATGCATCCTTTTTATCACCTGGACCGGCCTTCTCTACAACATCGTGGTATGGCTGCTGGTGATGCTGCTGCCCCAGTTCTGGATCCTTCTTTTCAATGACGATCCCGCTCTGCTGGAGGTCGGCGTGAAAACCCTGCGGATCTACTATGCCACCTTTGTATTCATGAATTTCCAGATGATCGGTCAAAACACCTTTGTTGCACTGGGAAAAGCCCGGCATGCGGTCTTTTTCTCCCTGCTGCGCAAAGTCATTCTGGTGATTCCTTTAATGCTCCTGCTTCCCAATATGTGGGGGATGGGTGCTTACGGCGTTTTCGCCTCGGAACCGGTATCCAACGTCATCGGCGGTGTGGCCTGCTACACCACCATGCTGATAGTCGTATGGCGGGAATTGAAACAGCCTGATCGCCCCCTTCCCTCCCCATCCAATATCTGACTGGAGGTTTTTGTCATGACTCAGCTTGATCTATCCACCATTGAACAGCAAGCCCATCAAGCCGCTGCGGAGCTGTTGGAAGCGGCCAAACTCCATCCGGGAGATATTTTCGTCGTTGGCTGCTCCTCCTCCGAGATCCTGGGAGGCCGCATTGGTCACGCCTCCAGCCTGGAGGCTGCTCAGGCCGCTTTCCGCGGGATCTTCCCCCTTCTGCAGGAACAGGGGATCTTCCTGGCCGCCCAGTGCTGCGAGCATCTGAACCGTGCGCTGATCATCGAGGCAGCCTGTGCCCGCCAGTACGGCTATGAGCCGGTAAACGTCCACCCCCAGCCCAAGGCCGGAGGTTCCTTCGCCACAACTGCCTGGGACAACTTCCAGGCCCCGGTGGCTGTGGAGCATATCCGGGCCCACGCCGGTATGGACATAGGCGGCACCCTGATCGGTATGCATCTGCGGGATGTTGCCGTTCCGGTACGTCTGAGTCTGGATCACATCGGACAAGCGCTTTTATTGTGCGCCAGGACCCGCCCCAAGTTTATCGGCGGAAGCAGGGCATGCTACGACACAGATCAGCGCTGAAGTCCCCCCGGCACAAACTCTTGCGGAAAAAAATCTGCTGTGGTATGCTGGTGACAATCCTTACTCCCATTTGACTTTTGATTTCCTGAGAGGCGGAACAATACTATGAAAATCCACGAATCTGCTGAGAACTACCTGGAAACGATCCTGATCTTGAAAAAGCGTCAGGGGCAGGTCCGTTCTATTGATATTGCCAGTGAGCTCTCTTTCTCCAAGCCCAGCGTCAGTGTTGCCATGAAAAATCTGCGTCTTAACGGCTATATTGACGTGGATAAGGAGGGATACATCACCCTGCTGGACAAGGGACTGGAGATTGCTGAAAAAATATATGAACGGCATACCCTTTTCTCTGATTGGCTGATGGCTCTGGGCGTAAGCCCGGAGGTAGCCGCAGAAGACGCCTGCCGGATCGAACATGTCATCAGCAATGAGACCTTTGAGGCCTTCAAAGCCCACGCTGCCAAACATAAAGAGTAACACCCACAGCCAAATCCATATATAAGAGCAACAAGCCGCTCAGATCGACCCTGATCTGAGCGGCTTATATTTTTTGGATCGTCGGAAGAGGTCTGCCTTGGCAGATCAATCGTGGGGAGAACTGTAAAAGCGGCCGGTAATGTGTTCCGTACCGATGCAGTTGATAAATGCCTTGGGGTCCACTTCACGAATCCCCTCAATCGTTCTGCTGGTCTCCTCCGCAGAGATCACAGAGTACAGCATATGCTTCTCTTTCCCCTCATAACATCCAATACCCATAAAATGAGTGGCATCATGATGGGTATTATCCCGGATGATCCTATATACCTCGTCCGGATGATCGGTGATGATCAGCAGCGTCTGCTTCTGATACCGTTTGTACAGGGCGTGCAGGACCTGGGTACTGACAAACTGGAAGATGATGGAATAGAGGGACTTCTCCCAGCCAAACAGGAGTCCTGCTACAACCAGCATAGCTACATTCCCTGCCAGAACATAGTTCCAGGTATCTATACCCTTCTTCTCAGAAAAGTATATGGCGATGAAATCTGTTCCACCGCTGGTAGCGCTGGCCGACAGGCACAGACTGATGGCACAGCCATTGATGATCCCGCCAAAGACGCTGATCAGCAGCGGATCAGAAGTAACCTCCAGACTGGGCAAAAGGTCGGTAAGTACACTGGTGGCTACGATCATCAGTCCCGAATACAGCGTAAACCGTTTGCCGATATATTTGAAGCTGATGGCAGCCGGGAAGGCATTGAGCAGCAGGTTGATCAGCGTATACGGCAGAGCGATCTGGAAATAGCGGGCTGCCGTCCTCTGGATCAGCAATGTCAAACCGGTGAATCCCCCCGGGAACATATCCCCTGCACGCACAAAGATCTTTATGTTCAACGCCATGACCAGTGCCCCCAAAAGCACTAACATAACACGTTGCAGATCACTTTTCTTTCGCATAATGAAACATCATGCTCCTTTCTATATCCGTTCACATTGTATACATTGTATACATAATGGCGATCCTATCTATTATTGCATATTTTTTCTCAGAAAGCGAGTGTTTTTTTCAAGTTTAAGGTGTCCGGCAATAAATTGGTTAATTTGTCCATATTTTTTTGGGATCTTGCAGCATTTCCTCCATATCTCAGGTATTGTGCCGCTGACAGCCGCATATATATGGAGCATATCGGGATAGGGAGTGTGTTGGGTCTTGAAGGGTAATATTGAAGAGCGGGCCTGTGAACTGGCCACGTATATCATCGAGAACCGTACCACCGTGCGCGATGCCGCAAAAAAATTCGGTATCAGCAAAAGCACTGTACATATAGATATAACATAATAGAGCGTTTTATCTGGGTTTTACAATAAATACCCCACGCCGCCTCGATTTCACCGCGAAACATCTGAAAGTAAATATTTTCCGGATTAATAGGACTTAAAAAGGGCCCCGCCGCAGAATAGGAAAA
>ULUX01088900.1_pt1 | contig 14484 bp, 10 predicted proteins | sample 1958961 | NCBI WGS metagenome assembly ULUX01 (sample SAMEA4835773, study PRJEB28245) | human gut metagenome | biome: gut microbiome; material: fecal sample | place: Denmark | collected 2008 | reverse complement strand
CGTGGCAGCTTCGATCGTCATGCCATACACGGAGGCGAAGCGAAGGGCTCTGAGCATTCTCAGGCCATCTTCCTGGAATCTCCGATCTGGATCTCCCACGCAGCGGACAAGGTCGCCGGCAATGTCCGCCTTGCCTCCTACGAAGTCAACAACACCTGTCCTGGGGTTGTAGGCCAGAGCGTTCATGGTGAAGTCCCGGCGCTCAAGATCGTCCTTCAGGCTGCGGGTAAAGCTGACTGAGTCCGGATGCCGATGGTCGGAGTAGTCCCCGTCAACGCGATAGGTCGTGATTTCTAGAGGCTCTTGGTCGATCACAACAGTTACAGTCCCATGCTTCAAGCCAGTCTCAATCAGGTGGTAGCCTGTAAAGATCTCCTCCACCTGCTCTGGGAGCGCGTTGGTGGTGATGTCCCAATCCTTCGCAGGACTGTTGTCACGCACATAATCACGCACTGCGCCACCAACAAGGTACGCCTCATAGCCGGCCGCTTCAAGCATCTCAAATGCTGTATTCACTTGTGGTGGCAATTTCATCATAAGATCACATCTCCAGTGCGGCGAGGAACAGCGCATTGAGTTCCTCCCAGTCCTTCGTGATTTCTCTCGGATACTGCTCCAACAGAGCACGCACCTCTGCAATGCTCCGATCCATGTAAGCGTTGAGGATATCGATTCTCGGGATCATCTTCACCTCAGGGGAGTTCATCTTCAGATCAAGCAGCTTCGCAACGGTTTTCTCCAGGTAGTCCGGAAGCTGGCTCGCCGCCAGTTCAGAAAAGAGCATTGGGGGCGGAGTACCTTTTTCAAGGATCCACCGGCAAGCAAGGATTGGCCGCAGTACATAGAAGTACTTCTTGGCCTTCACCATGTCGCCGCGCAGGTATTCTCGATAGTTTCCTTCCGCCATCTGCAGATAGTGCCAAAGGCCACTCTTGGACGAGAAGTAGCGCCGCATGACGGGCTTAAACGCCTCAGTGAAGTCAGTGGTCTGATACACGATGGGAGAGGAAAACCACTCAAATACGGTGGGGTTGGATTTATGGAGCAACTTCAGTGTCTTGTCCACATCCCAACCGTTGATGTCCAGAACACCATTGATGGGCAGCTCGATCACATCACGGACCCGGTTGAGCCTGAGATAGCTCTCTCTGGGGCGCACATAAATGAAGCGCACATCATAGTCGCTGTCCGGAGAAGCAAAGCCCCAAGCACGGCTACCGGACTCCACGGCCAAAAGGATGCGGCAGTTCTCCCGCTGCTCGATTTCATGAAGCTTTTCTTTGATCAATGCTTCCACGGTCAACACCGCCTTTCATCATTGTATTTCAGTCTGCTGCCTTAAAGTTATAGACAGGACGGATCCGCTCAATAATCTCCGCAGTAGGGCCGATTTGAGCGACGATCTCCTCCATGCTCTTATAGGCCATGGGAGACTCGTCCAGCGTGTCGGGCACAACACAGGTGGTGTAGATACCCTCCATTTCCTTCTGGAACTCCTCCATGGACAGAGCATTGAAGGCCGCCTTGCGGCTCATCAGCCGGCCGGCGCCATGAGGTGCGGAGCAATTCCAATCCTCGTTGCCCTTGCCGCTGCAGATCAGGCTACCGTCACGCATGTTGATGGGGATCAGCAGCTTCTCGCCGGCCTTGGCGGAGACAGAGCCCTTACGCAGGATCATGGCGTCCGTATCAATATAGTTGTGGATGGTGGTGAAGGTCTCCACCGCCGTGAAGCCCATGCCAGTCATGATAACATCCACCATGGCCTTGCGGTTGAGCATGGCGAACTGCTGTGTCAGCTTCATATCGTGGATATAGTCCTCGAACAGCTTACCCTCCACATAGGCCAGATCTTTGGGGATATTCAGCTCATGCTCCTTCTTGAGCGCCTTGATGGTCTTCTGGATCTCCTGGAACCGGCCCTCGGCCTTCAGCTGGTCAATGGCGGCTCGAACTTGATGCTGGGCGCCGCCCCAAAGGGCACGCCGACCCTCATTCTGGTAGTGCTCAGCCACCTCGGTGCCCAGATGACGGCTGCCAGAGTGGACCACCAGGAACAACCGGCCATCCTCCGCGCGATCCACCTCAATGAAGTGGTTGCCGCCACCCAAAGAGCCGATGCTGCGCATGGCCCGGTTGAGATTGACTTGATCTGTGCAGCGGAGGTGAGTCAGATCGATCTCAGCGTTCAGTGCATGAGGAATGTCTCGAACCTCACGGCCATAGGGGATCTCCCTGCGGATTAGGGCGTCCAGCTTCTCAAAGTCGACCTCCCGCTCACGAAGCTCAACAGTCTCCATACCGCAGCCGATATCGACGCCAACCATACCGGGCACGATCTTGTCCTGGATGGTCATGGTGGTACCGATGGTACAGCCCTTGCCAGCGTGGACATCGGGCATGATCCGGATCTTGCAGCCGGCAAACTCGGCTTGATCGCAAACGGTCTGGATCTGCTTGCGGGCTGCCTCCTCCAACTCGGGGGTGTAACAGACCGCAGTATTATATAAACCTTGAATCGTAATCATAACGATCTCCCTTTCCTTCATACTCTTTATTTTACGGTTCATCTCTGCCAACAGCAACACTTTTGTTGGGAAAGAAAAAGCAGGAGGCGATAACATACCTGCTATCACCTCCTGCGTCAGCTCTATTATGCCACGATCGCCGCGTAACGCTCGGAACCCAGAACATCCATCATGAAGGCATAGGGGGAAAGAATGCCGGCTTTCAGCATGGAGAAGATTCGGGGATTACAGCCGGATACCAGCGCAACGCCCTGGTCGTTGATCTTGACGGGCTGCTGCTGATTACGGCTTGCCACATTCCAGAACATCACCTCGGGCAGCTGGTAGCCATGTTCCTCGAAGAGCCGCTGCGTATACTCGAAGTTGGTCAAGGAGCAATCTTCAGTACAGTAGTCGAACTCCATATCGGAGATAATGAAGATCTTGGCAGGCATATCCTTCTGGGGCACACGGTTCTTCACGGCAGTCTTGAGGATCAACTCAAACACACGCTGGATATTGGTGTTGGCGACCTCGTTGAACTGGTGACAGTACCGCACCTTTTCGTAGATATCCTTGCCCTTAATCTCCACCAGCTTGGGATTCTCAGAGAATGTGATGAAGTGGTTTTGGAATGCGCCGGTGTTGCGCTCGGCATAGTAGATACCAAGAGACAGCGCCACAGTGGCGGGGATGGGATCAGCACCACCGTACATGGAGCCGGAGCCATCAATGACGACCAGAGCGTTCTCACCGCCAGTGAAATCCTCCTGTGTCTTCCATGTTGCGTCAATGGCCTTGCGCTCCTGATCGGAGATATCGCCGCGACCGAAGAAGGGCTTGATCATCTCATAGGGCATCAGGGTGCCAGTGTGGAGCTGCTCCGTACCCTCGGCGACACGGCTCATGAATTCATCATAGCGGTCTCCATCATTTCGCATGAAGGCCTTACGATACTTGAACATGGCCTTGGAGGGCTGCTTGGAGTAATCGAAGGTGTAGTCTTTTTCGCGCAGGTTGTTCTCGATGATGCTGATCTTGGTGCGCAGGGCGCTCAGCGTTTTGCGGTACTGGGCGTCGTTCATTCCCAGTGATCGGGCAATTTGTTTTGCCTGCCGGATCGCATCCTCGTTGGAGGCATTGACGGAAGGAAGCCACTTGGCCAGCAGCGACACGGACTCGCCAGCCTCCAGAGCGGCACAGTCGGCTGCCAGCTGCTTTTTGATCAGATGCAGCACCTTGCCTTCGCATGTGGTGCCCATCAGGACCAGCAGGTCATCGTAGCGTCCATACTCTGCAATGTACTGGATGTTCTTCTCCAGGGATCGCGGCTCGTTGTTGGCCAGCCACTTCAGAATGGTACGGAAGACACGGCGCTCGCCGATACCGCCACGAATATCTCTCGCAAAGAACAGGGTCTTCATGGCCAGATCAGCGTCTTCGGCATAGGCGCGGAGGAAGCGATTCGTGATCTCCTCGTCACGCTCTCTGCGCAGGGCGCCGATCGTAGCGAACAGATCCAGACATTCAGACTGGGTGGAACGATATGTAACTGCGCCATTTTCCGTATGGGTCATATTTGCTTCTTTCTTTAGAAACTTCAGCATGGAAATCACTCCTCCGTGATGAATTGGTTATACAAGGCACCATCAGGGATTTGAACCCGAAAGTACGATTTCTAGTCGTAGTTGTTACCAAGAATTGCTGTTGGTGCCTTTCACAAGATGCCTGACATATCGCAAGTCCTAAGCCGCCAGTTGACCGGCGCCCTGACCTCTGCATCGGATCGGATTCAAGACCGTTGGGTGTTGCTGTGGGCATCTTTATTGATAAAACAAGGCACCATGTGAAGTGGGAATCGAACCCACGAACGACGGGTATGAACCGCCTGCTATAACCATCTTAGCTATTCAATCTTTGCTGTTGGTGCCTTTTTGTCTAAGGAGTGAATACATCATCCGGGTGGGGCTCGAACCCACGACACAGAGATTGGGGTCTCCCGTTCTACCATCTGAACTACCGGAGATGTATTCGACAAGACGCTGTCCTTTATCATCATAAAGGGGGTCTCACCCTTTGTCGGCCTGCCCCGAAAGCAGGTGCTCCTTCGTTGAGCTAATGTTAATAGATAATGCTGTTAGCGTCTTTTACAAAGCGCATTCTTTATTCCGGAGAGGTTACTACGCCAGACCAGAACAGCGTCTATGATTAAAAGTCATATGCATGGGTTTGCTGTATGCGCTTTTCGTGATTTAAGAATACTGCCTGTTCAGAGGAAAAACACGGAAAAAAAGTTGCGAACTCAAGAGCAACTACCTAAAAGTCTGCGAAAAATTGGTTCAAACCCATTCCAGACCGCAGTTGGCAAGGAGCTGTTCTTTCATTTGGACACCTCCTGTGGTAAAATGAGGCCATAAACTGCAGGAGGTGGATTTCGTGGCATATAGTGAGTTGGTCAAGAGTTTTGAGCGTATCCGGAGCTACATGCGCGAATTCTATGTCTATGGGTTTAAGAGTCGGGAAGAGTACAGCATCAAGAGTGCCCGCAGCTACGATAATGAGCGGCGAAGAATTGAGAGTTGGATCGGCGACTTTATGTCCTTCCATCAGGACACATCCGGCAAGAATGTATTCCTCTCGGTTGACAGCAGGCGGATCCCACACAACCCGCTCCACAAGGCTTTTAAAGCCAAAAGCTTTACCGATAAGGACATCACCCTCCACTTCTATGTGATGGACCTGCTGGCCGATGGCAGCGCGCTTTCTTCCAGAGAGATTGTCGATTGCATCAATGATGACTATCTCTCTCATTTCAGCGGCGCCTTCTCTCCAGACGAATCCACCGTGCGGAAAAAGCTCAAGGAATATGAGGCGCTTGGTCTGCTAAGCTCCGAGAAATGCGGTCGTGAGGTACTCTACCGGAGAACGGATGATAACACCGTTGATTTGAATACCTGGGCAGACGCCCTATCCTTTTTCTCCGAGGAGGATCCACTCGGGGTGATTGGCTCCTTCTTGATCGATAAATTGGAAAACCCTTCTGATAGCTTCCGATTCAAACATCACTACATGCTCCACGCCCTGGACAGTGATGTCCTCTGTGATCTGTTGGCGGCAATCGATGAAAAAAGAGCTGCGGAACTGACCGTCAGGAGCCTGCGGAGTGGCCGCGACTATCAAAGGACGGTTTGTCCTCTGAAGATCTATGTCAGCACCCAGTCCGGGCGCCAGTATCTGCTCGGCTACCATTACCGGGGGCGGCACTTATCTTTCTTCCGGTTGGATGCCATCAAAAAGGTCACGATTGGGAATGTCGAGAAACACTACAGCAAGTACTTAGGGTACCAGGAGAAGTTTGACCAGCACCTTTGGGGTGTCTCAACGGGTCCCGACCATAATTTGGATCATATTGAAATGACGGTCCATTTTGACCCGGGCGAGGAATTCGTGCTGCACCGCCTGGAGCGCGAGAAGCGCCATGGTACAGTCGAACTATTGGACTCACAGACTTGCAGGTTTTCAGCCGATGTCTATGATGCCTCAGAGATACTGCCTTGGCTGCGCACCTTCATCGGCCGCATTGTAGATCTCAAATGCTCCAGCCAGTATGTTTTGGATATGTTCCAAGAAGATTTGGCTCGGATGGACGCTCTGTACGGAGGTGGCAACGATGTTATTCAGTGAGATCTACGGAAGCTATTTCAATGTCGTCGCAGCTGTCCTTTCCGAAGCATCCGATGGGAAGTTGACAGATCGAAGAATGACCGAGCTTGTCCGGGAAAAGGCTTTCGCGGAAAGCGCGCTTGCAATTCCGGCAGCGCTGAAATCCGGAACCTGGCCTTTACTCGATCAGGAGTATCATTCCATACTTCACCACAAGCCAACCATGCCTTTGACAATGCTCCAAAAGAGATGGCTCAAAGCGCTGCTGTCTGATCCCAGAATCGCTCTGTTTGATCCGGACACGACCGGGCTGGAAGATGTTGATCCGCTGTATGCTCAGGACACCTTCATTCTCTTTGACCAGTACGCGGACGGAGATCCGTATGGGGATCCCGCCTACATAGCTTGCTTCCAAACAGCACTGAAGGCAATTCGAAAGAAGAGAAAACTGCGTATCCGGTTCCGTGGCCATACCGGCGCCCGCCATTCGATCGAGTGTATACCTTACCGCCTGGAATATTCCGCCAAGGACGATAAGTTCAGGTTACTGGCAACCGGCAAGCGACGGCTCAACACGATCAATATGGCTCGTGTGCGTTCATGCGAGTTGCTGGATGCCTATGATCCCAAATCCATCACGCTGCCTCAGGAAAATTCCGAAGAGCTTGTAATGCTGCTTCATGACGAGCGCAACGGGCTGGAACGTGTGCTGCTACACTTCTCCCATTTTGAAAAAGAGACTCAGAAGTTGGCCGATCGGCTCTATCAGATCAGGCTCCGTTACGACAAGGACGATGAGACCGAGCTGCTTATTAGGGTGCTGTCCTTCGGCCCGGTGCTGGAAGTCATTGAACCAAGCGCTTTTGTCACGCTGATGAGAAAGCGGATTGCCGTTCAGAAACAGCGCTTCTGCCAATAATTCTCCTAAGCACAGAAAAAACCATCATTCGTCAGAAAGGCTGCACGAGAAATGACTGATAACGAAACCAATTTGACCTTACTGAATGTGAATCAGATTGTGAGCCTATTGTCCCGGGCCTATATCAAGCTCATCAAAAACGGTACCCCACTAAAATCTTTTCCCTCCGTGATGCTGTGGGGGCCTCCGGGTATCGGCAAATCCCAGGGTGTTCGTGAGATAGCGGGCAACATCCAGGCTAAGACCGGAAAAAAGGTTTCCATCACAGATGTACGCCTGTTGCTATTCAACCCGGTAGATCTCAGAGGCATCCCGACGACCAACGCGGATAAAACCCTATCGGTGTGGCTGAAGCCTCAGATTTTCCAGATGGATGAAAGTGAAGATGTGATCAACATCCTCTTCCTAGACGAGATCACCGCCGCACCGCAGTCGGTGCAGGCCGCTGCCTATCAGATCACGCTGGATCGCGTTATTGGTGAGCATAAGCTGCCGGAGAACTGTATCGTCATTGCCGCTGGCAACCGCGTTACCGATAAATCCGTTGCCTATAATATGCCACGCGCATTAGCCAACCGTCTCTTGCACATTACTGTGAAGGGCGATCCTGACTCCTGGCACGACTGGGCTGTCAAATCAGGCATTCACCGCTTTGTCACCAGTTTTCTGGAGTATAACCCAACCGCTCTCATGCGCTCCGATAGCCCTGAATCCACCTTGGCTTTTCCAACACCTCGTTCCTGGGAGATGGTCAGCAACATCCTTACCAATATCTCAGAAAACATGGACGCAATTCAGCCTTTGATATCCGGCTGTATCGGGGCAAGCGTAACTTACAATTTTGCGAAATGGTGCACTCTGTTTTCAAACCTGCCTTCAATCGAAGACATCTTCGCCGGGAAAAAGACTGCTGTTGAGAAGTCTCCGGAAATGCAGGAGGCCCTTAGGGCTGAGATGGTCGCCTATGCGCGTCAGCATCCGGGAAAGGAGCTCATCAACAACTCTATAGTATTCGCTTGTGATCTTCCTTGGACTTTCCGCACCAACCTCCTCCATGATTATCAGCTCATCCCTAAGCTCTGCCCCATTCTTGCAGAAAACGCAATATACCTGGATGCGGTTAAGGCAGGCATGAAATGACTGATAAGCGAATCAATAAGCTCAAAAGAAAACTCCAGGAGGCCCGGTATCGGCTTCTGACACGGGAGCCGGAGTTGGCGGCGCCGCTGGTAGAGATGTTGTTTGTCACCAATGTGGATGTGCGCCGGATGTCAACAAACGGGAGTTGCATCTACTTTGACGCGAGCTGGTTGGAAAAGCTCGACGACAACAGCTTGGATTTTGCGCTCTGCCACCAGCTCATGCATATCCGGTTAGGGCATCTCTCACGCCCGCAGTTTTATAAAGGTGACCGTTTTCACTTTGCCTGCAATATCGTTGTCAACTCCTCGCTTATCCGGTATGACTTCACGGATGACAAGCTCCCTGGAATCGGCGAGATCCACCATGAGACTTTTTATCCCAAAGTTGAAGGCTGCGAGTTGACGCCTTACGAGGCATTTCAGATGACACCTTTGGATCCTTCCACGTTGAGTGATGCGCAGCGCCGCAATCTCCTGCTGGATTCAGATGAGTGGTGGGATAGGCCGAACGCCCGCACCGAGGATGGGGTCCTGATTCTCAGCCCGGATGACCCTGATCCCGATGACCTAATTCCATCTGAGCGCATTCGAGGAATCATCGAGCGAGTGTGCAAAGGGTTCCGCAAGCAGGAGATGCCTGAAGTATATCGCCCGGAAGCAGATGATGATGACGAACTGGACGATCTCATCTTCGAGTATACAACACGCCCGAGTGCGAATCTCAAAGAGGCAATTCGGGAAATCCGGGGTTCAAAGGACCGCGATGCAGAAAACTATGACAGTAGCACCCTTTGTGAGCGCGTCCTTCACCGATCGAAAATCACGACTCACGATTGGCAATCTCTCTTGAACCACTTTATCATGGACGAAACAAGGGACTACAGCTTTACCCCTCCCGATCGCAGGCTGCAGGACCTGGACTTCTTTCTGCCGGATTACAACGAGTCTGAAACGCCCAGGCTCAATGTTTTGTTCATGGTTGATATCTCTGCCTCTTTGAAAGATCAGGAAGTGGCCATGGCCGCCGCCGAGATCTGCGCAGCTATTGAGCAATTCGGCGGGATGCTTAGCGGCTCCATCGGTTTCTTTGATTCGGAAGTCCGACGGGTAGTTCCCATTACCAGTGCGGAAAACCTGCTGCAACTGAAGCCATATAGCGGAGGCGGGACAAGTTTCCAGTGCATTTTTGATTATGTTCGGGAACATATGTCTGACAATGTTCCTTCAGAAATCGTCATCATGACAGATGGGAAAAGCGATTTCCCGGAATATGAGGCCTCATCCGGCATACCTGTGCTCTGGCTGCTCACCAATAACCGTGTTAGGATCCCCTGGGGGCAGGCGGCGTACTTCCGAAAATAGGAGGTATTTGTGCATACACAGGAACAACGTATTAGTCAAAATGCATTGACTTGCCAATTCCGGCCATTAACGGTACAATATGAGCACAGAATCATCACCATGGAGGTATTGCAATGGCAACGGATAGCACCCTTCAAAAAATAGCCGATAATCTTCTCGCGCAATTCGACAAGACTCTACTTGATAATTCAACAGATTTTTCTTCTTGCGACCAAATATTGAACGCAGCTCCCTCTGAACACAAAGGTGGGTTGGAGTCCCTTTACTGTGATCTACTTTTGGACGCACTTATTTCGGGTTACTACAGGTATTCCGAGATGGACACCAAGCAGTTGGTCGATGACCCACTATATACAAAATTCAAGAAAATGGTATATGGACTCGATAGATCGGATCCATACAATTTGCTGTACTACGCCATTATTGATTTGGTATCCGGAAAGAAAGAGAATGTTCTTCAGTACTTGTCGGCTTACCTAGATGAAAAAATCAAAAGCCTCAAAACAGAGTCTGGGATATTCACAGCTGAGGATTTCACATACATTCTGGTGGTTCCACTGAAAGAGGGCTTTCCCGGTATGTGGAGCGCCATAGGAAGAATGCTGGATAGAGACGATGTTGAAGCAGGAATCCCTGAAATGTGTGCTGCTCTGGATCACCTGTATTATGACTCTAAGAATGAGAGCATCATCGAGTCACTTACCCAGGTCTTACAGTGTAATCCGAAGATCCTGTTAGCAAAAGAACTCCTCGGATATACCTACTACAATATGCAGATGTTGGGAAATGCACTCTCATATTTTGAGCAATTTGAAGATGGAAAACCCACATCTCGCATTTTCCTTGAGGGCACCGTCTACTTCTGGATGGCATGGTGCTACGGAAAGAAAAAGGACTGTCTCAAGGAAGAAGAATACTATCGGAAGTCACTTGAGGCTCTTCCTGTCGGCGAAAATACCCTAAATAATCTAGGGTACTCGCTGTATAAACAGAGGAAATTCAAAGAAGCCCAAAGCGTATTTGAAGACTGCCTGCGGCAGAATCGAGATGTGCGCTATGCCGCAAATAATCTCGTGCGAACCCTTCTCGCCCAAGGCAAGAATGGAGAGGCTCAGAGAGTCATCCAAGAGCATGAGCGTTTTGTCTCAAAGGATTTGAAGAAGAGGGCTGAAAAGCCAGTTGGCAAAGTAAAAATCGCTGTCCCAGAGCCTGCCGTTACTGATGTTGAGGCGGAAACGATCGTAGACATCGGCGTAAAAAAACAGCAATTCTCCAGCGAAAAGCTTCTCGAAGATGAACTGGTGCAGCGGATGGAAATTGGCATTCCTGTATTTGGGATGCCGCTCCGTATATATCAGAAGCGAGGTGTCTATGGCAGGCAATTTGTTTTGAGGAATGGCAGGCTTGATATCCTTGGGATTGATACCGCTGGAGACCTGTATGTTATCGAGTTGAAAAAGGACTCTGGCTATGATGACGCTTATGCACAAACGCGAGAGTATATCGATTGGATTGAGGAAGATGTTGCAGTCAAAGGACAGCGTGTATTTGGCATAATATGTTTGAATGATCCGACAAAAGATCTCATTGAAAAAGTCAAGGCTGACGATCAGATGCGGCTATTTGAGTACTCCATTTCCTATTCAGAGATTATCTAACGAAGAAGGCATGTATCCAGCAAGACCGTCCGATCAACTAGACAATCCTCGTTTCCTTGAATGAAATATGTTTTATTCCTCTAATCGGTACGGATAAAGGCAAAGAAGTGATGAAGAATCTTTTCAAAGAGCAGCTTAAACGCCAGAAAAAGTAATGTCAAAAGGCATACCTTTTGACAGAGTGAACTGAACATGAAAAACACGCCCCAAGAGTGCACCAAAACATCGGCGTTCACTTTTGGGGCGTGTCATTTTTATTTGATATGTTTTGGGTCATCGAGGAGGATGAGACCCGTCTACTACTGCGCTATCATGATGACCTTTAATCTGTTCGCCAACTGACCACTCTTCAGCTCCTACAGATCGATAACTGCAATCCCAAGCTGTGCGGCTCTGTGCCGTGCTGCAGCATTGCAACATCACTTCACCATTAGTCCTCGACTTTTGTAAAGATTATCCTGTTCTTTCCGTGCGATGAACAATTTATGGCAAATCTTATTTCGGAGTGAAGGCACCACCCTGCATGGGCAGCTTGTTGACACCCTTGTAGTCCACGAACTTGTTGGCAGATGGTTTTGCAGCCGGCACTTTCTGTACGGTGCTGCCCATCATTGCCTTCATCTTTTCAATCTTCTTATCGAGCTTAGGGGTGGGTTGTCCATTCCGGGTTGCCTGCGCCTTGGCCTGCGTGAGCCGCTGGTATTGTTGTTTCAGAGAGAGTTCCTGCTTTGCCATGCTGTGCTCCTTTCTATTACAAGACTCCTATTTTCTTTATAATATCAAATAATATGCTTTTCTTCAAGCAATGGCCAGTTTCTTATAATACTCCTTATGAGAAAATCGGCGATGAAGTGCGGTCGCTGGCAGATGAGGTACCGTTCGACATCCCCGATTCGTGGGAGTGGGTGCGGCTCATTGATGTCTGTGAGTACATCCAGCGTGGAAAGTCACCGAAGTATTCTCCAATCAAAAAGTACCCCGTTGTCGCCCAAAAGTGCAATCAATGGAGCGGTTTTTCGATTGAAAAGGCACAGTTTATTGAGCCGAATTCTCTGTCCTCCTATGGGCCTGAGCGTCTTTTGCAGGACAACGACCTAATGTGGAACTCTACTGGCCTTGGCACACTTGGACGAATGGCTATTTACAAAACCACAGCTAATCCGTATGAGCTGGCTGTTGCTGATAGCCATGTCACCGTTATACGCCCTCTGAAACAGTTTGTTCTCCCGGAATACTTGTACTACTACTTTGCCAATCCAAGCGTACAAAGCGTTATAGAAGATCAGGCAGACGGTACTACGAAGCAGAAGGAACTTGCCACAGCGACCATCAAAGCGTATCTAACACCAATTCCTCCCCTTGATGAGCAACGCCGTATTTTGGCGAAACTGTCGGAAGTCCTACCAGTAGTGAAGAACTATGGCGTAGTATACGATGAAACCACAGCAATGCAGGAAGCCTTCCCTGAGTCCCTCAAGAAGTCGATTTTACAAGAGGCAGTCCAGGGCAAGCTGGTACCGCAAGACCCATCTGACGAGCCTGCAGAGGCTCTGCTGGAGCGTATCCGGGCGGAGAAGCGGCGGCTCATCAAGGAGGGCAAAATCAAAAAGGACAAGCACGAATCCGTCATTTTCAGACGGGATAATTCTCATTATGAAAAGCGTGGCTCAGAAGAGGTTTGCATCGACGATGAGATACCATTTGAAGTGCCGCCCTCTTGGGCTTTAATAAGGTTGGACGACATAGGCATCTATAGAAAGGGACCCTTCGGCAGCAGCTTAACCAAGAGTATGTTCGTACCAAAGGGTGCTGATACAGTAAAAGTGTATGAGCAAAAGAACGCTATTCAGAAGGACCACACTCTCGGAACATATTATATTACCCGCCAATATTACGAATCAAAAATGAGAAGTTTCACAGTCGAGCCGGGTGATATTCTTGTTAGCTGTGCAGGAACCATCGGGGAAACTTATGTCCTACCAGAGCAGATTGAGCTTGGCATTATAAATCAGGCTCTTATGCGAATGACAATTTTTGCGCCGATAGACTTGGATTACTTTCTCCTGTATTTCGACTATGTCCTAAAACAGACGGCAAAAGAGAGCAGTAAGGGTTCCGCCATAAAGAACATACCGCCATTCGAAATATTCAAGAAACTGATTCTGCCGCTCCCGCCATTAGAGGAGCAAAAACGCATAGTCGAGAAAGTGCGTGAACTCGAAAGTCTCTGCAATTCGCTATGTTCATAAACTCATTATTCTCATTATGAGAAGTTGGACGGTATGGAGCGCTGTATCGACGATGAACTACCCTTTGAGATCCCGGAATCGTGGGCGTGGGTGCGCTGGGGGGCAATCGCAGAATCTATTCAATACGGGTATAATGCACCGGCCAAACAGGAAGGACGCATCAGAATGGTTCGCATAAGCGATATCCATGAAAATACTGTAGCATGGAGTTCTGTCCCATTTTGTGATATTGATGATTCTGACATTCCTACATATCTGCTTCAGGCAAACGACATTCTATTTGCACGAACTGGTGGAACTGTAGGAAAATCATTCCTTGTTAGTGAAGTGCCATGTGAATCCATCTATGCTGGATATCTGATCCGTACTCGCTATAGTTCGCTCCTTTGCCCACAATACTTGAAGTATTTCATGGAATCGCCGCTATATTGGCAACAGTTAAAAAGCGGGACAACCGCTACTGCACAGCCGAACTGCAATGGACAGACACTAGCAAAGATGCTGCTTCCACTTCCTCCGGCGAATGAGCAATTACGGATTGTTGATAACCTTGCACGCACATTTGCCATAATAGAGAGAATGTAACAACCAGGCATACGCCATAGCCGTGCGTATGCCTGGTTTCCTTTTACCAATCTATGACCTCATCAACGATAGCCCGTTGCTCGGTCGAAGTTTTGCGGAGATAAATGCGGGTGGTTTCGATGCTTTCGTGGCCCATAAGATCAGCGAGGAATGCGATGTCATTGCAACGCTCCAAGAAGCTCTTTGCAAAGCGGTGACGGAAGGAGTGCGGATATACCACCACCGGATCGATGCCATACCGTACTGCCAGCTTTTTTAACTGCCCGGAGATTCCTCTTGTGGTGATCCGATCTCCATATTTGTTCAAAAAAATGAAGCCGCTTTCTTGGTGCTTATCGTTCAGCCAAGAAAGGGCTTCATGTTAAGGCCAAGCTGTTTTGTCCAGAAATAGCCGGTCTG
>ULUX01047660.1_pt1 | contig 14559 bp, 16 predicted proteins | sample 1958961 | NCBI WGS metagenome assembly ULUX01 (sample SAMEA4835773, study PRJEB28245) | human gut metagenome | biome: gut microbiome; material: fecal sample | place: Denmark | collected 2008 | reverse complement strand
CTTTTCAGCTGTTCGGCGGCAGCTTTTTCTTTCATGCGCTCGCCGGAAACGGAAAAGCCGGGCAGCTCCAACTGTACCGTATAAAACGGCACCGGCTTGAAAGCGTCGATCTCGGCCTCCCGCTGGACGATGAGGGCCAGCGTTGGGGACATGACGCGCCCAATGTTGAGGGTGCGGTGGTACAGCACCGAAAACAGCCGGGTGGCGTTGATGCCCACCAGCCAGTCGGCCTTGGCCCGGCAGAGGGCCGCTTGGTACAGCCCGTCATAGTCTGCACCGGAGCGAAGATGCTCAAAGCCCTCCCGGATGGCGGAATCCTCCATGCTGGAAATCCAAAGCCGCTTCATGGGTTTCTGGCAGCCCGCCAGATCATAGACGCTGCGGAAAATCAGTTCTCCCTCGCGCCCGGCATCGCAGGCGTTCACCACCTCGGTCACATCCGGGGCGTTCATGAGCTTTTTCAGGATGTCGAACTGTTTTTTCTTATCCGCACCCACCACCATCTGCCAATGTTCCGGCAGGATGGGCAGGTCATCGTAACGCCACTTGGCATAGTCGGGGTTGTAGGCGTCGGCATCCGCCAGACCGGCCAGATGGCCCACGCACCAGCTGACCCGCCAGCCGTTTCCTTCCAGATAACCGTCTTTGCGGGTCGTAGCTCCCAGCACGGCAGAGAGCGACTGGGCGACTGAAGGCTTCTCAGCAATCACTAAGCGCATCTTCATCCACCTCCCAATCTGAATCGCCAAACGCCGTTTTGGACAGCTTCTTGGAAACCGGCTCATACAAAAGGAAATCCAGCTCCACGTTGTAGTAGCCGTGATACAGCTCTGCCAGGATGTCGTTTACAATCACACGGCACACATCAATGATCCTGGCCTTGTTCTGACAGGCCAGCTTGTATTTCTGGTAGCGGCAGAAATACTCCGGCTTCGGGTCCTGCTTTTTGCCGTTCTCCTGCATAAGAATGTCCACTGCGTCAGGCTCATCCTCACCCGTGCAGTATTCCAGCACATCCAGAAGCGTCGGAAAGCTCCGCTCATCATAAGGGGCTTCTTCCACCAACAGGCCGATGCAGGAGGCCAGCAGAAGTTTTGTCATTTCCTGTTCTGTCTCCGTCAGCGCCTGAAAGACCGCCTTTTCCTTCGGAACAATCCGTTCCTCGATAAAATCCATCACATCGCCCCGGTGCAGCAGGCGCAGGGAATCCATGCACAGGGCCGGGGTCAGATAGTAATCGGTATCTTCTTCCTCATCGTCCAAAAAGTGGGGTTCGGGTTCTGTCTTGTTTTTCTTTTTCATGCGGCTGCGAATCCGGGAGCATACATCTTCCGCACAGACAAAGCACAGATAGGCCGCATCAAACACCAGAATCGCCTTAACGGCTGTCTTAAAAATCTTCATTTCGATTTTCTCCTTTCATTGAGCCAGCGTGTCATTTCCCGATGGCAGAAGCCTACACAGGGCTGCCCATAGTTCCCGCAGCCATAACAGGGGTGGCTTTTGGGTAAAGAGGGAGGACGGGAAGTAGTCTTCCCGCCCTCCGGCCTGCGTGTCATCATGGATTCATAGGGGCTGTCTGTAAACCGGGTCATTTCACCGGGGTCTCGCTTTCCTCGTCGCCGCCCCCACCGGCGTCCGGGTCATCTTCATCGGGGTCCCCATCTTCGGTCTCCCAGATTTCATCCTCCCCGGTATCATCTGCATCCTCGCTGTCCTCACCATAGTCGTAATCGTCCAGATCGTCATTGCCCTTAGTTTTCGGCTTATTCTTCACCAGCTTGAAATAGGCAAAGGCTCCGCCGCCGCCCACCAGGACAAGGACCAGCAGAAGGACTGCCGGGTTCAGGCCGGAGGATTCCTCTGCCTCCGGTTCGGTTTCCTCCTGTTCGGGTGTTTCCGTTTCCTCCGGCTCCAGTTCCGGGCCGACACACGCGGTCATGTCCTGGTCGCACAGTTCACAGTCCATGTTGACCGCCCCGGCCTGGCACCGCTCCGTGCAGGAGCAGGCCGCAGGCTGGGTCTCGCCGTCCTCCGTCAGCGCCATCAGATCAGCCTCGTCCACCTGGTTCAAAAAGTGGACTGTTTCCTCGCCGTCATCATCCCGGTCGATAATCAAGTAAAACACGTTGCCGTTTTTGCTTTCCACTGTGATGAACTGTTTGCCCGCCTGGCTGCTGCTCCCAATGTCGTCGATCAGCGTCAGGTTGCCGTCCGGGGTCAGGGCATCGCTGCCCGAAAAGCCGCCGAACAGTTCCAGCAAGGCAGAGGTTTCTTCTTCTGTAAGAGAAAGAGAGAAGCTGCCGTCCCCACCTGCAGTTTCGCTGACGGTCAGGTAATCGCCGCAGACGTAGCCCTCGCGCTCCGGGAGCCGGATTTTGTACCAGCCGCCCTCCGTGCCGATCACCTCAACCTGTGTGCCGTTGGGCAGCTGGGTAATGGCCGGGTTCTCGGTCCCAGCGCCGGTACGGACATTTAAGTTGCTGCCGCCGGTCGTTACCGTGCCGGTCTGGCTGGCCGCACTGCCGTCAGCATCGCCGGAAGTGATCTGGACGCCGTTTTCAGTGGCGGTGATATTCAGCTTGCCCAGCAGCTCCGAGAGGATGGCGGCGGTGTCCGCGCTGGCCTCGGTTTCCTCCGTATCTTCTTTGGAAGCACCGTCCTCGGTATCTGCGGTATCTTCGGGAGACAGGCTGCTGTCCGTCTCCGGCGTGTCAAACTCAATGCCGCCGGTGGTGGGGATACTCTCCGTCGCCTCCGGGTCCGTGCCAGCCGCCAGCGCAGACATAGAAAAAGCCGGGATGGCAAGCATCACGGCCAGCAGGCAGCTGAAAATGCGGGTTTTAATCGTTCTCATGGGAATCTTCCTCCTTTCCGGTCAGGGCAGACGCATCGGTTTTGGACGCCTGGATGAAAGCGGCCAGCTGTTCCGGCGTCATGCCCATGCTGCGGACTATGCCCACAATATCCAGGTTCTCCAGTTCGGTGATCTGCTTGTCGATTTCATTGTTGCGGGCGCGCAGGACAGCGATCTTCTCATCGTTTTTGCCGCGCTCGGCCCGCAGCCGGTTGATTTTGCTGCTCATAGGTAAACACTCCTTTCTGTCAGGGCAGTCTGCCAAAGGTATAGAAATGGCTCTGCCAGTAGCTTGTGTTGATGTTTGCGTAAGAGATGGGGTCTCCGCAGTGGATCATCATCCCGTCACCCACATAGATGCCGACATGGGAGGCCCCTGCGGTGTCGTAGGTCCCCTGGAAGAAAATCAGGTCTCCGGGCCTTGCGTTGGCGGAAGACACCGGGGTACAGATGTTCAGAAGCCCGTTGGCGGTCAGCCGCCCCACATCCCAGCCGGAATGATTGATGACCCAGCTGACAAAGCCGGAACAGTCAAAGCTGGTGGAAGGGCTGGAACCGCCCCACACATAGGGGAATCCCAGATACTTTTCCGCCTCTGCCAGCATAGCGGCAAACTGTTCATCTTCCAGGGCTTCAGGTGGTACATCATAGTCCAGGTAATCCTCACGTCCCACGGCATTGGGATATTCGCTCTGGGGGAACAGGTCCGGCCGGTTGCCCTGGGTGGCGATATACACAGCGTACATGGACACCTTATCTTCATCCATGATGTAGACCGGCAGGTGGGACAGGTCGAAGTTTTCCAGGGTCACATAGCAGATATAGTAGTCATAGGGGACTTCCACCTCGTAGTCATATTCTTCGGTCGTGGTCTCCCCGGTCTCCGGGTCAGTAACTTCGCGGGTGCCGATCCGGTTCTCGGTGCGGTAGCGGGTCTCCACCACCACTTCCTCGGTGAGAATGTATTGGCGCTCAAAGAGCATATCCAGGGTTCCCTGGACCTCGGAAAGCGTCCATTCCCCCTCATGGTAGGCGGTCAGGATGGAGATCAGCACATAGGGGTCATGCCCGATCTCGTCCAGGTCAAAGTGGTACTCGTCATAATCGTGGGTGCTTTCATAGCTGTCCAGATAGCCTTGCAGCTCCGCCTCCTTTGCGGCGTAGGCGGCTTCTGCGCCCAGCATATCCTCATCTCTGGACGGAAACGTGGAGCCGGTCACACCGGAGCCGATGCTCTGGGCCATCATGGAACAGGAAGAAATGGTATTCATCAGCAGGCAGACCATAAAAAAGAGAACCAGCACGATACCGGCCCCCTTTTTGTGGCGCATCACATACGCGCCCGTCTGTTTCGCTTTGTCCTTCACAGTCTGGGCTGCCCGCCCGGCTTTTTGCGCCGCACCGGCGGCAGTCCCGGCTGTCTGGCCGGCGTGTTTGGCGGCGGCGTACTGTTTCTTGATGGCTCGCTTTTGCTGCCAGCGGGAAAAAGGATTGCTGGCAAGCTGGGGATTTTCCCGCAGCGATTTGTGGTACAGGGCATTCACATTTGCCTTTTCCAGCTTGCGCTCGGCCTGAGCGGCCTTGCGGTAGGGCTTCAGCTTGTGGGAGCGATAGCCCTCCCGGACCAGACGCGCCCCGGTCTCCACCACTTCCTCGGACTTGTGGGCGCTCTCCACGCCCACGTTATCGTCCTCGGACTCCCGAATCTCCTGATGGAGTTTGCCCGCCACCGTATTGGCAGGGGCATCCCGCAGGGTATGGGAGAGCTTGGAGGGTGGTTTTTTCTTATCCTCCAGCACCAGCTTGGTAGTCACTTTTCCGGTCTTGGGGTCAATCTCAGCCCGCTTGACCTTCTTTTTCGGAATTTTGGCCTGCGCCTGATCTGCTTTGGCGGCGGCCTTGTCCGCCTTGCGGATGGGCTTTTCCAGTGCCGGATCAGCCCGTTCTTCCTCGGTGAAGCGCAGGCGCGGCTCCTTATTCAAACCATTCCCCCAGCATGAGGGAGGCCATCATGCTGCCCAGCTCTGCATAAACAGCCAATCCGACCGGGTCCGCAAACCGGCACTCCGTCAGGTAGGCATAGAACTGGGCGGTCACATCCGCCAGGATCTGCACCTCAGTACCTTCCAGCACCAATCCGCCTCCCTGGCCGCGCTGGGTTCTGACTGCACACAAAAGTTCCACCAGACGGAGCAAGCCGATTTGGCCGGTCTCGCTCAACTCCGCCGCCTGGTCCGCCGCCGTGCGGCACTCACTGACGGCATCCGCCATCACCGTGAGCAGCTGGCTGCGCTGGGCCTCCATCGTCCGGTCAAAAAACATCATGCGGTCATTATTCATAATTGCGGGTTTCATGGTAAATCATCCTCCTTTTTTGCGTTGATGTGGGTGTGTTCCTCGCGCCATGCAGCCAGACGCTGCTGGGCGGTCTGCCAGTAAGCAGGGAAAATCTCTGCGCCCAGGAAGGTCCGGCCAGTCCCCAAAGCCGCCAGCGCGGTGCTTCCGGTTCCCATGAAGCCATCGAAAATCAAATCTCCGGGGGCGCTGGAAATCTGGATCAGCCAGGCCAGACACTCTATATTTTTGATGGTGGGATGGAAAATCCCGTTCTGCTTCTGCCATGCCGAGTTATAGGTGGCCTTGGGATACTCCGGCCCGAACCAGCAGGCAGGGAAACGGGTTTTATACCGTGCGCTGGGATTTCGTCCTTTGTGAAAGTGCATCCCTTCCGGTTTTCGATTGCGCAGCAGCGTCGTGTGATTGAATGTCCTGCGGCCCTTCTGGCAGAAAATCACCCATTCGCTGTTGTTGGCAAAGCTCCCATGCAGGTCCCCAATGCCGCCCAGAGTACCTTTTTCGATGACAAGGCAATTCTTTATTGCAAATCCGGCGTCCTTGAGGCACTGATAGTGGTAGGGATAACAGTCAAACCGGGTGAAAAAGTAGGCGTGGCTGTCGGGTGCCAAGATGCGGTAGCTCTCCTTGGCGAACCGTCCGTAGTCGATCCCCCTATCGCCCTCCAGCATGGGGTGGGGCGCGGCGGCAAACTGGTTCTGATACCGGATGCCATAGGGCGGGTCGGTCAAGATCAGGGCAACAGCCCCATCCGGGAGTTCTCCCATCAGGTCCAAGCAGTCACCCTGAAAAATCTGATTGATGTAGTCTTTCGGAAAGGTGCGACCCATACCGCCGCCCCCATTCCTTCCGGTACGCTTATCCCTCCTTCGATTCTTGCGCCAAGTCCTGGGGCTTGGTTGTCATGATCCGATAGAGTTCCGTATTCTTCGGGAAGTGGTCCACGAAGGGAAGAATGACGCTGCCATAGAACAGCAGGCCCTCGCCCTCACTGGAATGGGTCACATAGGACAGCTGATGTGGGGAGATGCCCAGCTGCTTGGCAAGAATCTGCCGGTCGCCGCCCGCCTGGTTGAGCATATACACGAAGTCGGAGTTCTCGAAGATGTTCTCCACCTCACGGCTGGAAAGCAAGTCTTTGACATTTTGCGTGATCCCCGTGGGGATGCCGCCCCACTTTCTGAACCGTTTCCAAATCTCGACCGTATAAGCGGCGGTCTGTTCCTCTTTTAAGAGCAGGTGCATCTCGTCGATGTAGTAGCGGGTGGACTTGTGGGCCGCCCGGTTGATGGTGACCCGGTTCCACACCTGATCCTGCACCACCAGCATCCCGATTTTTTTCAGTTGTTTTCCCAATTCGCGGATGTCGTAGCAGACGATGCGGTTGGTGATGTCCACATTGCTGCGGTGATTGAAAACATTCAGCGAGCCAGTGACGTAGATTTCCAGCGCCGTGGCGATGTACTGGGCTTCCTTCTCATCCTGCGCCCGCAGGAGGTTATACAGGTCCTCCAAGATCGGCATATTTTCCGGGCACGGGTCATTCAGATAATTGTTGTAGACCAGCCGCACACAGCGGTCGATGATGGTTTTCTGGACCGGCTGCAAACCCTCCTTGCCGCCCACGATTAACTCGCACAGCGACAAAATGAAATCAGATTTCAGCGACAGCGGGCTTTCATCATCCGAATAGTCCAGGTTCAGGTCCATCGGATTGATATAGTGCGGGCTGGTAGGGCTGATGCGAATGACCTGTCCGTGCAGCCGCTCCACCAGCGGGGCATATTCGGCTTCAGGATCACAAATGATGATGTCGTCGCTGGTAAGCAGAAAGCAGTTGGCAATCTCGCGTTTTGCCGAAAAACTCTTTCCGGACCCAGGTGTACCGAGTATCAGCCCGTTGGGATTCTTCAAGAGTTTCCGGTCCACCATGATGAGGTTGCTGGACAGGGCATTGATGCCATAGTACAGTGCCTCCTTGCCGGTCTGGTAAAGTTCCTGGGTCGTGAACGGCACGAAGATGGCCGTGGAGCTGGTAGTCAGCCCCCGCTGAATCTCGATCTGGTTCAGGCCCAGCGGCAGGCAGATCATCAGCCCTTCTTCCTGCTGGAAGTCCAGCCGGGTCAGCTGGCAGTTGTACTTCTGGGCGATGGAGCTGGCCTGGAAGATGTTGTTGTCCAACTGGCGCGGGGTGTCGGCGGTGTTCAGCACCAGGAAGGTGACAAGGAACATTCTCTCGTTGCGGGATTGCAGGTCCTGCAGCAGCTTTTTCGCCTCGTTGCCGTAGGTGGCAAGGTCGCTCGGAATGATGTCCATGTCATATCCGGCGCGAACAGCTTTTTTCTGTTCCTCGATCTTAGAGCGGTCCAAGTCGGTAATCTTGCGCTTCACCGTCTTGATGGCCTTCACCTGGTCCACTGACTGGATGTGCAGACTCACGATCAGGCTGGATTCCATGTCGAGAAAATCCGCCAGCAGCCTGTCATTAAGTTCCGGGGCCAGAATCTGTACGAAACTGACCGCGCCATGCTTCTTACCCATCTGGAACTGCTTTCCGGTACGGAACGCAAAGGAGCTGGGGGCAACAAAGTCCTTAGTGGAGAGACCGGACGGAGCCAGCCATTCCCACTCAAAGCGGAAAGGAACCTGCTCATCCATGTGGAAGATGGCGTGGAGCTGGGCCAGCCTGGCCTTGCCGTCCAGCGGCTCGGCGGATCCCCCCAGCCGCTTGAAGTTGTTGAGGACGTCCGTCTCAATCCGTTCCAGCCGGGGCTTGGCAGCCCGCAGGCTGTCCGCCTCGATGCTGAACGTCAGGTACTTGGTTTTAATCAGGCCATTGTTGCCTTTTGCCAGCTGGTTCTGGAGCATCTGGCTGTACTCCGCCCGGATGGGGTCGAAGTCATCACCCTGCATGGGAATCTGAATGCTGCTGGCGAAGGTCTCTCTGGAGGCCACCAGATTGAGAAAGGACAGCTGAAAGTGGATGGAGCTGTCAAAATAGTTGAGGAAATCACACCAGCCCTCGAAGATCGCGGTTTTATCCTCATTTTGGCTGAGCTGGTAGTTGATGTCCTGGAACTGAACGGTTTTGGTATAACGGCCATCCGCCACCTTGCAGATGCCGTCCGGCCACATCCGCTCATAGGGGATGCTGTCCTGGGCCGATTTTTCCTTTTTATCCGTGCGGTTGGCACGGGCGATAGCCGCCTCGATCTGCTTTTTGTCGGCGCTGGACAGCCTATGTTTTCTTTTCACCGGCGTCGGCCCGCTTGCTTTACCGGCCTGCCGGTGTTTCTTTTCCGTGAACAATGTCATACACCTCCTTGTCGAGTTTCTCCTGCCGTTCCAGCACGGCGTAGAAGTTATTGGTCCGGTACGGGCGCTCCTTGGGCCGGATGATGGCCACCCGGATGATGTTGGCGAGAATCTTTTCCAGGGGCTGGCCGTGTTTTTCATACATGGCAAGCAGGAAGAATGGCAGCATGACGAGCATCATGCACATGGCCGCCACGCTGTTCCCGACAGGTCCCCGGAGCAAAAAGAAAAGCGGCACGCCGATGAGCGCCCCGCCGCCGAAGCAGACCAGCTGCCTCTTGGTCAGATTGAATGCGACTTTGGTTTTGACTTTCGTCAGGTCTTTGGGTACGGGTACATAAGCCATTTTCGGGTTCCTCCTTCCTGGGTCAGTGCGCCTGGAATACTGCTTTTGATAGGCTGCCGGTCTTGAAAAGCGTAAAACACAAAAGTACCGTGTAGCCCACGCAGGTCCAGATGGCCATGATGATGTCGTCCTCGGTGGCGATACCCTGCACCAGTACGGCGTAGATCGCCACACACACGATGATGAGAAACGCCTGGAATCCCAGGGCGAACAGGGAGCGCAAGTAGTTCTGTCCCATGCCGCCCCATTCCTTGCCCATCATGGTGGCCATCGGAATCGGCGCAACGGATGTGACAAGGTAAATCTCGATCATACGGCCATAAATCACGATAAAGATACAGATATACAGCGCCCACATGGTAATGCCGATAAACAGGCTTTGTACCCACAGGCCGAACAGCGGTCCCAGGTCCATTTCCATGAGCCTGGTCTCCATATCCGTCATGACGGTGGAGATGTCGATGGAGGCGTCCGAGCCGATGATCCCCGCCGCCTGCGCCACGACGCTCTGGGCCACATCGAACACACCCATGACGATATTCCAGGTATTGGTGACGATGAGGATAGCAGCGGCGCTCTTGAACACCCATTTGAAAAACATCCAGGTATCCACGTCATGCAGGTTGTTCTTCTCCACAATGAGCTGGATCAGCTCCAGGGTCATCACAAAAGCCAGGATTGCCCCGGCAATGGGGATGATGATGGTCTCGGAAAGGTTCTGGATCATGCTAAAAATGCTGCCGTTCCAGCCCTGGGGCGTCTGGCCCACCTGTACGGAAATATCCGCCACCTGCTGGTTGACAGAATCGAACATCCCGGAAAGGTTGCTCATGATGCCGCCCACCAGCAATTCTTTCAGCCAGTCTGTAAGCGCGTTGATTAAGAAATCCATACGGTGTGTCCCTCCTTTCAGGAGGATGCCGCCTTACGGCGGCACCCTCCGGGGATTTCTGATCGCGTAACAGAGATTAGCCAAACAGGCCGGAGAGCAGGGGAACCAGGGTGATGCCGATGAGCGCGACACCGCCGCCCGCCATGAGCTGCTTCATGCCCTGGCTCTTAGCACCCGGATTGTCGTTTCCATATCCTTCCAGAAGGTTAATTGCTCCCCAGATGCCCAGGCCAGCGCCAAGGGCAACAACGAGGGTCTGAAGAACGGTAACAGCAGAGTTGAAAAATTCCATAAATGATACTTAGCCGGAATCTTATTTGGGTTTGGTTTAGTCATGTTTCATAGGCATACAAAAGCCGGAACAATCGGCACCCGGTTTCCGGGGGCTGATTCCGGCTGTCCTCCTTTTTTCATTATTTTTTTGTGATTGTCCGCTTTGTACGCCAATGGCCCCATACAGGGCAGTTGCGGCGAATAGATAAGACCCCTCCTTTCACAGCGGAACATCATGCTTCGCCCGAAACGTCTACTTCGTACACGTCGCAGACCTCATCGGGCTTCAGTTTCAGCCGGGTGGACAAAAACTTTTCTATATCGAAAGCGTTCTTCGGGTCCGCATCGGCTGTGTATTTGTAATTGGGGTGTTTGGTGATGTCGTACTTATCCGAAAGGAAAGGACGCACACCGCGCAGCTGGAGGATGCACTTGCCGCCGTCCATGACAGCCAGCTCATCCTGGCTCATCAGCTCTTTCCCCAATTTTTGATAGTTGAGCGAGTGGGAAGTTTCCCGCCCACGGCTCTCGCCGGTGTTATAGGTGTCGATGGTCTCCTTGCCCAGCACGGCGGCCAGCTCTTTGAGCGTGGTCGGCTCCTTGCCGCCCAGGAAGATGGATGTATCCATGTTGCCGATGATGGTATCGGCGTTGTCCTTATAGATGGCTTTCAGCTGGGACTGCGCCTGCAACACCAGGCAGGCGGAGATCTCACGGCTTCGGATGGTGGCGACCAGCTTTTCCAGGCGTGGTATCTGCCCGATATTGGCGGCCTCGTCGATGAGGCACCGCACATGGACCGGCAGCCGCCCGCCGTATACATCGTCAGCCTTTTCGCATAAGAGATTGAACAGCTGGGTGTAGCACATGGAGATCAGGAAGTTAAAGCTGTCATCGGTGTCGCTCATAATTAGGAACAAGGCGGTCCGCCGGTCTCCCAGGGTGTCCAGTTCCAGTTCGTCATAGGCCGTGACCTCCCGAAGCTCGGCAATGTCGAACACGGCCAGCCGCGCACCGCAGGAAATCAGAATGGATTTCGCGGTTTTGCCCGCCGCCAGCTTATATTTCTTGTATTGCCGCACCGCAAAGTGGTTGGGCTTGCGGGATTCCAGCTCATCGAACATCAGGTCAACGGCATTTTTATATTCCTCATCATCTTCTCTGACTTCCATGCTGTTAATCATCTCAATGAGGGTGGAGAAGTTCTGTTCCTCTACCGGAGCCTCGTAGTGGATGTACCCGATGAGCGCGCAGTACAGCAGCGTCTCAGCCTTCACCCAGAAATCGTCCCCGGCCTTGCCCTCGCCCTTGGTATTGGCGATCAGGGTCGTGACCAGCTTCAAGATGTCCTTCTCTGAGTGGATGTAGGCAAAGGGGTTATAGTGCATCGACTTCCTGAAGTTGATGGTGTTCAGGACTTTGATCCGGTACGGTTCATAGATGACCTTGCCGTTCTTGTCCTTCACAGGTTTTCCGTCCTTGCCCAGCTTGGGCGCACCCCGCTGGAGCATCTTGCCGCACTCCACAAGGATAGTCCCCTTTGGATCGGTGATTACATAAGAACTGTGCATTTGCATAAGGTTTGGCTTCAACCAGAAGCGGGTCTTCAGTTTGTGATTATCAGGCAGCTTTTTATCTGCCTCTCCGGGGCTTTCGCCCATTTTCAGCGGTATGTCAATTCATACCCGGCATAGCATATCTCTTTGTCCCACAGCTTTGCGCCGTGCGCCGGAGTGACAGTGCGGCCTCGTGGGGCTGTTATGTTCCGAATGATCGCAAATCCGGTTTCAAGCCCTATGCGTTGCGTGTGTGCCGGATGTTATCCCGGCATTTCCACTCGGATCAGGATTGCAAAACCCTCTCCGGTTTCTTCCGCACTGATAATCCTGACCGTTTGTTTCCGGCTCCGGTCAGGACGGCAATTTTCTATGCCCATCTGCAAATCAAAGGCATAGAAGGTTTACCACTTCCGCTTCCGCCGATGACCAGCACGTTTTTGTTCCTTGCGGTCTTGGGGTCCTTGGGGCGGCTGTTCATGGTCAGCCGTTCGGTTTGTGTCAAAATGACGTTGTTCTGGAATACCGGGTCAATATAGGGCGCAATGTCCTCTGCTGTACCCCAGCGGGCCGAACCATACTCTACATTGTGCCGGTACTTTTTGGCGTTCTTGCCTTTCAGGTAGACTGCCAACCGCAGGGCAGCCCCGCAGCAGATGCCTACCAGCAAATCCAGCGGGTGGAGGCTGGGCCAGAAGCTCCCCAGCGCATCGGGCAGGACAGCGAACAGCCCCAGCATCTTTTCCGAAGCGTTCCCGCCCTGGGCCAGCCGCCATGCCTCTCCGAAATTGGTGGCAAACAACCCGACCAGGATGTAGGGCAGGTTCAGCAGGATGAGCTTTTTGATGTTGATCTGCTTCTTCATCGTTCCAGCTCCTTCCGCTTCACCCGATCCACTACGGCGTGCTGTACCAGCTCTTTGAACTTGCCGAGCTTTTCCAGCACCGACGGGCGCTGTGCCTTTTTGACCTTCCGGTTGGTGTACTCGGTAAATGCCGAGGTGAGGGCATCCGCGTCACGGGCCTTGAAAAAGACCAGATACTTGGGCGGGGAGCTGCTGCGGTCCTTCTTCACCGCATAGTCCACGCCGTATTTCCGGGCAATCCGCTCAAAGTCCTTGATGGACGGGTCCGTGATCTCGATATTGGAGACCCCCTGGTTCTGGCCAACCAGCTGCTTGACGGTCTGCTTGCCGTGTGGAATTACGGGAGCATCCCGGCTGCGCTGTTTTTCCAGCTTTTTTGCTTTCCGGTGGGCCATGTACTTGGAAATGGCGGCTTTCAGCAGCCGCCCGGTGAACTTTGTACCGCTGACCACTAGCGTCAAAGTCCTGTTTTCTACTTCTTCCTGCATGGGTCATCGCCTCCTTTCTGGCAGAATTGCAGGGGTGGCGTTTGGATACTAAGGCGGAACCACCAGCCGCCGCAGGTAATACAGCCGCATATCACACCCTCCGTCAGCGCAGCTGTTCGGGGCGGTCGTAGTACAAATGCCCCTTGCGCACCTTCGCATGGCTGAGAATCTTGATATGGCCCTTTTCCTGGTTCTCCAGGCTTTTCTGATAACCCGCCTCCGTCAGAAACAGGCGGGTCCGTTCTCCCTTCCAGCCCACAGGGGAATCGTCAGTCAGCACATCGAAGATAATCATGTGCCGGGTTTCCTCTGCAAACCGCTGAAGGTCCATGTACTCATGGCCGTAATAGTTCTGCGCACCGGCCTTGACCCGCATTTCTTCCATCAGTTCTCCTATCGTTTTTCCCATTGGGAATCCTCCTTTCCCGGCTTACACCGTCATCAGAATCTGGTCCCGCAGGGTAGCGAACAGCCGCTTGCCCTCCGGTGTGACCAGGGTATATGCGCCCAGATAGCCGTTGCTGTAAAAGTCCTTCACGCAGAACAGCCCCTCGTTCTCCGGCTTGGCGTAGGGCAGCACACAGCCGGACGGGGACCGATAAACAAACCGCTTATTCAGCAGGAACCGGACGAACCGGCGCTCCGGCACCTCCAGCTCCTTGGCGGTGATCCGCAGGTTGGTACAGCGGTCCGCCTTGATAAAGGCGTCGAAATAGAACGCCTTGCCTTGCAGCTGGGCGTTGGCTTCCAACAGAATGGCGTTTTTCTCGCGCTCAGCCAACAGGTCAGAACAGAGCTTCATCAGGGCCTCCGGCGTGGTGGCAGCCTCCCAGAGCTTTTCCGGCGTGATATACACCCCATGCCTGCGGATGGAGGGCAGCACCTCATCGAACACCCACCGCTCAAACCGCTCCGCCGAAGGCAGACGGCTGTGAACGATGAGGCGGTAAACGTCGCCTTCGGGGATAAATGAAAGCTGTTGAGGTCCACCGTCCGTAAGGGTGTCGCGTTTCACGACTCCCTTGCAGTGCCGACGCAGCGCATCGCGGGGATTGCTATACCCCAGAGCAGCGGCCACATCCGTCCCGCAGAACAGATACCTGCCGTTTTCCTCGACCACACGGATGCTGCCGAACTCCGGGTTCTTGAAAATTTCCATCTGGTTCATGTCTTGCCTCCTTCTGGCGCAATAGAAAAGCAGCTGTTTACCAGCCACCGCCATACATATCGTGGTTGACCTGTGCCGTGTAGTGGTTGTTCATGGTAGTGGGAGCATTAAATAACACGGTCAGCAGGTATTGTTTCATGTTGCGGACTTCGGTGGTGTTCTTGTGCATACACTCCATGACAAACTCAATGTGTCCGCTGTCCAGCTTCAAAAAGCGGGAGCGTACCACCTCATGGGGGAAGTCCGCACCGGCGATCCGGGTAGTTTTCCGTCTGGCACAGACCGTCTCCACAATCAGCTCCACGATCTCATCCAGGTCCTCCCGATAAGTGGCAAACTGCCTGCGCAGGTGGTCGTACTCGATGTTCTCCAGAATCAATTCCCGATAATTCTGCATTTCCTCCATCGACATCGCCTCCCTTCCTTTCCGTTCCGGCGGGTTTC
>ULUX01019362.1_pt1 | contig 14634 bp, 8 predicted proteins | sample 1958961 | NCBI WGS metagenome assembly ULUX01 (sample SAMEA4835773, study PRJEB28245) | human gut metagenome | biome: gut microbiome; material: fecal sample | place: Denmark | collected 2008 | reverse complement strand
GAAGCCGGGCTGCGGGTCGAAATGCTGCCGCTGCGCACCACGGCGGAGGATTTCGGCTTCTACTGTACCAAATATCCGTCGCTGTTCTACCGGCTGGGCGTGGGCGCCGCGGCCGGACGGCCCCATACGGCGACGTTCAACCCCGACGAAGGGGCCATCGACACGGGCATGGACTACATGAAACGTCTTGCCCTCCAAATTCTGAAGAAATGAAAAAGCAATCACAAAAGAACCATCCCGCAAGGGGCGCGAAAAACACGGACCGGGCGGCAGTCATCCTGAGTCTCTTCCGTGAATTCCCCAATAATAAATTCTCGCTCAAACACCTCGCGTCGGCTTCGGGCGGCGCGACGAAAGAGGGACGCCGCGAGACGTTCGAAATACTGGGACGCCTGCACGACGAAGGCATCGTCGAGGAGTGCGCCCGCGAGAAATACAGGCTCACGCACAAGCACCTGCCCCACTTCGAAGGCATCGCCGACATGACGGCGAGCGGTTCGGTATACGTGCGGGTCGAGGGCGAGGAGAACGATATTTTCGTCAATCAGCGCAACACGGCCAACGCCCTGAACGGCGACCGCGTGGAGGTGGTGGCCATCCACCGCGGCCGCGACGGGAAATTCGAAGGCGAAATCACGCGCATCGTCGAGCGCAGCCGCAAACCCTACGTCGGCGTGGCCGAGGTGGGCGCGCACCAGATCTTCGTGCGGGCCGACTCGCGCCGCATGCCGATGGACATCTACCTCTCGAAAAAGCAATACCCCGACGTGAAAGACGGCGAAAAGGTCGTGGTCCGCATCGCCGACTGGGCCGAAGGCAGCAAAAGCCCCGTGGGCGAGCTGGTCGAACGGCTCGGCATGGCGGGCAACAACGACACGGAAATGCACGCCATTCTGGCTGAATACGAGCTGCCCTACCGCTTCGACCCCGAAATCGAGCAGGCAGCGGAGGCCATCGACGGCAGCATCACCGCCAAGGAGATCGCCGCACGCCGCGACTTCAGGCAGGTGACGACCTTCACGGTGGACCCGGCCGACGCCAAGGACTTCGACGACGCGCTTTCGGTGCGCAGGGTCCGGGACGGCGTCTGGGAGATCGGCGTGCATATCGCCGACGTGACACACTACGTGCGCCCCCAATCGACGATCGACGACGAAGCCGTCGAACGCGGCACCTCAGTCTATCTGGTGGACCGCACCGTGCCGATGCTGCCCGAACGGCTTTCGAACGAGCTTTGTTCGCTCCGCCCGCACGAAACGAGTCTCTGTTTCTCGGCGGTCTTCACCCTCAATGAGAACCTCGACATCCTCGAAGAGTGGTTCGGCCGCACGGTGATCTACTCCGACCGCCGCTTCACCTATGCCGAGGCGCAGGAGGTGATCGAGACGGGCCGCGGCGACTACGCCGAAGAGATACTGACGCTCAACCGGCTGGCGCAGGCGCTTCGCCGGCAGCGGTTCAAGAACGGCGCGATCAGCTTCGACCGCGAAGAGGTGAAATTCAAACTCGACGAGACAGGCAAACCGCTGGGCGTCTATTTCAAGGAGCAGAAGGAATCGAACCAGATGATCGAGGAGTTCATGCTGCTGGCCAACCGCCGCGTCGCGGAGTTCTGCGGCAAACGCAAGACCGACAAGGGCCGCACCGTCGAACGTCCGATGGTTTACCGCGTCCACGACTCGCCGAGCGAGGAGAAGCTGGACCGCTTCCGGCAGTTCATCCTCCGCTTCGGGCATATCTTCAAGGCCACCAAGGGCCGTGCCGTGGCCAAGGAGCTGAACAAGCTTTTCGCCCAGATCAAGGGCACGACCGAGGAGAACGCCGTATCGACGATGGCCGTACGGTCGATGGCCAAGGCGTATTACACGACCGACAACATCGGCCACTACGGACTGGCATTCCCCTATTACACGCACTTCACCTCGCCCATCCGCCGCTACCCCGACATGATGGTCCACCGTCTGCTGGCGCGCTATCTCGCCGACGGCAAGGCGGCCGACAAGACGATGCTCGAAGATTTGTGCTTCCGCGCTTCGGAACGCGAAGTCATCGCCGCCGAAGCCGAACGCGCGTCGATCAAGTACAAGATGGTCGAATTCATGAAGGAGCACATCGGCGAAGAGTTCGAAGGACATATTTCGGGACTCACCGAGTGGGGAATCTATGTCGAGCTGGACGAGACCCATATCGAGGGCATGTCGTTCCTGCGCGACATCGACGGCGACTTCTTCCAGTTCGACGAGGCCAACTACCAGATCATCGGCCGCTCGACGGGCCGACGCATGACGCTGGGTGACGCCGTGCGCATCCGCGTCAAACGCGCCGACCTGCAGAAACGCCAGCTCGATTTCGAAGTGCTGCTCGACGGACTCCGCACCCCTGCGCCCGCCGAAGGGCAGGGGCCGCAGGTGCGCCGCAGCAACCGACGCAAAAACCGATAGGCCGTGCAGCGCATCTACGACAAATGCCGGCGGCGGGAGCCGCTCTCGCGCGAAGAAGCCTACCGGCTCTACGACGAAGCCCCGCTGCAGGAGCTGGCGCTGGTGGCCGACGAGGTGCGCCGGGCCGTGGTTCCCGATCCTCAGGTCGTGACGTGGCAGATCGACCGCAACGTCAACATCACCAACGTCTGCATTTCGGGCTGCAAGTTCTGCAACTTCCACTGCAAACCCCACCAGACCGACCGGGCGTTCATCACCACGATGGAGCAGTACTGCGAGAAAATCGACCGCACGCTCCGTCTGGGCGGCGACCAGCTGCTGTTGCAGGGCGGCCTGCACCCCGGACTGAAAATCGACTTCTACGAACGGCTGTTCAGCGGGTTGAAATCGCGCTACCCTTCGCTGCGGCTGCATGCGCTGGGCGCGCCCGAAGTGGCGCATATCGCCCGCATAAGCGGGCTGACGACGCTCGAAACCCTGCGCCGCCTGATGGCCGCGGGACTGGATTCGCTGCCGGGCGCAGGAGCCGAGATACTCGATTCAGACGTGCGCCGGGCCATCTCCCCCGCCAAACCCTCGGTCGAGAAGTGGCTCGACGTGATGCACGAAGCCCACTGCCTGAATCTGCCGACCTCGGCGACGATGATGTACGGGCACGTCGAGACGCCGCACCAGCGCATCGACCACCTGCTGCGCATCCGCGACCTGCAGACCCGCTGTCCCGAAGGCAATTACGGCTTCATCGCCTTCATCCCGTGGATCTTCCGTTCGACGGGCACCGAGCTGGAACGGCAGGGCGTGGAAACCCGCTTTTCGCCGCTCGAATACCTGCGCATCATCGCCGTGAGCCGGCTGATGCTGCACAATATCCCCAACATTCAGGCTTCGTGGCTCACCGTAGGCAAAGCCACGGCGCAGGCGGCCCTGCACAGCGGGGCCAACGACATGGGGTCGATCATGATCGAAGAGAACGTCGTATCGTCGGCCGGGGCGCACAACAGTTTCGACGCCGAAGGCATTCAGTCCGCCATCCGCGAAGCGGGCTTCATCCCGCGCCTGCGAGACCAGCTCTACCGGATGCGGAAGTATGCGCCGCAAACCGGGGAGCTTGCGACATCGCTTCAAGACGCCTAACGGCGCATCACGCCGCAGTGCCCAAGCACCTGCCGAGGCGCAGTATACACCACCGCAACGGCAACAGCCGCACTATTATACGACCACGGCCGCTACACAATGCGGCCGTATCCGGTACGCGCCCGCAGCATCTGCAAGTCGCCGCAAAATGCGTCCCGCGGCAACGCACGCCGGCAAAACGAATCGCCGCAGAACGCGCACACGCTGCAAAGTAAAAGGAGATGCCGAAAAGCATCTCCTTTTTCATAATCCACGTCTCCGGACACGGAGCCAAAGCCCCGCAACCGCCATAAGACCAAGTGCAGGAAAGAGTTGAAAAATCCCGCCCCGCTACTCGATCACGGCCGCCCAGCCGCCGTTGCGCACCATCTCCACCTTCACGACGGTCGAAGCGTCCACCTCGCGCACCCGTTTTCTGTAGTCCGTGGCCTGCAGGTCGGCATTCACCCCGTCCTCGAACGAAGTCATCGTAAAGGTACGGCCCGCAGGCAGGAAGTCGAGCGCGATTTCGGTCGTATAGGGCCGGTCGTTCGTAATGCCGCCGACGTACCACTTGTCGCCCTTGCGGCGCGCCACGACGACCTCCCGGCCGCATGCGGCGCGCAGGACGCGCAGGCTGTCCCACGTGGTGGGAACCGCGGCCAGAAACTCCGTGCAGGGATGCTCGCGGCGGTAGAGCACCGGATTGTCGGCGAGCATCTGCAGCGGGCTTTCGAAAACCACGTACAGCGCCATCTGATAGGCGCGCGTCCCCGTCCCCATCGGATTGGCCCCCGTCGAACGGTTGTCTTCGGGCTGCGCCGAGAACATCGAGCCGGGCGTGAAGTCCATCGGTCCTACGGCATTGCGGATAAAGGGCAGCCAGTTGCTGTTTTCGGGCTTGCAGCGGGCCCCCTGCTCCATGCCGAGCACCCCCTCGTAGGTAAGCAGGTTGGGATAGGTGCGGTAAAGCCCCTTGGGTGTATAGGAGCCGTGCATATCGACGAAAAGGCGGTGCCGGGCGGCGCACTTCATCACCCGTTCGTAATAGCCGACCATCCACTGGTCGCTGCGGTCCATGAAGTCGATCTTCACTCCGGGAATCCCCCACTCCTCCAGCGTCGCGAAGAGCCGGTCCATATCCTTCTCGACCGCCAACCACGTCAGCCAAAGTACAATCTGCACGTTGCGCTCCCGGCCGTAGGCGATCAGCTCCTGCAGATCGAGATCGGGATTGGGATGGAAGACGTCGGTCGTCGAAGCCGACCAGCCCTCGTCCATGATGATGTAGGGAATACCGTATCGGGCGGCGAAGTCGATGTAGTAACGGTAGGATTCGGTATTGCGCCCGGCCCGGAAATCGACGCCCGTCAGGCGCATGCCGTTCCACCAGTCCCAGCTGACCAGTCCCGGTTTCACCCAATCCCAGTCGGCGTCGGCCGCAGGTTCGGCGAGCAGCCAGACCAGCTCGTTCTCGATCAGGGCGGCGTCCTTTTCCGCAACGACCGCCACCCGCCACGGGAAGGTGCGCGTCCCTTGGGTGCGGGCGATATACGGCTCCTCCGCGACGATCTTCAGACTGCGGTCGCCGGCGGGGGCATACTCCTTGGGCACACGCGGAAACAGCGATTCGAAGCCGCCCGCGCCGTCGCCCCGGACGAACATGCAGGGGTAATCGCGCACGTCGGATTCGGCCAGCAGCACTTTCTTACCGCCGGGCATTCCGACCAGCACGGGCAGGTAGCTCATGCGGTCCGCCGAATCGTATTCCGCCGTCGCCACACGGGTATAAGGCTCCTCGTACATCGACCGGAAACCGTCCACCTCGGAAAGCCACGCTTCGCTTCCGGCGGGAAATCCCAGCCGGCACGCCTCGCCCATGACCTCGACCTCGCCCGGAAGCGACGTCACGAAACGGTAGGCCGCACCGTCGTCGAACAGCCGGAACTCCACGGCGTAACCGCCTGCGAAATTGAGCCGCACGGCATTGTAACGGTTGCGCACCGAAGCGTTCTTGGTCGGATTGCGCCGTTCGAGCACCTCGTCGGCCGACGAACGCTTCACGCTCCGCAGGCGGGGCTTTTCCCCCAGCGTCCTGTCGGCAAGCGTCAGTGACAGCGTACAGTTTTCCAATATCTTGTCCTCCCCGGACCAAAGGCCGTAAGTGATCCGGTCCGAGACATCGACCGCAAGTCGGAGATTTCCGCCGGGCGACGCGGCCTCGACGGTTTTGGCTTCGGCGGCGCAGGCCAGCGTCAGCGCGCACAACAGCGTGAATAATCGTTTCATCATCATTCGGGATTAGCGGAACGCCATAAAAAAAGAGGGCCGCAGTCAGACCGCGGCCCTTCGGAAATTAACCTATTTAACCTCTATCGAATTCAGCAGATCGGTCTTGCCCTCGTTCACCAGCTTGAGAATCAGTTCGCCGAACAGCGTGTTCTGCCATGCGAACCACGAGCGGGTGAAGTCCGCGGGATCGTTCACGTTGAACGACTCGTGCATGAAGCCCGTTCCGGCGTCGGTGGTCATCAGCATCTCGACGCAGCGTTTGATCTCGGCGTCGTCCTGCGACGTGAAAGCCTTCATCATGATGCTCATCGGCCATGCCATGTCGTAACCGATATGCGGACCGCCGATGCCCTCGCCCGCCGTACCGCGGAAGAAGTAGGGATTCGCCTCGCTCCACACGAAACGGCGCGTATTCTGGTAGATCGGATCGTTCACGTCCATATCGCCCAGATAGGGCATCGCCAGCAGGCTCGGCACGTTGGCGTCGTCCATCAGGAAGCGGTTGCCGAAACCGTCCACCTCGAATGCGTAGATCGTGCCGAATTCGGGATGGTTGTAGGTCGCATACTTCTTGAGCGCGGTCTCGACCTCGGCGGCCAGCGCGGTGCACTCGGCGGCCAGCGCCGGCTCGTCGTTCACCTCGGTCAGAATCTCGGCGGCCTTGCGCAGCGAAGTCACGGCGAAGAAGTTCGACGGCACGAGGAACAGGAACGTCGTGGCGTCGTCCGAAGGACGGAACACCGAAGCGATCAGCCCCACGGGGTTCACCGGATTGCCCTTGCCCGCATTGCAGACCGTGTCGAGCTGACGGTCGGTCACACGCATGAAGGTGTAGGGACCCAGTCCCTCCTTGCGCTGCTGCTCGCGGAAGGTCTTCAGGATATTCTTGATAGCGGCCATCCAGTGCTCGTCGAAAACCGAAGCGTCGCCCGTCGTCAGCCAGTACTGATAAGCCAGCCGCAGCGGGTAGCAGAGCGAGTCGATCTCCCACTTGCGCTCGTGGAGTTCGGGGCGCATCTCGGTCTGGTCGCTCATCCACTGGTGGTCGGGATTCGGATCGTAGGGATCGAGGAATGCGTTGGCGTAGGGATCGAGTTCGATGCACTTGAACTGGCGGCGGATAACGCCCGCCAGCATGCTGCGCAGGTGCTCGTCCTTATTGGCCAGCTGGAGATAGGGCCACACCTGCGCACCGGAGTCGCGGAGCCACATGGCATGGATATCGCCCGTATAAACGATCGTATCGTCCTTGCCGTTGGCATCCTTGCGGGCGCGGACCGTCGTGTCGAGCGTATTGGGGAAGCAGTTCTCGAACATCCACGCCAGCTTGGCGTTGGTCAGCACGCCCTTGATGCGGGCGATCTCCTGTTCCACGGCTTCCGAACGGAACAGACGTTCGGCTTCGGCGGGACGGTTCGTCGCGGCATATGCGGCCGGCGTCTGCGCTTTGGTCTTCTTGCCGGGCTTGGCCATACGCGTATTGTCGGCAGGCATCGGAGCTGCGGCTTCGCGCGCAGCGGGCTGCGGGGCTTCGGCGGGAGCGGAAAGGCTCACCGTACGGGCCGAGACGCCCTCTGCGGCGCACACCACGGCGGCCGCAAGGCAGATGTTAAGGATTTTCTTCATTTTCATTTTGTTGCAATGTGTAAGTTGAGTATGGTTATTTTGTCTGATCCAGTTTCACGCCGCTCATGCGTCCGTACATCTCGGCCATGGCGCCCTGCGTCAGCAGCCACTTCTCGGACTGCTTGTCCGCCCCCGTAAAGTCGGTCTCGAACAGCCCCTGCGCATCGCGGGCATGCTCCCACGCATAGTCGAGCGTGCGCTGCACGTCGCCGAGGTAAGCAGCATTGCCGTCGATGGCGTAGAGTTCGGCCAGTCCGCGCACCATCACCGCCGAGAACCACACGTTGCCCTTGTTGATGATGCGGAAGGTCTCGCCGCCTTCGGGCGTGAACTCCCCGAAGAAACGGTCGTAGCAGGCCGCCGCCGTACGCTGGGCGTCTTTCAGGTAGCTTTCGTCGCCCGTCGCCTTGTAGAGCAGCGCCCCGGCCTGCACCATCTGTCCGCTGTTGTAGGCGAACTTCGCGCGGCCGATCTTGCCGTCGAGGCCGATGTTGTCGAAATAAAGGCCGTCTTCGGGATCGAGCAGGTGTTCCTTGGTCCAAGCGTAGAGCGCCTTGCCCTGCGCGAGATAACGTTCGTCGCCCGTGGCGGCGTAGAGTTTCAGCGCGTAGACCGTACCGGGTGCGTTCGAGCAGGTATTCTTCGAATGTTTCTGCTGTTCGCACCAGTAGATGCCGCCGCCCAGCACGTCGTCCGTGCCGCTCTCGATGAATTTCCAGATCATCTCGGCGTCGGCGAGGTACTTTTTGTCGCCCGTGGCTTCGTAGATATCGCAGAAATCGATACCCAGCCAGACGTTGTCGTCGTAAAAGCGGTCCGAAGCGGGAGCCGTATTGATATAGGAGGCGTAAGCCGCGGGCATGCGCGTCGTGTCGAGGTATTCGGCCAGCCCCGGCAGTACGCGTCCGTCGAGCACGCTGCGGTACGACGCGTCGGCTTCGAGAATCGTATTCACGGCCGAGAGGGTTCCCGAAAAGGGCCAGAGGTAGGAATAGGGATTGGGGCGCGCCTGATCCGCCGAAGCGAGGTAGCTCGCCATATAATCCACATTGAACGGATAGTTCTCGCGCAGCAGACGGTTTTCGGCCACGCCGTAATGCGCATATATCGAATCGAGCGTCGCCTTTGCGCGATCGAGGTTGCGGGCGTCACACGCCGCGCCTCCGTTGTTGCAGCAAGCCGCGAAAGCAGACGCGGCAAAAGCCATAATAAGCAGTTTCTTCATCATTTATCGGTTATTTTGCAGGCAATACGGTTGTATACCATGTTTTCTGAACGCCGAGCGCCCGGTTGATGCCTTCGACGACCAGCGGCTCCATCCGCAAATAGCCGGAAAGAACCGGATGGCAGCCGTCTTGGGAGAGCTCTTCGGACATTCCGCCGCTGCCGTTGTCGAGCGCCCGATGGTAATCCACATAGGGAATCTTCTGCTCCGCGGCATAGCGTTCCAGCATCGTATTGAGTCGTCGGACCTCCTCGGCAGGATCCATTTCGGGCCGCCACGAGAAGCGGTCGCAGGGCAGCAGCGAGCAAAGCACCACCTTGATCCCGTTGTAGCGGGCCAGATCGCACATCGAGACGATGTTGCCGAAGACGTTTTCGAGTTTTATCGGGCCGTTGTTCCGCGCGATGTCGTTGATGCCCGCCAGAATGACCACGACCTGCGGTTTCAGGTCGATCACGTCGCTGCGGAAACGGGCTAGCATCTGGACGGTCGTCTGCCCGCTGATACCGCGGTCGAGGAACCCGTTCCGTTCGAAAAAATCGGGATCGACGCGAATCCAGCCGTCGGTGATGGAATTGCCCATGAAGACCACCTCGACGGGCCGGTCCAACACGGCATTCTGAAGTTCGTAACGTCCGTACTGCGCCCAGTCCGCCGGTCCTTCGGCACGAAGCGCCGCCACGGAGAAAAGAGCCAGCGACAAGAGTACGATTTTTTTCATGCAGGTCATACGGGTTTCGGGTTTTCGCTAACAAAATTAGAAAACGCCGGGGAATCGGCAGTCCGTATCCATGAAGAAATAGTACAGATACGTGCCAAACACCCCAGAGCAGGCATTTTCGCGCTTCCGACCCCGCATATCGGGGCGTCGGGTCCGGTTTTGCAACCGCAAAAATACGATTTTTGTCTGTTTTCAGGTCGTTTCGCCACAATATTTATCCGATTTCAGCCGTATTTTGCATAAATTTGCACAAAAGAGTTCAAACCCACACAACCGAAAGTTCCCATGATACGAAAAACCGGTCTCGTCTGGCTGCTCCTGCTGTTCTGTACGACAGTCCGCGCCAGCAACCTGCGGCAGATATCAAGCCGCGAAGGCATCTCGAACAACGCCATACTTTCGCTGGCTCAGGACAAGCACGGATTCATCTGGGTCGGAAGCTGCGACGGCCTGAATATGTGGGACGGAGAGCGGATGCGGCTCTTTCCGAACGACTGGGGCGGAGAGACTCCGCTGTCAGGAAATCTCATCGAGGAGATCGCCGTCACCACGGACTCGCTCTTCTGGATCCGCACCAACTACGGACTGGATCTCTTCGACCCCGACAGCAAGCGGGTCGAACGCCATGCGGACTTCCAAGGGATGTACAAAATCGTGACACGGCGCAGCGACGAAGTGCTCGTCGTCACGCAGGACAACAAATTCAGCTGTTACGACCCGACGGCGCGCCGGTTCAGCTCCGTACAGCCCATGCCCGGCATCGACTACGCCGACATCCTCGACATGCAGCTGGACGATGACGGCGCCCTGTGGGTATTCTCCCGCAAAGGCATCTTCCGCATACCGGTCGCATTCCCGGACAAAAACAACGACCGGATCGGCATCGGACGTCCCGAACGGTTTCCCACGGTCTCGAATCCCGAATATGCGTTCGCCGAAAACGGCAGCGGCTTCTTCATCGACGAAAAGCACATATTCTACGAATTCGACATCCGGGAGCGCCGTCTGATCTACATCAAGGAGATGAGCGACGAGATGGCGCGCATGGGCAGCGTGTCGAGCATCGTCCGCGACGGCGGCGACTACATCGTCTCGTTCTACACCAACGGCGTCATACGGCTGCGCACCACGCCCGAACAGAGCGTGAAATACGCCACCGAGCACATCAACATCCCCTGCGGCGTCTTTTCGCTGCTGCGCGACGCCCGGCAGGAGATCGTATGGATCGGCACCGACGGACAGGGACTCTACCAGCATACGCGCAACGCCACGGCGTTCCGCTCGATCACCTTCAACCAACTGCCCTACAACCTCTCGAAACCCGTCCGCGCGCTCTACATCGACGACGAGCGGACGCTCTGGGTCGGAACCAAAGGCGAAGGCATCCTGCGCATCGCCGACTTCTACGACCGCAAGGAGTTCACCCCGGCGCACGTGCAGCAGCTCACGGCCGACAACAGCGAGCTGCTCGACAATTCGGTCTACGCCTTCGCCCGCAGCAGACGCAACCTGCTCTGGATCGGCACCGACGGCGAAGGACTGAACTACTATTCGTACGGCGACCGGCGCATCCGCACGCTCCGCACCCCGGCGCCGCTCAAATACATACACGCCCTGTACGAGACTTCGCCCGACACGCTGTGGGTGGCCACGGTGGGCTGCGGCGTATTCCGCGTGACGCTGGGCGGCACGGCGTCGCAGCCCTCGATACGCGGGGTCGAGCAACTGCATTTCAACGACGAACTGGAGATCAAGAACTTCTTCTTCACGCTCTACCCCGAAAACGGTTCGGCGATGTGGTTCGGCAACCGCGGCGGCGGCGCAGTCCGCTACGACATCGCCGGCGGCGGCAGCGAAGTCTTCAAGTTCGACGCGGGGCGCAGCGCCATCGCCAACGACATCTTCGCCATCCACCGCAGCGGCGACGGCACCATGTGGTTCGGCACAAGCGGCGGGCTGATCGAATTCCGGCGGGATTCGACCTCGCACGTTCCGGGCATTCGCAACACCGTGCACGGCATTCTCGAAGACCGCAAGGGCGACCTCTGGCTGAGCACCAACCGCGGTCTGGTGCAGTACTCGCCCCACACGGGCTACGTGGTGACCTACGGCTATTCGTACGGACTGAACACCATCGAATACAGCGACGGGGCCTATTTCGCCGACCCCCGAACGGGCACCCTCTTCTTCGGCGGCATCGACGGACTGGTGACAATCGAGGATACGGGCTTCCGCGAGCAGGAGTACAATCCCCCGATGCTGTTCCGCGACATCCGGCTCAACGACGGCATCCGCAACATCGGCGACATGCTCTCCCGCGACGGCGTGCTGACGCTCAGACACGGACAGCGCATCTTCGAGATCACGATCTCGGCGCTCGACTACGTGAACGGCAGCAACTACAGCTATTACAGCCGTCTGGACGGCTACAACGACCAGTGGGCCGGCGCGTCGTCGCAACTCTCGTTCGCCGACCTACCGGCCGGCACCTACCGGCTCGACGTGCGTTACCGCAACAACATCACCGGGGCCGAAAGTCCGGTCTATTCGCTGCCGATACGTCTCAAACCGGCGTGGTATGCGACCGCGGCGGCCAAATGTCTCTACGTGCTGTTGCTGCTGGCCGTAGTCGGGGGCGTCATCCGCCATTACCTGCTCCGCTACCGACGCAGACGCGCCGAGAAGCTGCAGCGGCTCGAAATCCGCCGCAAGGAGGAGGTTTACGAATCGAAGATGCGCTTCTTCTCGAACATCACGCAGGAGCTGTCAATGCCGCTGACGATGATCTCCGCTCCCTGTCAGCAGATACTCGCCTACCGCAAGGCGGACCCCTATGTGCTCAAATACGCGCAGACCATACGGCAGAACGTCTCGAAGCTCCACGACCTGATCTACATGCTCCACGAGTTCCGCGGCATCCGCACGGGGCAGAACGACGAAAGCGAAAACATCGAGCTGGTTCCCGTGGCCGAGATCGCGCAGAGCATGGTCGAGACCTTCGGCGAATATTCGCAGCAGAACAGCATCCACTGCCAGCTGGACATCGAGCGCAACCTCGTGTGGCCGACCGACCGCGACGGACTTTCGACAATCCTCAACACACTGCTGTCCAATGCCTTCAAGCATACGCCCTACAACGGCACCGTAAGTCTCACGATCCGCAGCGACAACGGCAAGCTCCTTATCTCGGCCTCCAACGACAGCGTGGGCGTCAATCTCGAAGACATCGAAGCGATTTTCGACCGCTACCGCGTACTCGACTATTTCGAACGCAAGAGCGAGCGCGGCCTCTCGTTTCAGGGCGACCTGCGTCTGGCGATCTGCCACAGCATCGTGGTCCGCATGCAGGGCGAAATCAAGGTCGAAAGCACTCCCAACGCGCAGACGACCTTCACCGTACTGCTGCCACAGCTGAAAGTCACGGCCGAAAACGCCCCGACCGCAGACAACATCGTACCCGCGTCCAAAGAATACGGACTGCCCCTGCCGACCGTGACACGGCGCGAATTCCCGTTCGACAAAAACCGCAGGACGGTGTTCATCGTCAACGACAATTCGGAGATCATGAATTTCGTGGCCGAGCTTTTCGCCGCGGACTATAACATCAAGATGCCGTCGGGCAAAACCGAGATGATCGAGCTGCTCAAGCAGATGCACCCCGACATCGTCATCTGCGACGCCCTCTCCGAGCAGTCCGACTGCCTGTCACTCATCCAGTTCATCAAGCAGGGCAAGCTGACCTCGCACATCCCGGTCATCCTGCTCTCGACGGCCCAGCAGATCGACGAGCGCATCAAGGGCGTGGAGTCGGGCGCGGACATCTGCCTGACGCTTCCGTTCAACGTCGAATACCTCAAAGCCGTGGCCGAGCAGCTGCTCCGCCGCAACCGGTCGCTCAAGGACTACTACAAGTCCTCGATCAGCGCCTTCGAGCTTTCCGACGGGCGCATGCTCCATCAGGACGACAAGGAGTTCATCGACCGGATGCTGAAGATCATCAACGACAACATCTCCAACACGGAAATCTCGACCAAATTCATCGCCGACGAACTGGGCGTGAGCATCCGCAACCTCTACCGACGGCTGGAGGGCATCCTCAACCAGACGCCGACCAACATCATCAAGGAGTACCGGCTGGCCAAGGCCGAACAGCTGCTCACGACCACGAAGCTCTCGATCGACGAGATCATCTACAAGGCGGGCTTCGTAAACCGGGGCACCTTCTTCAAATGCTTCTCCGCCAAATACGGCTGCACACCCAAAGTCTACCGCAAGGAGAAACTCTCGCAGATCCGTCAGGAAGTGGGCGAAGAGAGCGCAGATGCCGCAGACCGGTCGGCGTAACGTCCGGCGGAGTCCGGCATAGTATCCGGCGAAGCTCCGGCATGACAGCGGCCACAGTCACGACATCACATCCGGCGAAGTTCCGGCATGACAGCGGCCACAGCTGCGACATCGCATCCGGCGAAGCTCCGGCATAACAGCCGCTACAGCCACGACATCACATCCGGCATAACATCCGGCGGAGCAGATCAAACGAAGAAAGAGCGGGCCGAAACCCGCTCTTTCTCTTTGCCTGTCCTGAGGAACCTTGCGCCCTACTCGATCAGCAGCGCCATGGCCTCGATCATCGTCGAAGCGCTGACCTGCTCGTTCAGACGGCCGTCCCACGAAGATCCCGGCTCGCCCCAGAATCCGCCGAAGAACCACTTCGATCCCTCCGACTTGTCCACGCCGTCGCGCCAGCAGACCAGCCCGTTGTAGATCAGGAACTCCTCGATCTCCCGGCGCAGCCCCGCATCGGCCTTATCGACCGAAGCGTCCTTCCAGACGTTCATCGCATAGCGGACGAAAATCCCCTTGAAAAGCGCGTTGTCGCCCGAACCTTCGTTGTTCAGCACCCCGTTGGTCACCATCGACTTCATGGTGTAACGCGCAGCGCGCGCGGCGTCGGTCATGTATTTGGCGTCGCCCGTGGCCTTGTAAAGCTCGTGCGCGGCGCCCATGAACGTACCCTGATTATAGGTCAGCGCGCCGCCGTTGATCACGCCGTTCTTCATGTTGTCGGACACGGCGCCCGTCAGCGGATTGTAGAGCGTCGAGCTGAGCCAGTTGTAAATCTTCTTCGCATCGGCCAGATACTGATCCCTCTCGGCTCCTTCGGGGCTGTTGGCCCACAGGCGCATGGCGCAGAGGGCGCCCGGACCGTTCGAGCA
>ULUX01034548.1_pt1 | contig 14766 bp, 16 predicted proteins | sample 1958961 | NCBI WGS metagenome assembly ULUX01 (sample SAMEA4835773, study PRJEB28245) | human gut metagenome | biome: gut microbiome; material: fecal sample | place: Denmark | collected 2008 | reverse complement strand
ATCTCCGCCACAAGCGCAAACCATATCAACGCTATGGATATGAACTCCGATTACGGCGACGGCGCAAATCCCGTCATTCTGAAATCGGAGTTTATTTTATCCCTCTGCGAGCAGCTCATCGGCGGCAGCACTCTGGGAGCAAAGCAGAAATCCATCATTGACCGCTGTACGGCGAGTGTGTACCGCTATTATCAGCAGGGCAACTATATGGGAACGCCGCCCACCTTGCAGGACTTCCGTGAGGAACTGTTAAAGCAGAACGAGCCAGAAGCGCAGGAAATCGCCCTTGCCATTGAGCTGTTCACAGACGGCTCTCTCAACACCTTTGCCAAGCATACCAATGTGGATACCCACAGCCGCCTGATCTGCTATGACATTCTGGATTTAGGCAAACAGTTACAGCCCATCGGTATGCTCGTTGTCCTTGACAGTATCTTAAACCGCATTACCCAGAACAGGGCAAAAGGCAGGAACACATTTATTTTTATTGATGAGATCTATCTGCTCTTTCAGCACGAATATTCCGCAAACTTCCTCTTTACCCTCTGGAAGCGTGTGCGGAAATACGGTGCTTATTGTACGGGTATTACCCAGAATGTGGACGACCTCTTGCAGAGCCATACGGCAAGGACGATGCTTGCCAACTCCGAGTTTATCATTATGTTAAACCAAGCGTCCACGGACAGGATTGAGCTTGCCAAGCTCCTAAATATCTCCGACCTTCAGATGAGCTATATCACGAATGTGGGCGCAGGGCAGGGATTACTCAAAGTGGGCAGCTCCCTTGTGCCGTTTGTTAATCAGTTCCCAAGAAATACCGAGCTTTATAAGCTGATGACAACCAAGTTCGGTGAGGTTTAGGAAAGGAGGATTTTCAATGTCTAATATCCGATTTCGCTCTGCGGCTCATCGTGATTTCTTTCTGGAAATGATGAATAAGAGCAGAGTCAATGACTGCTATCACAGAGCCTTTTTCTATGTGATGGGCATTGCAGGAGAAACAAGGAAAAACATCAATCAGATGTTTGACTTTAAGACAGACTGCATTATCCCAGAGGGGATGCACGGCGGCTGGCAGACAAGCGGCACAGTCAAGGTCTGCCACCTTGCCTTTAACCTCTGGAACAACTATGTGGAGGAGGGAGGGGAAAAGAGCTTCACGCCAGAGGATTTATTCTGCTGCGAGTTCGCCCCGTATTTTATGGAGGGTATCAAGGTAAGGTATCCCGAATATTGCAGGGAGCTTCCCGCACCGAAACAGCAGACGGAACATTCAAGATAAGAAAGGACGAAGCTATGAAAAAATATATATCACAGATTTGTATCGCTGCCGCCGTATGCCTTTTAGGTACGGCGGCTTTTTGCGGCTTTCAGATTTACCACCACAACGCACAGGTGGAGGAACAGACCGAAGCCTTTGAACAGATTGCCGAGGTGGTGGAGAACGCTCCCGAAGAAACAATCCCAGAAGATACGCCCGTGAGTGAGGGCGAAGATGTCCTTGCGAAATATCGGGAGCTGTATCTGCAAAATGAGGATATGGTCGGTTGGATTTCCATTGCCGGCACGAAGCTCAGTTATCCTGTGATGCAGACACCGAACAATCCGAACTTCTATCTGAAGCACAACTTTGAAAAGGCATACAGTGATTTGGGAACGCCCTATATCCAAGAGAACTGCAACCTTTCAGAGAGCGACAACCTTGTGATTTACGGTCATCACATCAAGGGCGGCAAGATGTTCGGTGCGTTGGAGGACTACAAGGCAGAGAGCTTTTATAAAAAGCACAAGACCATTCAGTTTGATACGCTGACCGAACAGGCGGAATATGAAATCGTGGCTGTGTTCAAGACTGTTGCGTACAGCTCGGAGGGTTTCCGCTACTATGATTTTGTGGATGCAGAAAATGAAGAAGCCTTTGATGCGTATGTCGCCAAGTGTAAGGAGCTTACCCTGTATGACACAGGTGTAAGTGCCGCATACGGTGACAGGCTGATTACCCTTTTCACCTGCGAATACTCTGCCCAGAACGGCAGGCTTGTGGTGGTGGCAAAAAAGGTAGCTTGATATGACCGCAAAACTTCTGGGAAAGGAGGTTTTGTATGGCGAATATAAAGACCAGAGATGCGGTCAAGGGTACGATTAAGACCATTGACAAGGCGGCTATTGCAGGCGAGCGTATGAAATCTGCCTATGCCAAGACAAAGGATAAGGCGGAACAGGGCTATTATTCTGAGGAAAGCTCTGCTACTGAGTATGCTTCCGATAAGGTGTCCTATGCGGCTGACCGTATCAAGGACGAGGGCATCCACCAATTCAATAAGCAGGGTCAGAAAAGTGTGCAGACCACAAAGAAAAATGTCGTTAAGGCAAAGGATAAGATTGCCGATTTTAAGACCAAACGGGCAATGAAAGCTGCCGAGCAGAAACAGGCACAGGCGGCTTCTGCACGAAGCGGCTCTGCCGTCCGTCAAAGTACGGCTAACCGTGCGGCTGTTCCCGATACCCCTGCCCCGACCATCAAGACGAAGCGGCAGGTGGAAAAGACGATAAAACAGTCTGCCAAAAGTACAGGGAAAACGGTCAAAACTGCCGCCAAAGGTACGGTAAAGTCAGCCGAAAAAGGTGTCAAAACGGCTCATTCCACTTCAAAGGCTGCGATTAAGACCACACAGGCTTCGGCAAAAGCGGCACAGAAAACCGCACAGGCTTCTGTTAAGGCGACACAAAAGGCGGCACAAGCAGCGAAAGCAACGGCAAAGGCTACTGCCCAAGCGACAAAGGCGGCAGTCAGAGCGACTATCGCCGCTGTCAAGGCAATCATTGCAGGCACAAAGGCTCTGATTTCTGCCATTATCGCAGGCGGTTGGGTTGCGGTTTTGATTATCCTTATCATCGTGCTGTTTGGTTGTGCGGTATCCTTATTCGGCGGTGGCGGCAACAGCAACTCCTATACGCCAGTTAGTGCCGAGGTGGAAGCCTATGAGCCTTTGATACAGCAGTATGCAAGGCAGCACGGTATTTCTGAATATACGGAGCTGATTAAGGCGGTGATGATGCAGGAATCTGGAGGGCGTGGGAATGACCCGATGCAGGCTTCCGAGTGCGGATACAATACCCGTTACCCGAATACGCCAAACGGCATTACCGACCCAGAGTATTCCATCAATGTAGGTATCCAGAATTTAGCCGCCTGCTTAAGTGATGCGGAGGTGGAAAACCCGATTGATATGGAGCGTATCAAACTTGCTTTGCAGGGCTACAATTTCGGCAACGGCTATATCTCGTGGGCGAAAACCAACTATGGAGGATATTCCTATGCCAATGCGGTAGAGTTTTCTACCACACAGGCAGAACGCTTAGGGTGGGACAGCTACGGCGATACGCAGTATGTTTCCCACGTCCTGCGGTACTATCCATACGGACGGGCATTTACGGGCGGCGGCAATCAAGCCATTGTCGAGGTCGCTTTAACACAGCTCGGCAATGAGGGCGGACAGCCCTATTGGTCGTGGTATCCGTTTGAAAGCCGTGTGGAATGGTGTGCCTGCTTTGTATCTTGGTGTGCCGACCAATGCGGTTATCTGGAAAGTGGAATCCTACCCAAATTTGCAGGCTGTGTGGACGGCTCAAATTGGTTTAAGGGCAATGGACAATGGCAAGACCGAAACTATGAGCCGCAGGCAGGTGACATTATTTTTTACGATTGGGAAAATGATGGAGAAACAGACCATGTGGGAATTGTGGAGAAATGTGAAAATGGGATAGTTTATACTGTGGAAGGAAATACGAGTGATACAGCTCATCCTAACGGTGATGTAGTGGCACAGCATAGTTTTCCTGTTGGTAGTAGTTCCATTTATGGATACGGAACACCTGCTTATTAATATGACGGCACAGGAAGCCGCAGAAAAATGGAATGTATCCCTGCGTTGGGTGCAACGGCTGTGTAAGGAAAACCGAATTGACGGAGCTATAAATATTAGCCGAGTGTGGCTTATACCGAAAAAAGCGAGCAAACCAAGTGACACCCGAAAAAAAGGAAATAAAAAATGTGCCAACTCCACCGTAACTCCACATTCCTCTGATAAACTGTAAATGGAGGTGTTTATGTTGTCAAAAACAATCTTGATAATAGACGATGAAAAAGCAATACAAAATGTTATGAAAGCGTTTCTTGAGGACGCAGGATATATCACGGTATTAGCGGACGATGGACTTGACGGGATTGAAAAATTCCACAGATATAATCCCGACTTAGTGCTGCTTGATTTGATGCTGCCGAAAATTGACGGCTTTGCGGTCTGCGAGCTGATTAGAAAAGAAAGCCAAGTCCCCATTATTATGCTGACCGCACGGGATGATGATGACAGCCAGATAAAAGGCTTTGACGTATTGGCAGATGATTATATCACGAAACCAGTTACGATGCCCCTTGTCGTACGCAGGATAGAAGCGGTATTGCGCCGAACGGAAAAAGGAAACCAGAACGAGAATACCATAATTCACTACAAGGAAATATCCTTAGACATTGATAGCTTTAACGTATTTGTAAACGGAGAGAGCATTCCTCTCACAACACGGGAGTTTGAGATATTAAAGCTCTTTCTAGAAAATCAGGGGCGTGTGTTTACAAGGGATAATCTGCTTAATACAATCTGGGGCTATGACTACTTCGGAGATGCAAAGATTGTAAATACACACATTAAAAATATCCGCAGAAAATTGGGTGTGGATTACATAGAAACAATCAGAGGGGTGGGATATAAAATTGAGAAAGAAAATCAGTAAAAGCATTCAGGCAAAAACTTTCATCAGTATGATGGTACTGCTTATAGGCTGCTGCATCATCATTTATAGTATGGTAATGGTGTTTCTCCCTAAGAATTACCAGACAGAGCTTGAGCATCAGGTCACATCAGATTTCTATGGAATGGTGGAAATGTTAGAGCAATACGGTTGGGAGGAAAGCTCTGACGGCATCCTTGAGTTCTCTATGAAGAACAATGCCACCGTTGAAATCACTGACGAAAATGAAAATAGCGTATTCTCAGTAAATTTCGCTAATGCAGAAGATGGTGCGGACATATTCTCATCGTCTCTGTCGATGAGCTGTTCGTCAACATTTGTGCAGAACGGACAGACTTACCGACTTTCTGCTATTGTTTCTCTCATAGCTGTAACGCAGTCTTATGATGTCTTAATTAAGCTCCTGCCCTTTATCGCCGTGATGATACTTCTTATTTCTGTTATCGGAGCTTTCGTTTGCTCCCGCTATTTTTCAAAGCCATTGGTGGATATTTGCAGTGTCGCCAGACGAATGACACAGCTTGATATGACTTGGAAATGCGATATAAAGCGGCAAGACGAAATCGGCGTTTTAGCAACCAGTCTGAATGAGATGTCGGGGCGGTTAAGTGCTGCTCTTGACAGCCTGCAAACAGCAAACGAGCAATTACAGCAGGATATTGAGAAGGAACGGGAGCAGGAAAAACAACGGATTGATTTCTTTACTTCCGTTTCCCACGAACTGAAAACTCCGATTGCAATTATTAAAGGCGAACTGGAAGGAATGCTTTACAAGGTTGGCGATTATAAGGACAGAGATACCTATCTGCGCCACTGTCTGAAAACGGTGGGTGATATGGAGCATATCGTGAAAGAAATTATGTTATCGGCAAAGATGGGCGGCAGCGATTTTCAGCTTGTACGCTCCGACCTAAATATTAGTCAGATGCTGCAAAATGTCTGCCGAAAAAATAGTGGTCTAATGGAAGATAAAGAAATGGAACTGAATATGGAAATACAGCCCGACTTTCATTATGAGGGCGATGGTCGGCTAATTGAGAAAGTATTTACCAATGTCATCGGCAACGCTGCGGCTTATTCCCCGATAGGCGCTGTGGTAACAGTATCATTACAGGACGGCATATTCTCAGTGGAAAATTCAGGTGTTCATATAGTCGAGGAAGATTTGAAACAACTGTTTACGCCTTTTTATCGGGTGGAGAAATCCCGTAATCGAAATAGCGGAGGAAGCGGTTTGGGATTGTATATCACAAAAACAATCTTAGGTCATCACGGTATCCCATATAAAATGGAAAATACAAAAAGCGGCGTAAAATTCACGGCATTTTTCCTATAAAACAACCCCAAATTAAAACTTAATTGTATTTTACATTACCGAGAGGTTTTCATTGCGAAAATCTCTCGGTTTTTTGTAAAAGGCGCAGCTCCACCTAAAATACTCCTCAGCTCCACCTCAACTCCACTTTTCTTTCGTATCTTAAAGGTGTTCTCATAGATGAGGGAATTAGCGGCACTAAGGTAGAAAAACGTGACGGCCTGCTTAGACTTTTGAAGGATTGTGAAGACGGCAAAATTGACCGTGTAATAACAAAGTCCATTAGCCGCTTCTCTAGAAATACAACCGACTGCCTTGAAATGGTGCATAGCCTTTCAAAGCTTGGCATTTATTTGTATTTTGAAAAGGAAAACATCGACACCGAGCACATGAGCTCAGAGCTTATGCTTTCCATTCTAAGCTCGATTGCAGAAAGCGAGTCCAGATCCATTTCGGAAAACAGCAAATGGTCCATTAAACACCGCTACGAAGCAGGTACCTTTATTATCAGCTATCCGCCATACGGTTATGAAAACGTTGATGGTAAGATGGTGATTGTGCCTGAGGAGGCTGAGGTGGTGAAGGAAATCTTCCAGCGTACCATTTCCGGCCAGGGCTCATACATCATTGCAAAATGGTTGAACGAAGCCGGCATTCCATCGAAGCGTGGAAACGAGTGGCATTCCTCAACGGTTAAGGGAATCTTGAAAAATGAGAAATACACTGGCGACGTTGTTTTCCAGAAAACTTATACGGACGATAATTTCAATCGCCATACCAATTATGGTGAGCGAAACATGTATATGTGCAAAAATCACCATGAGCCGATTATCAGCCATGAGGTTTTTGAAATGACCGCAGAGGTTATGGCCCAGCGCGGTAAAGAAAAAGGCATCGAGGCCGGTGATGCAAAATACCTGAACCGATATGCCTTATCAGGAAAAATCATCTGCGGTGAGTGCGGCGCTACCTTTAAGCGCAGAACCCACTACAACCCAAGCGGCGATTATATTGCCTGGACCTGTTGCAGCCATATCAAAGACAAGGCTTCCTGCAGCATGCTTTATATCAAGGACGAGGATATTAAAAAGGCGCTGGTACGAATGATGAAAAAACTGCAAGCCTGCCATGAACAGGTGTTAAAGCCTTTTGTGGCCGGGCTCAAAGGCACCAATAACAAAGATCGATTGCACCAGGTACTAGAGCTGGAAACGCAGATTGAGAAAAATCTGGAGCAGCAAAATGTAATGGTAAACCTTATGAGCGCCGGATACATTGAACCTGAGCTTTACCACGCAGAGAGAAATTCGTTGTTGATTGAAGCGGACAGGCTAAGTAAAGAAAAAGACCTCATTTCCAAAAGCGTCAATGGTGATTTGACGCATTTAGAAGAGGCCCAGAAGCTACTTCGATTTATGGCTAAGAAAAACAATGTCATAGATTACGATGACGCCTTAATGCAGGATTACATCGAGCGCATCATTGTTCAGTCTAGAAGTGAAGTGCTCTTTGAATTAAAGTGCGGCTTAAAGCTGACAGAAGGGTTGGTGTGAATATGACGCATACGCCATACGGCTATAAAATAGAAAAAGGTCAAGCGGTTATTGATGAGTCGATTGCAGAGAAAGTAAGACAACTTTTTATAGAATTTTTGAATTGCGGTTCTATGAGGGCAGCAGCGGTTAAGGTAGGAATTGACAAGACACACTCCGTCATTGGCAGGCTTCTAAGAAATGAAGGTTACCTGGGCGATGAGTATTATCCGCAGCTTATAGATGATGAGCTTTTCCAGAAGGTGCAGGAGCAGCGAAACAGTAATGCTAGGTCACAGAACCGTATTCGAGATTATATAAAGCAAACGCCTGTTGCAGAAAACATTCAATACCGTATTGGAAAAGTCCAACAGCGCTATGAAAACCCATACCAGCAGGCGGAATACGCCTATGGGTTAATCGAGGAGGAAAAACATGAATGAGAACGTAACCTTAATTCCGGCCAGAAAAAGGCCCGGCAATAGAATTGCAAAAGCTGCAGAAAAACCAAAGCTAAAAGTCGCAGCGTACTGCCGAGTTAGTACTGACAGCGATGAGCAGGCTGGTAGCTATGAAGTGCAGGTGCAGCATTACACCGATTACATAGGAAGAAATAAAGAATGGGAGCTTGCTGGCATTTACACTGACGATGGTATTTCTGGAACTAACACTAAGAAGCGTGAAGGCTTCAATGGTATGATTGAGGATTGCATGGCCGGTAAAATCGATATGGTAATAACAAAATCCATCAGCCGATTTGCCAGAAACACCATCGATTGCCTGAAGTACGTAAGGCAGCTCAAGGAAAAGAATATCGCTATAATTTTTGAAAAGGAAAATATCAATACGCTGGAGGCCAGCGGTGAGCTGCTTCTCACGATTATGGCTTCCTTGGCCCAGCAGGAATCAGCTTCCCTTTCTCAGAACGTAAAGCTAGGTTTGCAGTTTCGTTACCAAGATGGAAAGGTGCAGATCAACCACAATCACTTCCTTGGGTACACAAAGGACGAGGAAGGAAATTTGATTATTGATGAAGAAGAAGCGAAGATAGTAAGGCGTATTTTTAGAGAATACTTAGAAGGCGCCAGCTTTAGAGATATAGCCAGTGGCCTTGAGCGAGATAAAATCAAGATCGGTGGAAAACGATATAAATGGCATCTCAGTACAGTGCAGGGCATTTTACAGAACGAAAAATACATGGGTGATGCGCTTCTGCAAAAGACTATTACAACGGATTTTATTGAAAAGACCAGAATTAAGAATGATGGCTCTGTTCCACAGTATTACGTAAAGGATAGCCAGGAGCCCATTATTCCTAGAGATATTTTCACCCAGGTGCAAGAAGAAATGGTACGAAGAGCCAACCTGTTTAGCGGTGAGGGAATAAAAAGAAACGAGTTTACTCCAGCAAATACGCACTTTCAAGTATTTGCACCTGTTCAAAGTGCGGCGATATTTACCGCAGAATTGCCTGGAATAATCGAGGTAAGCATTCTATCGTATGGCGTTGCTGTACAAGGGTAGAAAATGGCCCGGCGATATGCGATGCGCCGACTGTTCAAGAAATAGAGCTGCAGCAAGCTACGGTAAAAGCCATAAACCTTCTTGTAAGAAGTTCTTCATCAACACTGAATATTTTGATGCAGAATATTGAAATAGCACTGGCAGACGACAATTCCGGCGAACTTGAAAAGATAAATACGGTGCTTTCTGAAAAACAACAGCAGCTGGTGAAACTGGCTCATGCAAAAAAGGATTATACGGCTTTGGCTGATGAGATTGACCTGCTTAGAGATAAAAAGCAAGGGCTTCTGGTGGCAAAGGCAGAAACAGAAGGCTTTAAAAAACGCATCAAGGAATTAGAAGATTTCTTAAAAGCAGCAAATCATGAACTGACAGAATATGATGAGTCAATGGTAAGGAAATATATCGAGAAAATAAAGGTGTATGAAGATAAATTTACAGTTTGCTTCAAAGCAGGTGTAGACTTGGATATAGAGCGATAAGAAACAGAACGTGGCGGCAGGCTTTCGAGCTTGCCGTTTTGTCGCTTTGAGGAGGGATTGATTTTGTTCGTGGTTTGGTATATAATATATAAAGTAACCGTAGGCAAAGAAAAGTAGGTGCAAGAATGGAATATTTATCAATTAGACAGACAGCCGATAGATGGGGCATCTCAATTAGAAGAATACAAGTGTTGTGTACAGAAGGTCGTATTCCAGGTGCAATGAAGATTGGCTCCTATTGGGCCATTCCTGCTGATGCGGAAAAGCCAGACGACCAGAGAGTTAAAAGTGGAAAATATATAAAAAAACAAAGAACAGTAAGAAGGTGCACTAATGAGCCAAAAAGAAGATATTGTAAATTTGCTTAATTTAAATAAGACAATGACACAGGGTGCTTTAGCGGAAGCTATCTATGGTGATAAAAATCACAGCCCTAATATCTATGCGGCTCTCAAGGTACTGGTGGATAAGGGCATAGTTGTTCGTTCTGGAAGCAATCCATCGTATTATTCACTGTCCGGTGAAGAAGTTAAGCTTCCTGAAAAAACTGCTACGTCTAATAAAAAAGAAATGCGCGATGTTTCTGGTGACGTTATATCAGATGAAACACTCGAAGAAATAGAAGCGCTAGTCCAAGGAACGGATAATTATGGACCGGAAAATGAATTAATAACAAGATGCTTGAAAAAGTTTCCGTCAAATACAGATCCGGATGTAGTGGCGATGAAGATTGGGTTAATAGACATTACTAATTCAACGCACTTATCCCAGCACAAGAGTAAAATCAGCATGGTAGAGCTGGCTAATATTATAGCGGCTATTCCAGATGTGGATGAAAGAATAAAAAATGGTGATCCAGAGGTTGTAAACATCATTGCACGCAGCAATGGAAGAATAAACCTATTTTCATTTGCTTCAAAATATTGTTGCTATCATAACAGCAATTTGTATGGAAGGGATGACTTTTCAATTTTGGATACAGTGTTGAAGGAATACCTTCCTAAATACTTTGCGGATGTGACGAAAGGCCAGATTCAAAAATGGCAGGATAGCTTCAATTATAAGGCCTACAATGACTACATAACCGGCAAGCTAGAAGAGCTTGGTATAACTGTAGAAAATAGAAAAAGAAAATTTGACCACTTTGTGTGGTACTTAAATAGATAATGGTTTTGGAGGTGAACTACCACAATGAAGATACATTATTTTCAGAGATATCATGAAAAAGAAAACGTGGCTACAGCCAACACAATGTTGCTTCTGTCACGCTTATATTCTTATTCATCAGATAAATTCTTCAGATTTTTGAAATCAGAATACTTTGCTGATTCCTTTGAACCAGAGTTGGTTTTCACATTACAGGAAAAGAGCGTAGACAGCATACCTGACGCAACGATAACTCAGGAAGGCTTCAAAATTGTGGTAGAGACTAAGCTGACAGATTGGTTCTATGCTGACCAGCTAATGAGACATTTGAAGTCCTTTGGCGAGGAAAAGAACAAGATAATGATTACGCTTGCTTCAGAATTGATGGCAGATGAAAAGCTGGCTGATTTTGAAAAGCAGCTAAAGGAATATAATGAGACTCAAACTTACCCGGTAGTGCATATCAACACAACATTTGAAATGATGGCTAACGCCATTCGAGATGTTATTGATGATAGAGATTATGAAATGCAGGATGTATTAGAGGATTACTTAAACTACTGCTATAAAGATGGATTAATTCCAGTATCAGATTCCTGGAAGTATCTGCGTATGCAGCTTGCTGGCACAACGATTGATTTTAATATCAACAACAATATTTATTATGATAAGGCTGAGCGTGGTTTTAGGGCTCATGATTATCTCGGCTTATATAAGCAAAAGAGTGTACGTGCTATCGGAAAAATATGCGCTCGTATTACAGCAATTGAAACTGAAACAGGAGTTAAATATACACCTGAATTTGGTGAGCTGACAGATGAACGTAAGCAGATGATTGCAAAAGCAATGGCCGATGGTGATTCGCATGGATATGATTTAAGAACCATAGAACATAGATACTTCTTCGTTGAGCAGTTCTATGAAACTGACTTTAAGAAGATAACATCAGGCGGTTCGATGGGAACAAGAATTTTTGATTTATCTACCCTTTTAGGAATTGATGAAATGCCTGATGTTGAGCAGATTGCAGAATTGCTTAAAACCAAGAGCTGGAGTTAAATTCTAAAAGTATAGGAGGTATGGACAATGGCATTCGATCCAGGATTAAAAATAGGACAGATTTTAAAGAACGCAGATGTTGTTGAGACTTTTAAGTGTGGTAACATGGGCGGAATGCGCTGTTCAAGAACTACCAATACGCTCGTTATCGTCTCTGATTATACAAAGGGAATCTACCACGATAAGTGGATCGGAGGAGTTCTTCATTACACAGGTATGGGAAAATCCGGTGACCAGGATATTAACTGGGCCCAGAATGCAACATTAGCTGAGTGCGGAAGAAATGGTGTTGATGTTCACCTGTTTGAGGTTATGGACGCTGGCGAATATGTTTATTGCGGCAGAATAGAGCTTGTAGGTAAACCTTATACTGAAATTCAGCCTGGTGAAGATGGAAATGACAGAAGAGTTTGGATGTTCCCTGTTCGTCCTGTGCCGGATAATGATGTTAAGAAGCCACAGATGTTTGTCTTTAAGGATATGGAGGACTATAAGTCTCGTGGTAAAAATGTAGATGCAGAATATGCGAAAATGGTGGCAGATAAGAAAAAGAATAAAGGAAAAGTACCGGTTGTCGTACAGCCCGTCATTCCTAAGCCTGAACCAAAGCCACCTGTGGTTATTCCAGCGGATATTGTTGGAAAACAGGTAAAACATAAAACCTTCGGAGTTGGTGTTATTACTGCTATTGAAGGGGCCTCAATTGCTGTGGAATTTGATAAGGTTGGCGTTAAGAAGATGGGTTATGAATTCTGTATGAACAATAAGCTATTAGAGTTTATTTAATGAGGCAATGATGAAAACAATTAGAGTTGTAGCGGCGGTTATCCGTTGTGAAGATAAAATATTTGCCACAGCCAGAGGTTATGGTGAATTTAAGGGCCAGTGGGAGTTTCCGGGTGGAAAAATAGAACCCGGCGAGACACCTCAGCAGGCCCTCGTCAGAGAAATAAAAGAAGAACTGGAAACTGACATTAAGGTTGGAGAATTGATTGGTACCATCGAATATGATTATCCTGCTTTCCACTTGTCTATGGATTGTTTCTGGTGCGAGGTGATTGAAGGAAAACTTGTTCTTAAAGAGGCAGAAGATGCTAAATGGTTAAGTAAGGATGAGTTAGATAGCGTACAATGGCTTCCAGCAGACATCACTTTGATTGAAAGATTGAAACGTGAAATTTATTAAGATTTCCAGAAAGAAGGAGTTGCATGTTTGAACCGGATAAAATAAGAGAATTAATTAATCAAATCCCAGAGATAAGGTCGAGATTTTCAAATGAAGATATTACCTTTTTTTCAGGATATGATTTTCGAGAACGTAAGAGAACTAATGCCTCGATGGGTGTAGAGATGATTTATAAGGATTCCAAATTTATTAGATGGCGTGATGAGCTTATTATTGAATTGTCTGCGTTGAGAGAGGAAACAATTGTTGCGGAAATAATTCACAAACTACAACACTTTACAGGACTCGGAGATAAGAAGAAATTCGATGATGTTGAGTCTAAGTTACTAGCACTGGACAAAAAGCTTGATGAATATAAACCCACAGTTATTGAAAAAGAGATTAGCGATGTAAGAATTGATGAGGAAGCGCTGGTTAAAGATATATTGATGAGTGTTGTTAACCTTCAGAAAAATCATACATATACACATACAAGTAAAGAAAATGAGATGAATGATTTTATTCGCGACATGCTTGGTATGAAGTATGAGAAGGTAGACCAAACTAGACAAGGTGATTCAGTTAGCGGAAAAGATGCAGGTTCTATTGACATTCAGCTTCTTAAAGATGGGATGCCAGTTGTTATGATTGAAGCATTAAAATTATCATCGTTAGATCAGAATGAGCTGAGCATACATATTGACAAGGTACTGAAAAACTATGATCCTAATGGTTGCCCATATGCTGTTATTTTGGTTTATGCTACAATGGCAGGTTTTGATGAATTTCACAAGAAGTTTATCAAATATTTAAACGAGTATGAGTTTCCTTATTTACGTGAAACTGATATAGTAGACGTGGATACAGATTATACTGAGATAAAGCATGTACAGACAATTTTAAAGAGAACTGACAAACGAGTTCGTGTACACTTTTTCACAGTACACATAAATTAACGATAGAAAAAAACAAACGTTATAAAGTGCACGTGGCAGATATGACGTACAGAGTGTACTGTCGAGCCATGTGGAGACCGTAGTATTGATGTCAAAAGTACAAAAGTGAATATTGAAAATGGAGGAATAGTACTATGGTAAATTTAGGAGAATTAAAAGAAATAAAAGACTTACGAAAGGTTTGGCCGAATGAAGGCATTTGACTTTACCCCCTTGGCTTGCGGAAGAAGATAATCTTGCGTTGTTGGCGGATGCTGTTGGAGCAGGTTTATGGCGAACCTGCAAATGAAATAATAAATTAATTTTAATATAGAAATCGAAGGCTTCGAGGTATTTAGATGCTAAAAAAATATGAGTTCGGTTTTGACGTTGGTTGCTTATTGCTATTCTTAATTATCATGATACCTAATTTTATTTGGTTTGCTGCTCCGGCGCCAAACGATGTATTGAGAATGGATTCAATTACGGAAACACTTGATTCAGTGGCTTCAATATGCCAAGTATTGATGATTACTATTCTGTGTGTTTTTAGAAATAGAGAATGTAAAAAAATCTGTATATCACCGTTAATTATAACTGGAATCATTTGCTGTTTTATGTATTTTATAAGTTGGATTGTTTATTATATTGGTGTTGTAAATGCGTTTGTTATATTAGGCTTGACCGTTCCTCCATGTTTGGCATTTTTAGCGTATGCTATTGACAGAAAGAATAAAATAGCAATTATTCCAATTTCAATTTTTACAGTTTGCCATTTAATATATGGAATTGCCAACTT
>ULUX01047037.1_pt1 | contig 14801 bp, 15 predicted proteins | sample 1958961 | NCBI WGS metagenome assembly ULUX01 (sample SAMEA4835773, study PRJEB28245) | human gut metagenome | biome: gut microbiome; material: fecal sample | place: Denmark | collected 2008 | reverse complement strand
CCTCCTCTCTCTTGGGGGAATAGCAGTTTCACTTATATTGTGATTATATCATGAAGAGAGGTTATATGATGGAAAAGATTTGAGTTTATTTTCAAACAGAGATTTTGGTTGTAACGCAAAGGAACGTACCACGGTTTTGCCATGGCACGCTCCTCTGCATTACAATTCCAATTGATCCAGCCACTCGTCGAAGGACTTCCTGGAGATCCGGATGGCGGTGCCAATGCGTACACTCTTGAAGTACCCTTTCTTGACTAAGGTATATGCGGATGACCGCCCGATATGGAGGATGGCTGCGATCTCTTCCACCGTGTAAGCGCGGGTCTGGGGCTGCATTTCTTCCTTTTTCTGTTCCATGATTTTACCTCCTGAATATGTCGCCAGATGGGCCATTTTGATGCTGTCTTGCCGGGCAGCAAATCCCTCTTCCTGCTAATTTCTTGCTAATACGACTTTTGAAAAGCGGTTAAAAGCAGGGTGTTAGATGGAAAATTTGCGATTAGGTGTATCCGCCGTACGGCATGATATGAAACGAGAAGAAACTGTAGAGGAAGCAGAGAAGAACACAGAATTGGAACGCCAAACTCCTAAGCGGAATGTAGTGAGTTCGAGTCTCGCCGGGGGTGCCAAAATGACCGCTGTAAGCCGTTTTTCGATGGTTTACAGCGGTTTTTGTTATCATTTCCTTTGGACGGTCTTGCCGCTCCGCCAGAACGATTTTATACATTTTTCGTTGCATACCTGCTAATTGGCTTCGAACATTTTTTCCGATTTTGCTAATGAAAATCGCGGATTTGCTAACACGATTTTTCCGAACTATTTTCCGGATGGAGCCGACGCCAGCAGCGCAGCCAGCATATTGGCCAGTTCCGGCGATTTGCGGAGCTGTTCCACCAGGGCCTCCAAGTCCAGCGACACACTCTCCGCCTCCTTCGGCCCCTGGTTTTTTGCCGGAGGGCGCACCGTCCGTAGGTCGGGATTGGCGCTGGCGTAGAAGGCATCCTCAAACTTCTGGGCGTTCACCTTCCGGTCCTCGTCCAGAATGTGGGCATACACGCTGGTGATCATGTCGATCTGGGCGTGGCCCGTGTCGCCCTGGGTGGCCTTCAGGTCGCCGTGGTTCAGTTTCAGCTTGTAGGTGGTGCTGGAATGACGGAGAGAGTGAAAGACCACGTTGGGAAGCCCCGCTTTCTCCCGCAGCTTCTGAAATTCGCCCGCGATGATGCGTTCCTCGCAAGGGCGGCCGTTGGGCATCGCCACCACCAGATCGTAATCCTGATACTCGTCACCGAGAAACGGCCGAAGCTCGTCTTATGCGGATTTCCATTCCCGCAGGATATATCTTGTACCTAACTTATTTGTTCCGCGGCTCGGAATTTTTGTTCCCGGTGTGTTTGGTGAGTACCATTCACCCCTTAAAGGAAATTCTATAACTATGATAATAATGGTGATTCTAAAACTTGAGATGAATCTAGTGTGCCGATGGAAGCTAAATATCTATCACCAACTGGATCTGGAACCAAAATAATTCATAAAATATTCCAGCACATGTTTCTGGTGTGAAAAATAATTTGATAACTTCAGATTACATTCCAAACTGAAAATACCTGGTTTGACTGCCCCTTCCATGACGAATGTTCCTATAGCATTTGAAACGCAGTAAGAACACGCGTCTTTTTGGGCCAGATCATCAATAAAACAGGATCCGGCGTGAACCGGATCCTGTTGGAAGACCGTCATAAAACGTAGTTTTAATAGGCGACGCCCCACACCACCATGTGCTTGGCGGGTTTTCCGCAGCAGGCGCAGGTGTTGCCCAAGTGCTCCTGTTCAAAGGGGATGCACCGGGAGGTGACGCCAGCCTCCTCCTTCATGCGAACCTCACAGGCCTCGTCGCCGCACCACATGGTCTTGGCAAAGCCGCCCCGGGCAGCCATTTTCTCTTTGACCTCTTCCAGGGTGGCGCAGGCGTAGGTGTTGTCCTCCAGGTTGCGTTTGGCCTTCTGATACAGCCCCTCGTGAATGGAGTCCAGCATCCGGGCCACGGTGTCCTCAATGCCATCCAAAGAGACGAAGGACTTCTCGCCGTTGTCCCGGCGCACCAGTACGCACTGGTTCTTCTCTATGTCCTTGGGGCCCAGTTCCAGCCGGAGGGGCACGCCCTTCATCTCGTACTCGGCAAACTTCCAGCCGGGGGTATTGTCCGAAGCGTCCATCTTTACCCGGAACCCGGCCGTTCTCAACCGGTCCGTCACTGCCTGGTTGGCCTCAATCACGCCTTCTTTATGCTGGGCTACGGGGATAATGATGACCTGGATGGGGGCAATGCGGGGGGGCAGCACCAGGCCGCTGTTGTCCCCGTGGGTCATAATAATGCCGCCGATCATGCGGGTAGACACGCCCCAGGAGGTCTGGAAGGGGTAATGGGGCTGGTTGTCCTTGCCGGCGAAGGTGATGTCAAAGGCCTTGGCGAAGCCGTCCCCGAAGTAGTGGCTGGTACCGCCCTGAAGGGCCTTCTTGTCGTGCATCATGCACTCCACAGTGTAGGTCTCCTCGGCACCGTTGAACTTCTCCTTGTCCGTCTTACGGCCTTTCACCACCGGCATAGCCAGCACATTTTCGAAGAAGTCGGCATAGACGTTCAGCATCTGTTGGGTCTCTGCCCGGGCCTCCTCCTCGGTGGCGTGCATGGTGTGGCCCTCCTGCCACAGAAACTCCCGGTGGCGGAGGAAGGGGCGGCTGGTCTTCTCCCAGCGGATGACGGAGCACCATTGGTTGTACAGCTTGGGCAGATCCCGGTGGGAGTGGATAATGTTCTTATAGTGCTCGCAGAACAGGGTCTCGCTGGTGGGGTGGATGGCGTACCGCTCCTCCAGCTTTTCGCTGCCGCCATAGGTCACCCAAGCGCACTCGGGGGCAAAGCCCTCCACGTGATCCTTCTCCTTTTGGAGCAGACTCTCCGGGATGAGGGTGGGCAGATATACGTTCTCGTGTCCCAGCTTCTTGAACTCATCGTCCAGGATGCGCTGGATGTTCTCCCAGATGGCATAGCCGTAGGGCCGGTAGATGAACATGCCCTTGATGGAGGAGTAGTCGATGAGCTCTGCCTTCCGGCACACGTCCGTGTACCATTGGGCGAAGTCCACCTCCATATCGGTGATCTGGCTGACCTGCTTGCTTTTCTCTTGTGCCATATTCCTTCATTCCTTTGGCGGCCATCCCGTTCCAGCGCCGGATTCTTTGGACGGCAAGGCGGGGGCGCATTTTCTGTGAGTTTTTATTGTATTGCCAAAGAGATGGAAAGTCAAGAGAAAGCGCGAGATTCTCCGCTTTTTTCATCCCACGCCACATATGGGTTGGTCAGGATCGCGCCTAGCCGACCTCAGAGCAAATCACCCTCACTAAAATGTCAAAAACAGGCGAATGAATTCAAAAAATATATTCACACCGCACAAAAGCCGAAATGCGAAATTGGGCACTGCGCCAAAATTTTTCCGCAGGACAGAAAAATGCTACATCATGATTGACAAAACAAGCTCTGAATGGTATGCGCATTTTGCAGAGGGATGTAATCGTTTACAGTAATCGTTTACATGTTCAGGGGGTTGTTATGGGCGCGTCCACCATTTCACAGGTAGCAAAGCAGGCGGGCGTCTCTGTGGCAACCGTATCCCGCGTGATCAACCAGAGCGGAACGGTCACGCCGGAGACGGCGAAGAAGGTGATGGACGCCATCCGGCAGCTGGGGTACCAGCCCAATATCTGGGGGCGGAACCTGCGCCGGGGGGAGAGCCGGGTGGTGCTGCTCCTGGTGCCCAACGTGACCAACCCCTACTACGCCCCCATCATTGCCGGGGCGGAGGACGCGCTGGGGGCAGAGGGGTACAGCATGATGCTGTGCCTGACCAACAACGCGGACCGGGCCAGGCAGGAGTTCTTCCTGGAGTTCATGCGGGACGGGCGGGCGGACGGCGCGATCCTGATCGGCGCGTCCGACCACGATCCCGGGGTGGTCCAGGTGGCGGAGGAGTACCATCTGGTCCAGTGCTGTGAGTACTGCGACAGCCCGGCGGTGAGCCGGGTCTCTGTGGATAACTTTGAGGCGGCCCGGCAGGCGGTGGCCTGGCTGCTGGAGCTGGGGCACACCCGGATCGCCTTCATGGGGGCGGACAACCGGTTCATCTCCAGCCGCTGCCGCCGGGACGTCTACCGGGCGGCCCTCCAGGCGTGGGGGCTCTCCCTGCGGGAGGAGGATGAGGTGCTGGCCAGCGGGGACTACACCTTCACCTCCGGCGTCCAGGCTGCCAGGCGGCTGCTGGACCGGGAGGACCGGCCCACCGCCCTGTTCTGCATCTCCGACGTGCTGGCTCTGGGCGCCCTCCAGGCGGCCCGGGAGCTGGGGCTTCGGGTGCCCGAGGACCTGTCGGTGGTGGGGTTTGACGACGTGGAGTACGCCGTCATGTTCCAGCCCCACCTGACCACCATCCGCCAGCCGTGCTACGCCCTGGGGCACACGGCGGGGGAGATGCTGCTGCGGCAGATCCAGGGCGGCCCGGGGGGACAGGCGCGGTACCTGCCCCATCAGCTGATCGAGCGGGATTCCACGGCCCAGTGCCGTTGAGTCATAGAATGAGAAGAACTGAATGAAACAAGGAGGAAACGCGAATGAAGTTCAAGAAATTGGCCGCCATGCTGCTGGCCGGCACCATGGCCCTGTCTCTTGCCGCCTGCGGCGGGGACACCACCACGTCCGAGAACCCCGCCAGCGAGCCTGGCACCACCAGTGAGGAACCCACCACCAGCGAGGAGCCCAGCGGCGGCGACGAGGTCTTTAAGATCGGCGTGCTGGCCCCTGAGGTCACCCACGGCTGGTCCGCCGGCGTGGCCTACTTCGCCGAGCAGCGCTGCCAGGAGCTGGCCGATGAGGGGCTGATCGAGTACCGGGTGTCCACCAGCGGCGACGGCGCCGAGATGACCACCCAGCTGGACGAGCTGAAGACCTGGGGCGCCGACGCCATCGTGGCCTTCCCCCAGTGGACAGGCATGGAGGTGCCCATCCAGCAGGCCATTGAAGAGGGCATCACCGTGGTGAACTTCGACATCGAGATCGACGCCGAGGGCATCTACCGCGTGGCCGGCGACAACTACGACATGGGCTACCAGAGCGCCCAGTACATCGTGGACAAGATCGGCACCGAGGGCACCGTGGTCATCCTGGACGTGCCCACCTCCGGCTCCGTGGCCGAGCTGCGCAAGCAGGGCTTCCTGGAGCACCTGGCCGAGCTGGCCCCCAACATGGAGACCCTTGAGTTTGCCACTGAGTTCACCCGCGAGGCCGGCCTGGCCGACATGGCGGACATCCTGACCGCCAATTCCCACATTGACGCGGTGTTCTCCATGGACGACGAGACCTCCATCGGCGCCCTCCAGGCCATCCGCGACGCCGGCCGCACCGACATCCAGGTCATCACCGGCGGCGGCGGCGCCCAGGAGTGGTTCAACATGATGCTGGACGACGCCAACCAGGACATCTGGCTGCAGAGCGCCACCTACTCCCCCATCATGGTGCAGGACGCGGTGGACATGGCGCTGGACATCCTCCAGGGCAACACCCCTGAGGAGTCCGTGCTGATCATCCCCACCACCATCATTGACCGCACCAACGCCTCCGAGTACCTGGACGAGAGCGCTCCCTACTAATTGAAGCAACCGAACGCAAGGGGCTATGGCAAGCGCCATAGCCCCTTTTCGGAAGAATGAGAAACGGATGTGATCCCATGAATCTGGAGATGCGCGGCATCTATAAATCCTTCGGCGCCAACGACGTGCTGAAAAACGTGGACTTCTCCCTGAACGGGGGAGAGATCTGCGCCCTTCTGGGGGAGAACGGCGCGGGCAAGTCCACCCTGATGAACATTCTGGGCGGCGTGCTGGGCGCGGACCGGGGGGAGATCTGGCTGGATGGGAAGCCGGTCAAGTTCCAGAAGCCCTCCGACTCCCTCCACGCTGGCATCGCCTTCATCCACCAGGAGCTGAGCCTCATCAACGACCTGGCGATCTATGAGAACATGTTCATCGGCCGGGAGCTGAAGACCAAAAGCGGCCTTCTGGATGCCCGGACCATGCAGGAAAAGACCCAGGAGGTATTCGACCGGCTGGGGCTGAACCTGAATCCGAGGATGATGGTTCGGGACCTGGACACCTCCTACAAACAAATCGTGGAAATTTCACGCGCCATGATGCGGGAGGCCTCTATCATTATCATGGATGAGCCCACCACCTCCCTGACCGACCCGGAGATCGAGCGCGTGTTTGATATGATGCGGATGCTCAAGTCCCAGGGGGTGGGGATCGTCTTCATCTCCCACAAGCTGAAGGAGGTCATGGAGATCTGCGACCGCTACACCGTGCTCCGGGACGGGAACATGGTGGCCTCCGGCCCGGTCTGTGAGGTCACCACCGAGGACCTGGCCCGGTTCATGGTGGGCCATGACGTGCGCACGGAGCGCCTGCGCCGGGAGCACCAACTGGGCGGTGAGATCCTCCGGGGGGAGGGGCTGAGCGACGGCGCCCACTTCCGGGACATCTCCTTCTCCGTCCGGGCCGGCGAGGTGCTGGGGGTCACCGGACTGCTGGGGGACGGACGCAGCGAGCTGTTCCAGGCGGTGTTCGGGGCCGCCCCCTATACCGGAAAGCTCTTCGTGGAGGGCAAGGAGGTTCATGTGTCCAGCACGCCCCAGGCCATCAAGCTGGGTATCGGCTATGTGCCCCGGAACCGGAAGGAGAACGGAATCTTCAAGGACATGGACATCGTGGAGAACGGCTCCATGGTCACCCTGTTCCGGCTGGTCAAGGGCCTGCTGCTGGACATCGGCAAACGGGACGCGGAGTTTGACCGACAGGTGGAGGATCTGAGCATCAAGATGGGGAGGAAGACCGATCTGATCACCAGCCTGTCCGGCGGCAACCAGCAGAAGGTGGTGCTGGCCAAGTGGCTGTCCGCCCACCCCAAGGTGCTCATCCTGGACAATCCCACCCAGGGCGTGGACGTGGGGGCCAAGGAGGAGATCTACGACATCATCCTCCGGCTGGCGAGTGAGGGCGTGGCCATCATCGTGCTGTCCAGCGAGGCCCAGGAGATCATCCGGGTGTGTGACCGGGCCCTGGTCCTGTACCACGGGCAGTTTCAGGGCGAGGTGTCCGGCGAGGAGATGAACGAGCAGACCATCATGCACCTGGCTACCGGTGGCGCCACCGCAAATCAGATAGAGGAGTAAGCGACTATGGAAAAGAAACAAGCGTTAACCAAGCCCGCAGGCAACGGCCTGGTGGAGGCCTGGAAGCGGAACCCGCTGGTGAGCACCGGGCTGGTGCTGGTTTTGATGATCATCGTCCAGACCGGGATCATGATCGCCAACTTTGACGGGGACGGCGTGGGGGCGCTGCTGCTGTCCCTGCTGACCAACTGGCTGAACATCCTGCGCAACAACGCCCCCGTGGGCATCATCGCCCTGGGCATGACCCTGGCCATCATCTCCGGCGGCATCGACCTGTCCGTGGGCTCTACCCTGGTGGCGGTGGGCGCCCTGGTGATGATGCTGGTGGACGGCGGCGTCAACGGTTTCCTGGCCGGCTTGGGCATCACCGGCGTGCCCGCGTATCTCATCGCCATTGTGGTGGGCGTCGCCTTCGGCGCCCTGCTGGGCTGGCTCAACGGCGTGCTCATCGCCCACGGCAAGATCCCGCCCTTCATCGCCACCCTGGGCACCATGCAGATCTTCCGCTCGGTCACCCAGCAGCTGACCCAGCACGCCAATCCCTCTGTGCCCAGCGGCTTCCTGCAGATCTCCAACTTCCGCATCGGCACCTTCTACATCATGCCCATCATCTACTGGGCGATCCTGGCGGTTATCCTGTACATCATTTCCAAGCGCACCGCTTTTGGCCGGCATGTGTTCGCCGTGGGCTCCAACATCCGCACCGCCCGGCTGTCCGGCATCAACGTGAACCGGGTCAAGCGCTGCGTGTACATGATCACCGGCATCCTGGTGGCCCTGGCCGCCATCGTCCAGGTGTCCCGCATCGGCTCCATGGACTACGCCAGCGCGGGCAGCGGCTATGAGATGGACGCCATCGCCGCCGTCATCGTGGGCGGCACCAGCATGGCCGGCGGCAAGGGCTCCATCGTGGGCACGGTGCTGGGCATGCTCATCATCGGCGTGATGAACAATCTGCTGACCCTGTTCGGCGTGCCCCCCTTCCTGCGGGAGGCCTTCAAGGGCATCATCATCATTGTGGCCGTGCTGCTGCAGAAGAAGGAAGCCGACGCGTAAGTTCCGAATCCGAAATCGAGGTGTTTGCTATGTTCAACATTGGTATCATCGGCTGCGGGAAGATCGCCCAGGTGCGCCACATCCCGGAGTACGCCGGCCACCCCCAGGCCCGGCTGGCCGGCTTTTACGACCTGAACCAGGAGCGGGCCCGGGAGCTGGCGGAGAAGTGGGGCGGTAAGGCCTACTCCTCCTGGGAGGAGATGCTGGCTGATCCCGGCATCGACGCGGTGAGCGTCTGCGTGGCCAACAATGCCCACGCCCAGCTGTCCATCGCGGCGTTGCGGGCGGGCAAGCATGTGCTGTGCGAGAAGCCCATGGCCACCACCCTGGCCGACTGCGAGGCCATGGTGGCCGCCGCCCGGGAGAGCGGGAAGTTCCTGATGATCGGGCAGAACCAGCGCCTGACGAAGGCCCACCAGAAAGCCCGGGAACTGGTGGAGAACGGGACCTTGGGGAAGATCCTCACCTTCCGCACCACCTTCGGCCACGGCGGGCCGGAGACCTGGAGCGTGGACCCGGGGAAGAACACCTGGTTCTTCGACAAGAGCAAGGCGGCCATGGGGGCCATGGCCGACCTGGGCATCCACAAGACCGACCTGATCCAGTACCTGCTGGGCCAGACGGTGGTGGAGACCACCGCCAAGGTGACCACCCTGGACAAGCGGGGGGCGGACGGCCAGCTCATCGGGGTGGACGACAACGCCATCTGTATCTACCGCATGAGCGGCGGCGCCATGGGCACTATGACCGCCAGCTGGACCTTCTATGGGGCGGAGGACAACTCCACCGTCCTCTACGGCACCAAGGGCATCCTGCGCATCTACGACGACCCGGCCTACTCCCTGAAGCTGATCGGCGCCGAGGGGGAGAAGGTGCTCTATGAGCTGGAGGCCATTCAGACCAACGACAACCAGACCAAGTCCGGGGTGATCGACTGCTTCATGGACTGCCTGGTGAACAACACGCCCCCCGCCATCTCCGGCCAGTCGGTGCTCACCGCCATGCGGGCGGTGTTTGCCAGCCTGGAGTCCTCGGAGACGGGGAAGAGCGTGACCGTCAAGCAAGACTGAGGAGGAAACGAGCGTATGAAACTGGGATTTGTCAGCGCCATCCTGGATGGCTGGACCTTTGAGGAAATGATCGACGTGGCCCACGACCTGGGCTTCACCTGCGTGGAGGTGGCCTGCTGGCCCAATGGGAAGGCGGAGCGCCGCTATGCCGGCGTCAGCCACATCGACGTGGACGACCTCACCGACGAGAAGGCGGCCTATATCCTGGACTATTGCAAGGCGCGGGAGGTGGAGATCTCCTCCCTGGCCTTCTACCCCAACACCATGGACGAGGACCTGGAAAAGCGCCAGGCCAACATCGACCACTTGAAGAAGGTCATCCTGGCCAGCGAGAAGCTGGGCGTGGGCATGGTCACCACCTTCGTGGGGCGGGCCACCCACAAGACGGTGGAGGAGAACCTGGAGCTGTTCCGGGAGATCTGGCCACCCATTATCGCCTTTGCCGAGGAGCACCAGGTGAAGGTGGCCATCGAGAACTGCCCCATGTGGTTTGACGGGACCAACTGGCCCGGCGGGCAGAACTTGTTCACCACGCCGGCCATCTGGCGCAAGTGCTTCGAGATCATTCCCAGCCCCAACTTCGGCATCAACTACGACCCCAGCCACTTCATCTGGCAGCAAATGGACTACATCCGCCCCCTGTACGAGTTCAGGGACCGGATCTTCCACGTCCACTACAAGGACATCAAGCTCTACCCCGAGAAGCTGGCCGAGGTGGGCGTGATGGCCTATCCCCTGCAGTACATGGAGCCCAAGCTCCCCGGCCTGGGGGACGTGAACTGGGCCAAGTATGTCTCCGCCCTCACCGACATCCGCTACGAGGGCTATACCTGCATCGAGGTGGAGGACCGGGCCTTTGAGGGCAGCAGAGAGCGCATCCTGGACAGCCTGCGCCTGTCCAAGCGCTACCTGGAGCAGTTCGTCATCTAAATCTGCACGCATCCATCGGGGGCCGCCCGGGCGGCCCCCGATTTGCACAAGGAGGGTAAGGGTATGAAACGCATCATTGGGGTGAACTCCAACTGTTACCACGGCTTCTCCGTTGAGGAGGCCATCGACGGCATCGCCGCGGCGGGGTTCCGCTACATTGAACTGACCGCCACCAAGGGCTGGACGGAGCACGTCTTTCCCGACCAGAGCTTTCACCGGCTCTGGCAGGTGAAGGAGCGGCTGGAGGAAAAGGGACTGGTCCCCTTTGCCCTGAGCGGGCACTGCAACCTGATGGACACCGAACGGATCCAGGACTTTGTGGACAACATCCGCCTGGCCGCTTTCTTCGGCTGCGACTACATCGTCTCCTCCATCGGGGAGGCCCATCTGAAGGACAAGACGGTGGCCTCGAATGAGGTGGTGGCCCACCACATCCGGGAGCTGGTCCCCCTGCTGGAGCGGTTCAATTTGACCCTGGTGCTGGAGGTCCACGGGGACCATGGCACCGGGAGGATTCTGAAGGAGATCGCCGACCTGGTGGGGTCTCCCCGGGTGGGGGTGAACTACGACACGGCCAACGCCCTGTTCTACGGTGATGTGGACCTGGCGGAGGATCTGGACGCCAGTATGGACGCCATCCGATACATGCACCTGAAGGATAAGGGGGGCGCACGGGACGTGTGGGACTTCCCCGCTCTGGGCAAGGGGTGGATCGATTTCCCCATGGTGTTTGACAAGCTGGAGAAGGCGGGCAACGGCTGCCCCTTCAGCATTGAGATCGAGTTTACCCAGGCAGGAGCCAGGGATCTGGAGGAGGTCAACCAGGCGGTGCGGGACTCCGCGGCCTACCTGGCGGCCCACGGCTTTGAACTGTGAGGTGCGGGATGATCAGAATCGGGATTGTGGGTGCCGGAGGAATGGGCACCGTACATTATCACAATTACCTCCACCTGGAGGACTGCGCCGTGGTGGGGGTGGTGGATCCCTCCCCGACGGGCCGGGAACGGGCCCGGGAATGGGGGGTCACGGTGTATGAGACCATCGGGGAGATGGTGGCCGGCGGGGTCACCCTAGTGGACGTGTGCACCCCCACGTTTCTCCACCAGGACCATGTGACCCAGGCGCTGCGGGCGGGGGCCCATGTGATTGTGGAAAAACCCTGCGCCCTGACCCAGGCGGATGCCCGGGCCATGTTCGCTCTGGCGGAGGAGAAGGGCCTGCACCTTTATGTGGCCCAGGTGCTCCAGTTCAGCCGGGAGGTGGAGGTGCTGCGGGATCTGGTGCGGGAGGAGACCTATGGCAAGCCCCTGGACGCAGTGTTCCAGCGGCTGTCCGCCCGGCCGGACTGGGCCCAGGGGGGCTGGCTGTTCGATCGGAGGAAGAGCGGCCTGGTTCCCTTCGACCTGCATATCCATGACCTGGACGTGATTGTCAGCCTGTTCGGAGCACCGGATCAGGTTCAATGCTATTCCTGTGCCGGCGCCGACCGGGACTACCAGGAGCTCTACCGCTGGGAATACCGGTGCGGCGGGGTCAACGTGATGGCGGAGGCGGGGTGGCTCAGCGCGTCCATTCCCTTTGCCTGTCCCTGGCGGGTGTACTTTGAGAAGGCGGTGGTCCAGTATGACGGGCAGTCTGTCACCGCCTACCCCTACGGCAAGGAGCCCGTGGTCTATGACACCGAAGACCCCCTGAAGATCCCTACCGGCATCAATGTGCCCCCCACCGGCTGGTACCTGCGGGAGCTGGGGCACTTCCTGGACTGCCTGCGCCGGGATACAGACTCTCCGCTGGTGCCCAAGGAGCGGGTACTGGCGGTGCTGGGGCTGTTAGAGCGGTCTTTGGGGTGACAGCGCCAAATTTTCCGGCATGGGCCGTACCCCGCTCACTTCCATGGTTTGCAGTACATCCCATCACTCTGCTCCGGCAACGAAAGGTATGAGGTTGCCTTCTAACGGCCTTGTGTCACTCAAAGGAGGCGCCCTGCCTGTTTTCATGCCGTCCTGCGGATGCGGCAGAAGGCGGCAGATACCACCGGCAGTGCCGTTGACCGGACGATAGGAAGCAAAGGATAGGGGAGGACAAAGATGTAGGGGCTCGTGGCAGAATAGGTTCTCATAGGATCACGCCAATCGAGTAGGAGACCACCCGTTCCTTGAGTAGCCGACCGCTCACACCCCTTTCACCTTCCGATAGAAGGTACTGGGTTTCATATCCAGCCGCCTTCATGGCCCCACCGCCGTGGCGGAGAGCTCAAGGCCCAGGTGGAGGAGGTCTACCGGAGCCTGGGCACATCCTGCGCGGAGGCCGTACGCATTTTTGCCCAGCAGAGCCTGCGGAGGGCGAAGTGCCCTTCCGCCCGGCGTTGAAACCGTGGAATGAGCTGACCCAGGAGGACCTGGACGCTCGGATGAGAGCGAGGGCTTCCCATGGAACAGATCCCGCAGGATAGGATCAAGATCATCTACACGGAGACCGCCGTGCTGGACATGGAGGAAAAGGCGGACCAGATCGAGATCCAGCTGCGGGAACCGGGGGTGACCTATTCCTGATATTCCCAGCCAAGGGAGGCTATCCAGCAAAATTTGAGCGAGCACCTTTTCCCTCAAATATTCCCTGTACGATGTGGAGCCGTGGAGGGAGCAAGGTGTCCGGCTGTTCCCGTCCCCAAATGATGGGATCCTCTACCATGTGGAGGAGGGGGAGCGCCTGGTCTGCATCCGTGGCGCCTGCATCAAGAACAGAGACCTGTCCGCGCAACTGGAAGAGTCGTAGCAAAATCCCATTAGGGTTCCCGCCAAAATTGGCACACGCCAAAAAGCGGATCTGGACCCTAATGGGATATTTTTTGCCCTCGTCCGCCCCATTGAAATCACTCAGCATTGTTTCACTAGCGCCACCAACCGTTGTTTTCAGCCATTCCATACTTACTTCCATACTTCCCTTCTCCGATACGCAGTGTTGCGCTTCGCTCCGCAACGTTCTGATTCTTTGCCATGGGCTGTTCTGCAACACTGCTGCACGGGCTTCTTCCGCCGCGCGATAGTAGCGGAGCGTTCCGCTTTTCCCCGGAACGCTCCGCTACTATTGTCTCCTGCCTGCCTATTCACGCTCAGGTTTGACGGTTACTGACTTGCGAATTTGCAGCGGCTTCTAAACTTGTTCGGTATGGAGATCGCATAGGCTAACCAGATTTGTCGTCTGGCTATGAGGAATTGCGGGTTATGGGGAGAAGCGGCGAATAAAATCTGCTATCATTGCAGGGACGCAATCCGCCTTGCGCAAAGAAGAACCGGAGTGTTGAGAAGCGAATTGCGTCAGAATCATCGTAAGATATTTTAGAAAGGCGGGGATACCTGTGCGAAAAGAGCAGGGGGAAGATCAGTATAAAAAACAACTGACACGGTTTGAGGAGTACCTTAGAAACCGGGAGTTATCCCAAAATACGATTTTGAACTATTTGATATCTATGAAGCAATTTTTCCAGATGTTTTCGGAGGTATCAAAAGAGAATGGAATCAAGTTTAAGGGACATCTGCAAAGCCGAAAAGCAAAACCCAGCACCATCAATATGAGAATTAACGCATTTAACACTTACTGCAAGATGCTGGGGGAAGGACAAAACCGGGTGAAAACCATACCAGTCCATCAAGAGACAACGATCAACAACGTGATTTCCCGAAAAGACTATCAGCGCCTGTTGGAGGAACTTCGGAAAGACGGAAATCATCGCTGGTATTTCACGGTTAAAATATTGGCCATGACAGGAGCGCGAGTGAGTGAAGCGGTCAGAATTACGAAGGAGGATTTTGATGTGGGGTGTGCGGAGATGTGGACTAAGGGGAAAATAAGGCGGATCTATATCCCTTTGAAATTTCGATTGGAAGCCGCAGCGTTTTATGCGGAACTTGACGGGAAGGAGCTTTTGATCAGAAACAAGCGTGGAGGGGCGATTTCCACCAGAGGGGTAGCCTATATGTTGCAGAGTTTTGCAAAACGGTATCAGATAGATGATTGGGGCATTCGCAGTAGCAGCAGAAAAAACAGCTACAGTTTTGCAAGTCGCCATAAAAGTATGCGTGAGAGTTTCGGCTCCCTATAGGTATACATAAATTGCTCGGAGTTTCTTCTGCGCCTATTGTACTGTAAGTTGATTCGCTTTTCAACATCAAAGGGGATAGAGAACGGTGGCGGGAGATAATTCTGCCTTGCGGAACGCCGCCAAATATCGTATGATAGGCGCAGGAGATGTACCGGCATTGCCGGGGGAGGTGCTGAAATTGAGTATCCAAGAGGCGCTCATCACGATGTTTACCGACGACCCTGTCAACTGGCTCAAATGGGCGGTCGTATTTGCGATCCTGATCGGCGGCTATGCTATCGCATTGCCGCTCTACAAAAAAGTCTCCCACGGCGTCAGCTGGGAGCGGAAACGGGACATCGCAAAGAGCAGGGACCACATCATCAA
>ULUX01038402.1_pt1 | contig 14825 bp, 10 predicted proteins | sample 1958961 | NCBI WGS metagenome assembly ULUX01 (sample SAMEA4835773, study PRJEB28245) | human gut metagenome | biome: gut microbiome; material: fecal sample | place: Denmark | collected 2008 | reverse complement strand
TATATCGTACCAAAAGAAACGCCAAACTCCTAAGCGGTAGGTCACCAGTTAGAGTCTGGTCAGGGGTGCCAAAAGCCACCATAAACCAGTTTTATCTGGCTTATGGCGGCTTTTTTGTTTTTGAATTATAGCAAAGCTGTTTCCTTGCAGTTTAGCGCCCATATAAATATAAATATAAATACAAAAATTGCTGTTTATTTATATATAACTTTGTATTGGAGGCAGCGTACAGCAAAAGCAGGCCCCGGGATTCCTCCCGGGACCTGCTCTGTTTTTATGACAGCAATTTATTCAAATCTGCCCTTCATCAGGGTCTTGCCCTGCCACAGGGCGGTGCGGCCCCGGGCAAAGAGGCCCTCGATGGCCAACCCCTCTCCCAGCACCAGGAGATCCGCATCGGCTCCCCGGACCACGCAGCCCTTCACCCCAGTTCTGCCCAGGAGGTGGGCAGGGGTTGTGGTAAGGAGTTTCAGCGCCTCCTCCAGGGCCATGCCCCGCTGCACCAAGGTTTGGATCGTCCTATGGAGGTACTTGGGGGAAGCGTAGGTCAGGCCGATACACTCCCCCTTGTCGTCAAACCGCGGCTGGCTGCCGTAGGCGTCGCTGGACAGGGTAACATGGTCAGGCGTGACTCCCTCCCGGCTGAGACAGGAGGCCAGTCTGTCGGCGTTGACCTCCAGTTCCTTGTCGTCACAGCCGGCGGTAAAGTCCATGTATCCGCCCCGGCGCACTAGCTCAACCCCCTGGTCGATAAGGGCCTGGCTGCGGTGCATATGGGTAGGGAGGAGGTTCCTGGCGGGAACATCGGAATGATCCAGCACATAGAAAACAGGGTCCAGGCCCCCTTTGCCGGAACCCATATGCATGGTCACAAGGCCTGCTGTACCGCTGAGAAGCCCCGCCCGCCGGGCCGATGTGGCCAGCCGGATCAGCTCCTCCCCGGTGGGGTTGGAGCTGCGGTGGTCCGACACCGCCACCTTCACACCGATAATGGGAGGCACCATCATGATATCCTTCTCCACACTGCCAGTCATGGTCACAGGGGGATACCCGTAGGCACTGGTGAGGGCATAGGCGGTGATGCCCTCCTCGGTAAGGGCCCGGGCCTTGGCTACCAGATTTTCGATGCTGCGGGTAATGCCGTCGGTACCCAGGAGCCCCACCACAGTAGTAATGCCGTTTTCCACAAATACGCTCAGCCGACTCTCCGGCACCCGGGAGGTAAAACCCTGCTCTCCTCCGCCGCCGGTAATATGGACGTGGAGGTCAATATAACCGGGGGCCAGGATACGGCCCTCCAGATCAAATACCTCCACATCGGGCAGACCCTCATAGCCCTCGATGCGGTCATCCATGCGGCAGATCTTTTCCCCCGCAATCAGGATATCCTTTACCCCCAGAGGTGCCGGGGCATAGACCCGGGCGTTTTTCAGCAGCTTGATCATGGCTCGTTTCTCCTTTTCCTCTCTTCGCGTCCCCGCAGCTGGGGGAACTCCTGTACCAGGCCGTCCTCCGGCGCGCCGCTTCCCCGGCAGGCACGCCGCCGAACCGACTTGAAAAAGCCGGCAGCGGGATGCTTCCCGCCGCCGGCTGAACCATCATGGCAGCATCAGGGCCCTACATCTGCACGACTTCTTCCGCCGGCTTCTCGCACTTGCGAAGGTCCGTCACATGGAGGACAGGACCGTCCTCCTCCCCGTAGGGGTCCCAGTGCTCCAGGGACACCCGGGCGGTGACCTCCACCCAGGTTTTTTCCGGGATCTTGGATACGTCCCACCCGATACAGGCCAGGGCCAGGAAGTTCATATCCTTCTCGCAGCAGACCATAACAAAGCGGCCTGGGGTGAAGTAGTCGCCGTACTGGGGCGGCTTGCACATCATGGCCCGGAAGATCACCGTTTTCCCCTCATACATGGCGGGATTGTCCATGATCTCCACATACCACAGGCCGTAATCCTCGTCAGCGATCCGCAGCTCCGGCCCTGAGAGGTCAAAGGCGGACACAGTGCCGTCCATATAGTCCTCGCTGGTGCCGTCGTCCTTCTCCAGGTAGATATCCGCCCGGCGGTTGATAAGCCGCAGGTTCCGCCGCCGCAGGGCAGTGCACAGCTCGTCGCTGCAGCGGTTGATGATGATCATATCCGCGTTGCGGAGCTTCTCCAGCATCAGGGGTCCCATGTTCTTGGAGTAGATATCGAAAGTAGGACCATCCACCGTAAAAATGATCTGGTAGAGGACCCAGTTCTCCGGCATACCCTCCTCATAGAAGGGCTGGATGTCCCACATGCCGTTATACTCCACGATGATCTGGGTGGCCTTGCACTTTTTCTGCTGCTCCAGCAGGAACTTAGGGGTCAGGGTCTCCTGGTCCTCCACCGTCACCACAGTGACATTGTGCATCACCTTGGGGTCGTACTCCACCTCGCCCTCCTCACAGCAGATGAGAAGGGTCCTGTCCTCCAGGGCAAAGCCGTCGGAGAGGATGCCGTTGATAAAGGAGGTCTTGCCGCTGTCCAGAAACCCGGCGATCATATATACCGGGTAGACTGTTTCCGTCTTTGCCATATCACACCTCGAAGAGAGCCTTGAGGCCCTCCTCCTTCAGGCCGCTGCCGATGACGCAGAGCCGGCCGGTGTAGTCCGCAGGGCCGGTGCGGACCTGGTGATCCTCCGGCACATAGTCGAAGTGATACCACACGCCGTCGCCGCCGTTTACGATACCCTTGGCCCGCAGCACCGCGCCGTACTCTCCACCGTCCAGCGCGGTAAGGATCTTCTCCAGCTGCTCCGCCGTAAAGGTGTGGGTAGTCTCCACGCCCCAGCTGGAAAACACCTCGTCGGCGTGGTGGCCGTGGTGATGGTGGTCGTGGCCGCAGCCGCAGTGGTCATGGTCGTGGTCATGATGATGCTCATGCTCATGATCGTGGTCGTGGCCGCAGCAGTCGTGGTCGTGATGGTCATGGTCATGCTCGTGCTCGTGGTGGTCATGACCGCAGCCGCAATGGTCATGGTCATGGTCGTGATCATGGTGATGCTCATGGTCGTGGTGGCCGCCGCAGACAGGGCAGACCTCCTCCTCGGCCATCAGGTCGGCGGCCAGGGTGTTGCCCTCCTCCATGGCGGAGAGGAGCTGGCTGCCGGTGAGCTGGTCCCAGGGGGTGGTGACGATGGGAGCATCGGCGTTCTTCCCCCGGAGAATGGCCACTGCCTCCTCCACCTTGGCGGGGCTGGCCTTCTGGGTGCGGCTGAGGACGATCGCCCCGGCGTACTGCACCTGGTTCTCATAGAACTCGCCGAAGTTTTTCATATACACCTTGCACTTGGTGGCGTCAGCCACAGTGACAGCACTGCCCAGCACCATATCCGGCTCCTGGGCAATAACGCCCTGGATGGCGCGGATCACATCGGACAGCTTGCCCACGCCGGAGGGCTCGATGAGGATGCGGTCGGGGTGGAACTGCTCCAGCACTTTTTTCAGGGCCTCGCCGAAGTCGCCCACCAGGGAGCAGCAGATGCACCCAGAGTTCATCTCGCTGATCTCGATGCCAGCATCCTTGAGAAAGCCGCCATCGATGCCGATCTCGCCGAACTCATTTTCAATGAGGACAATTTTCTCTCCCTTCAGAGCTTCCTCCAGGAGCTTTTTGATAAGGGTAGTTTTCCCGGCGCCCAAAAAGCCGGAAATCACGTTTACTTTTGTCATGGTCATGCCTCTTTCTCTGATCTGTGGGAAACCTCTTTCCGGTTTCCCCTCTTTCTGTGGCTATCATACTCCATTTCCCGCAAAATGCAAGGCTTTTCCCATGGTTTACGGGAAATACTGCCGGAAAACGGCCTCCGGCGGCCCGAAACCGGGCCGCCGGAGGAAGCCGCCGTCCAAGGAAGAGCGGCGGTCTTAGTTCTGGCTGTTGCCGTGGGCCTTGAGGACCACGTCGTGGTAGCCGCCCTCCACGATGGAGGTAGCGGACACCAGGGTGAGCTTTGCATTCTTCTGCAGGTCGGGGATATTGGTCACGCCGCAGTTGCACATGGTGGACTTCACCTTGTACAGGCTCTTGGCCACGTTCTCCTTCAGGGGGCCGGCGTAGGTGACATAGGAATCCACGCCCTCCTCGAAGGCCAGGCCGCTGCCGCCGCCCAGATCGTAGCGCTGCCAGTTCCGAGCCCGGTTGGAGCCCTCGCCCCAGTACTCCTTCATATACTGGCCGTTGACCAGCACACGGTTGGTGGGGCTCTCGTCAAAGCGGGCGAAGTACCGGCCCAGCATGATGAAGTCAGCGCCCATGGCCAGCGCCAGGGTCATATGGTAGTCGTGGACGATGCCGCCATCGGAGCAGATGGGGACATAGATGCCGGTCTCGGCAAAGTACTCGTCCCGGGCAGCAGCCACCTCGATGAGGGCCGTGGCCTGGCCCCGGCCGATGCCCTTGGTCTCACGGGTGATGCAGATAGAGCCGCCGCCGATACCTACCTTCACAAAGTCGGCGCCCGCCTCAGCCAGGAAACGGAAGCCGTCCCGGTCCACCACGTTGCCCGCGCCTACCTTGACGCTGTCGCCGTAGCGCTCCCGGATGAACTTGAGGGTCTGCTCCTGCCAGCAGGAATAGCCCTCGGAGGAGTCGATGCAGAGAACATCGGCGCCCGTCTCAATGAGAGCGGGGACCCGCTTTTCATAGTCCTTGGTGTTGATGCCGGCGCCCACGATATAGCGCTTGTGGCTGTCCAGCAGCTCCGCAGGGTTCTCCTTGTGCTGCTCGTAGTCCTTGCGGAATACGAAGTACAGCAGCCGCCCGTCGGCACTGACGATGGGCAGGGAGTTGAGCTTGTGGTCCCAGATGATATCGTTGGCCTCCTTGAGGGTGGTGCCCTCAGGGGCGGTGATGAGCCGCTCAAAGGGGGTCATGAAGATGCTGACCTTGGTAGCAGGGTCCATACGGCTGATGCGGTAGTCCCGGCTGGTGACGATGCCCAGGAGCTTGCCCTGGCTGGTACCGTCGGAGGTAATGGCTACAGTGGAGTGGCCGGTACGCTTCTTCAGGTCCACCACGTCCTGCATGGTAGCGTCAGGGGAGAGGTTGGAGTCACTGGGGACAAAGCCCGCCTTGTAGCTCTTCACCCGGGCCACCATGGCCGCCTCATCCTCCACGGACTGGGAGCCGTAGATGAAGGAGATGCCGCCCTCCTTGGCCAGAGCCACCGCCAGGGTGTCGTTGGACACGGACTGCATGATAGCGGACACCAGAGGGATGTTCAAAGAGAGGGGGGATTCCTCCTGGCCCTTGCGGTATTTCACCAGGGGAGTACGCAGGGAGACATTAGCGGGGATGCAGTCGGGAGAGGTATAGCCGGGCACCAGCAGGTACTCGCTGAAGGTATGGGACGGTTCGCTGTAATAGTAAGCCATGGCAGTGCTACGCTCCTTCATCTCAGTTGTGTGATTAGTCCACATGGTATCACGCCCAGCGGGGTTTGTAAAGGCGGAATCTGGACAAATTCTTACAAAAAAGCCCCCTCTTCTCATCGTTAAAGTGACAGAAGAGGGGGCTGGTATCTCATTTCAGCAGAGGCAGGTCCAATTCATAGTCGGAATCCAGCGCGTTCTGCTTGTCCGCCTCCCGGCTGTACTTGTTGATCGCGGCGGCGCTGCGGCCCACCGGCTGGATGGTGCCCGCACCGGCCACGCAGCCGCCGGGACAGGCCATGCCCTCCAGGAGGTAGCCGTTATACTTGCCGGCCTTGGCCAGCAGCAGCATCTTTTTGCAGTTATCCAGGCCCTCGGCGGAGGCCACCTTCACCTCCCGGTCCGGGTCCATACGGTGGATGGCGTCCACCACCGCACCGGCCACACCGCCGGTGACTGCGAAGCCCCGGCCCGCGCCGGTGCCCTGATTGAGAGGCACTTCCTCCTCCTTGGGGATGTCCTCAAAGCGGACGTTCTTCGCCTCGAACATACCCTGGAGCTCCTCAAAGGTGAGGACGAAGTCCACATCGCTGCGGATGGAGCGGCGGCTGGCCTCCAGCTTCTTGGCGGCGCAGGGGCCGATGAAGGCGATGCGGCAGGAGGGGTCCTTCTGCTTCTGGAGACGGGCGGTGAGGACCATGGGGGTCAGAGCCATGGAAATATAGTCGGTGAACTGGGGGAAGAGCTTCTTGGCCATGACGGACCAGGCGGGGCAGCAGGAGGTGGCCATGAAGGGCTGGTTCTCCGGCACCTCCCGCATGAAGTCCTTGGCCTCCTCGATGGTGCAGAGATCCGCACCCACCGCCACCTCTGCCACGCCGGCAAAGCCCAGGCGCTTCATGGCGGCGGTGAGCCGCTCGGGGGTAGCCTCGGGGCCAAACTGTCCCAGGAAAGCGGGGGCCACGATGGCAATGACCTTGTCCCCCCGCTTGATGGCGTGGATCAGCTGGAAGATCTGGCCCTTGTCCACAATGGCGCCGAAGGGGCAGCTCACCAGGCACATGCCACAGGAGACACACTTGTCGTAGTCGATCTTGGCCCGGCCGTGGTCATCGGAGCCGATGGCGTCCATACCGCAGGCCTTCACGCAGGGCCGCTCCAGCTTGATGATGGCGTTATAGGGGCAGGCCTCGGCGCACTTGCCGCACTTGATGCACTGCTCCTGGCGGATATAGCACTTGCCGTTGACGTAGCGGATGGCATCCTTGGGGCAGACCTGGCGGCAGGACTGGGCCAGGCACCCCTGGCAGTACTCCGTGATGCGGTACTGCTTGGTGGGGCAGGCGTGGCAGGCATAGTTGATGATATTGATGAGGGGAGGATCGTAGTACTTCTCCGCCACGGCGCTCTCGGTGACGCCGTCAGAGAGGACGGTGTGCTGATCTACCGGGCGAAGGGGCAGGCCCATGGCCAGGCGCACCCGCTCCCCGGCGATGGCCCGCTCCAGGAAGATGGATTCCCGGTATTTTGCCTCCTCACCGGGCACGATGACATAGGGCAATTTCTCCATCCGGTCATAGGCGCCGTCGTAGGCCAGCCGGGCCACCTCAGTGAACACTTTCTTTCGGATATCGGTAACAGATGACGGGATTCCGCGCATGGGCAATTCCCTCTCCTTCTTATTGATTTTCAAACTTCTCCATAATAATTATAAAAAATACCTCCGCTCCTGTCAATCCCCGGCGGCCCGGCGCCGGAAGGGAGGACCTCTTGCCCTCCCGTTTACATTTGTCACAGATTTGTTACAGGATTTGTTACGATTTTTTCCTGTCCCTATGGTATACTGTTCCCACAAGTTCCTGCGGACATGCGTCCGCGCCCGGTTTCCCAAGGAGGATGATGCCCCTATGACGAGACGAATTTCCCTGCGCCGCCTCGTGGCGGCCCTGCTGGCTTTGGTTCTGGTCCTGAGCCTGACCCCCGCCGCCCTGGCCTCCGCCTCCTGCCCCCAGTGCGGCGGCGAGACCGTATGCACCGACAACGGCGACGGACGCACCCACACCGTATCCTGTCCGGAGGACGGCTACAGCGACCTGGCTGCTCCTCACGATTTTACGGATAACGGCCGCTGCAGCGCCTGCGGCGCTATCGACTACAGCAAAGTACACATCACGCTGCCGTCGGATACCGCCTTTACCGCAGCCATGGGCGACAGCGACGCGGCGATCTCGCTGGACGGCGTGACCCTTACCCTGGGGAAAAGCAATGAAGATGTCACCGGGGAATACACCCTGTCTTACAGCTGGTACTACAACGGCACCAGCATCAGTACCGGGCAGCGCTGTCCGCTGCCCCCCTCTGTTACCAGCAAGGAGGGGGACTACTCCTTTGTCTGCTTTGTCACGGCAGTGCCCGGAAATGCCGTGGCGGGCAAAACCATCAGTGCCTCCTGCACCGTAAAGGTCCATGTGCAGGATCTTCTCTCCGCTGAGGCAGTCATCGGCAGCCGGGATCTGTATCTGAGCCTGGGCGCCGACACCGGCCGCACCCCCGTATCCGTGGCCGATCAGATCATCCAGGCGGTGAAAGACGCCGGTGGGGAAGCCTCCTATGTGGTGTTTGACAAAAAGCCCAGCTCTGCCGCCGGGGATCTGAAAGTCACCCCCGGAGAGCGCTACTCGCTGGCAGACGGGGAGGGAACCCCGCTGACCCAGGTCCGCTTTGAACCCGACAGCGCAGGGGCCTATGCCATCGGCTTTACCGCTTACGACCAGGAGGGCACTGCCTATCCCGGGCTTCTCACCATTGCTGTGGAACAGGATCTGGGCAGTGTCGATGTCCTGTACACCACCGTGAAAGGGGACTCTGTTACCCTCTCAGCCCAGGACTTTGCCGCCTTCTGGCAGACGGCCTATCCCCGCGGAAAACTGACCCTGGTCCGCTTTACCAGCCTCCCCGCCGCCTCTTCCGGCACGCTGCGCCAGGGCTACCTCTCCGCCGCCAGGCCCGGTACCCCTGTGTCGGAGGATGAGAGCTGCTATGTCTCCGCCGGTGAGAGCGACCACGCCCTGCTGGACGAGGTGGCCTTTGTCCCTGACAGCCGGTTCACCGGCTCCGTATCCATCCCCTTCGAGGCCTACGGCAGCGACGGAAATGGGAACCAGGTCTACCGCTCCGGCCGTCTTTTCCTTTTCGTCAATCCCAAAGAGGTGCAGGCGGTAAGCTGCCCTGTTGCAGAGGACAGCTCCACCAAGCTCTCCGCCGGAGACTTCCAGACGGTCTACCACGACGTCACCGGCAACCGGGGCAGCGGTTTTTACATCCGTTTCCTGGAAGTGCCTGCCGCCGGAGATCTGTATGCCAATAACGGCGCCACCCGCCTTACTGCCGCCTCCATCGGCGAAAAGGCCTTCTCCTACCAATCCATCAGCAGCCTGTCCTACACCGCCGGAGCAGCAGACTCCTCTGTCCGCTACGCGGCCTATAACACCGCCGGAGAACTGCTCTATGTGGGCTCCATCGTCTTTTCTGTCCAGGAGGACGGGAAAGTCCCCTTTACCGACGTGAAGCCCGGCAGCTGGTTCTACTCCTATGTGGCAGACCTGGCGGAAGCGGGTATCATCACCGGCACCTCCGCCACCACCTACTCTCCCAACAGCAACGTCACCTGGGGTGAGGCCCTGAAGCTGGTACTGCTGGCCGCAGGTGTTGACGAGCAGCCCTCCGACGGCAGCCACTGGGCCAGCGGCTACCTCAAATATGCCATATCCCACGGGCTTCTGGAAAAAACTGTCCCCCTCCGTCAGGAGATCACCCGGGGCGAACTGGCAGAGCTGGCCGCCGCAGCCATGAAGCTCAAGCTTCCCATCCGGATCAAAGAGTCGCCCTTCCAGGATGTCCCGACCACCTCTTCCTCTGCCGCGGCCATCGCAGCTCTCTACGAGGCCGGTATCGTGGAGGGAACTACCCTCTCCAATGGTCAGGCCCTCTACCATCCCGACGCGCCCCTCCGCCGCAGTGAGATCGCCGCTATCATCTGGCGGATCCAGCAGGCGGCAGAGAAAGACTAAGACCTCCCTCACCAAGCAGCAAAATGCCCGTCCTTTACCGGACGGGCATTTTATTTAACGCTTTCCCTGTTGCACCCTGGGGGACAGCTGTGATACACTGATGCCAGCACAGTAAAAAGGAGGCGCAGCACCTTGCATATCCCTGGCTGTCCCACCGCTGAACTGGATATACTTCCCTTTGCCGATGCCCTGGCAGCGGCAGAAGGTCCCTCACCGGACTATGACGCCCAGCGCTGGCTGTATGTCCCCAACGTCTATACCGAATACCGATACATCCTGGCCACCCGGGGAGAACATCCCCTGATCTGTGTGGGCGTCAATCCCTCCACCGCCGCCCCCGGCGACCTGGACCCCACCCTCAAAAGTGTGGAGCGTGTGGCCCTCCACAACGGCTTTGACAGCTTTATCATGTTCAACGTCTATGCCCAGCGGGCCACCCGGCCCCAGGATATGGAAAAGGAGCGCAACGAGTCCCTCCACCGGGAGAACATGGCCGCTTTTGCCTACGCCCTGTCCCTGTCGCCTGCCCCGGCGGTATGGGCCGCTTGGGGCACTGTGATCGAGCAGCGCTGCTATCTTCCTCAGTGCGTCCTGGATATGGTGGACATCGGGGAGCAGTACGGCGCCCGGTGGTTTACCGCCGGAGCCCGCAGCAAAAAAGGACATCCCCACCACCCCCTTTACCTCCGCAAGGACAGCGTTCTGGAACCCTTCGACGCCCGGGCCTACTGCGCCGGGCTGTCAGTTTCCGATAAGGAGCGAATGATCTATGGATAAAATCTATGTGACCGGACACCGCAACCCGGACACCGACTCTATTGTCTCCGCCATGGCCTATGCCGCCCTGCGCAACGCCGTAGGCGACCGGCAGTATGTAGCTGCCCGGCTGGGCCAGCTCAGCGATGAGACCCGGGCCATCCTGGCCCGTTTCGGCTTCGAGGCCCCCCTCCATCTGAAGAATGTCCGCACCCAGGTGCTGGACCTGGACTACGACCAGCCCCCGATTCTCCACGAGGCTGTCACCGTCAACCGGGCCTGGTCTGCCATGGAGGAGGATCAGCATATCTCCGCCATCCCCATCACCGACGACGAGGGACATCTGAAAGGCATGCTCACCGCCGGGGACATTGCCGGATACGACATGCACACCATCACCGATCCCTCCCTGCGGAAGGTGCCCATCTTCAATATCCTCAGCGCCTTGGAGGGGCAGCTTCTCACTGAGACTGACGAGGTGGTGAACACCATCACCGGTGAAGTGATATTGGCTCTGCCCCAGGGCACGGACCTCCCCCCCTTCCGGAAGAAGGAGACCGTGCTGCTCTGCGGCCACCAGCCGGATATGCTCCGCAAGGCCGTGGAATTCGGTGTCAAATGTGTGATCCTCTGCCAGGCGGAGCTGCCCGACGACATCCGGGAAATGGCCAAGGACACCTGCATCATCTCCACCCCCTACGACAGCTACCGGACGGTCCGGCGGATCTTCCAGGCCATTCCCGTCAGCCGCATCGCACAAAAGAAGGACCTCCAGTTTTTCCGGCTGGAGGACTACATCGACGACGTGCGGGAGGTGGTCCTGCAGAGCCGTTACCGCAGTTATCCCATCCTGGATGCCGACGACCGGGTGGTAGGCACCCTCTCCCGGTACCACCTGATCCGTCCCCGTCACAAGCAGGTGGTGCTGGTGGACCACAATGAGGCCGCCCAGTCGGTACCGGGCCTGGATCAGGCGGACATTCTGGCCATCATCGACCACCACCGTCTGGCGGACATCCAGACCCGCAACCCCATCTACTTCCGCAACGAGCCTGTGGGCAGCACCACCACCATTGTGGCAGGCATGTACCAGGAGCGGGGACTCATGCCCTCCGCCAAGCTGGCGGGACTGATGGCCGCCGCCATCGTCTCCGACACCGTCATGTTCAAATCCCCCACCTGCACCCCCAGGGACCGGCGGATGGCAGAGCGGATGGCCCATATTGCCGGTATCTCCCTGGACGAGCTGGGCCAGCAGATCTTCTCCGCCTCCGCTCCGGAGGATAAGCCGGTGGAGGAACTGCTGTTCGGGGATTTCAAAGAGTTCCACATTGCCGGACATGACTTCGGCATCAGTCAGATCACCTGCGTGGACTCCGACCGCCAGCTCAAGCGCAAGGATCAGTTCCTGGAGCTGATGGCCAAGACCAAGGCGGAGCACGGCTACAGCATGATGGTCCTCATGCTTACCGACGTACTGCTGGAGGGCAGCAAGATCCTGTGCCTGGGAGGGGAGGACACCTTCCGGCAGGCCTTCAACGTGGAGGTCAAGGACCATGAGGCCTTCCTGCCCCGGGTCATGTCCCGGAAAAAGCAGATGGTCCCCATGCTCTCTGCCCTGTGGGGCTGAAACAGAGAAAAACAAAAGAGACGGACGGGTCTTTCCCGTCCGTCTCTTTCTTTGCTTTTTGCATCATCTTCCCGCCGCAGACGGCAGGGAAGACATGGCAAGCGGGGACATCTCCGGCAGAAACCGCCGGACACGGCATTTTTGCTTTCCCCGGATCATCCGGGGTATATCCAAAGCCGGGTCAGTCCCCGGCGAATATATCCTAAAAAACAGAAAAACCACGCTGTATAGCGTGGAGATCTTCTTTCGCCGGGGCGTTTTACCGCTCGCTGATGATGCTGTCGCAATCGCCGTAGATCATGTCATCCACGTCAATACCGGTGAACCGATATGCCATATTCGCTATCACTTCCTTTCTTCTTTTGTACAACTGTAGTATACCACATTTCACACAAAAATCAAGATATCATTTTGTTAACATTGCATGAACATTTTGTAAAAAGGAGGCGGATGCCGGCATCACCGGCGGTCCGCCTCCTTGACATCTTTCTCCAGCACAGAGCGATACAGCGCCTCCGCCGAGCGGCCGAAGGCCTCCGCGGAAAACCGCGCCGCCGTATCCTCCGCCGCCTGGGCCATCCGCTGCCGCAGTTCCTTATCTTTACAAAACGTATCCAACCGGCGGCAGAACTCCTCTTGATCCTCATACTGCCAGCCGTTGATCCCGTCCTCAATAACCCCTTCCAGGCAGGGGTCCCGGCGGCAGAGCACCGGCAGGCCGGAGGCCAGAGCCTCGAAATAGGTCAGCCCCTGGGTCTCGCTGGTGGAAGCGGTAATAAAAATATCGCCCAGCCGGTAGTAGTCCGGCACCTCTCCGTGGGGCACCATACCGGCAAAAATCACCGGCAGCTTCTTTTCCTTGGCGCAGGCGAGAACTTCCTCCCGGTCAGGGCCATCCCCCACCAGCAGCACCACCGCGTCCTTTCGCCCCGCCCGGGCCAGGTGGCCCATCAGCTCCTCCAGGCCCTTCTCCTTGGCCATGCGGCCCAGATACAGCAGCACCAGCTTGCCTCTGGGGATACCCAGCTTCCGCCGCAGCTCCTCCTGCCGCTTGGGGTCCGGCTGCCGCTGGTAAGCACTCAAATCGATGCCCGTGGGGATCACTTCGATCCGCCGGGATACGCCGTAGGAGCGCAGCAGCCGCTCCACCTTTCCGCTGGGCACTACCACGCAGGCTACCCGCCGGCACACCCGTCGGGACAAGGTGGTGGCCACCAGTTTGCCCGTCCGCTTGCCGATGGGCAGATAGTGGGTGTAGTCCTCGTATACGGTGTGGTAGGTGTGGACCACCGGCACATCCATCCGGTGGGCGATGGCCATAGCTACCCGCAGCGTACTGAACTCACACTGGGAGTGGACGATGTCCGGCCCCCACTCCTCCAGCTGCCGCAGCAGCGCCCCGGAACGGCCCAGCCGCAGCCGGGCGCCGGGGTAGATCTTCTCCGCGCTCACGGAGCCGATGTAGTAAATCTGCCCCTTTCGAAAAGACCGCAGTCCCGGTGCCAAGGTCACTACCCGCACCTCATGGCCCAACTTCTCCAACTCCCGCTGCAATAACAGTACCGATACCACCACACCGTTGACCACGGGGGCGTACCAGTCTGTCGTAATCAATATCTTCATATATCCCTCACAAAACGACGGTCTGACACAATATGTGCCCTTATTATACCGGAATTCCCGCCGACAGGCAAGGGAACTTTCTCTATCCCGTCAAAAGAGGCGCGGGAAAAGACTGCTCTCTCCCGCGCCTCTTATTTTTCCGCTGTCTGACCCGGTTTACAGGGTCCGCAGAGCCGCCTCCAGGGCGGTCTTTTGGGTGGTGCCCTCGTCCTTCATCTTGATGATCCGGGCGGGGCAGCCTGCCACTACCGCATTCTCCGGCACGTCCTCGATGACCACCGCACCGGCGGCCACCACCGCGCCCTTACCCACGTGGACGCCCTCAATGACCACGGCGTTGGCTCCCACCAGCACGCCGTCCTCCACGATGACGGGGGTGGCGCTGGCAGGCTCGATGACCCCGGCCAGGACGGCCCCGGCACCGATATGGCAGTTCTTACCCACAGTGGCACGGCCGCCCAGAATGGCGCCCATGTCGATCATGGTGCCCGCGCCGATGACGGCGCCGATGTTGATCACCGCACCCATCATGATAACGGCGCTGTCCCCGATCTCCACCTGCTCCCGGATGATGGCGCCGGGCTCGATGCGGGCGTTGATCCCCTTCATATCCAGCAGGGGAATGGCGCTGTTGCGCCGGTCGTTCTCCACCACCAGGTCGGCAATGCTGCCGGCGTTGGCGGTCAGGATGGGCCCCAGCTGCCGCCAGTCCCCGAATACCACCTTGCTGCGGCCCTCGCCGAACACGGTGGCCTCACCGTAGTCGATGGGGACGGTCTCATTGACGTATACCTTCACCGGGGTCTTTTTCTCCGCGGCGGCAATGTAGGCGATGATCTCCTGTGCGTTCATTACTTTCCTCCAAATAAGATATCCTGTAGATCGTAGCGGCCCTTGGGCATCCGATACAGCTTCCGGGCCATGTGCAGGGCCCCGTTGACAAAGATCTGCCGGGAAGAGGCCCGGTGGGTGATCTCAAAGACCTCATCCACACCAAAGAAGCTGACGGTATGGGTGCCGGCCTCAGTACCGCCCCGGAGGGCGTGGACACCGATCTCCTTGGGAGAGCGCTTGCCGCAGTTGCCCTGACGGCCATACACCGGCGTATACTCGTGGCCGGGGTCAATGGCGTCCAGCAGCAGCTTTGCCGTGCCGCTGGGGGCGTCCACCTTCTGGTTGTGGTGGGTCTCCACGATCTCGATGTCAAAGTCCGGCTTCAGCACGTCACTGATCTGCTCCAGCACCCGGCGGAACACCGCTACTCCCACGGAGTAGTTGGCGCTGTGCATCACCGGGGCGTACTGGCCCAGCTGGGTGAACACCGCCATATCGGAGGCCGTGCAGC
>ULUX01071268.1_pt1 | contig 14873 bp, 8 predicted proteins | sample 1958961 | NCBI WGS metagenome assembly ULUX01 (sample SAMEA4835773, study PRJEB28245) | human gut metagenome | biome: gut microbiome; material: fecal sample | place: Denmark | collected 2008 | reverse complement strand
TATTTATTTATATTCTATTTCAAACCATTCTGTCTTGCTCGTTCAATAACATATCTCCAGAAATTAGCTTTTCTTAATCCATACTTTTTAGATAACTCATCTGCAGTTCTTTTAGTTTCCAAATCTGTCTTATAAGTTTTTAATATTGCTTTATCTTCTCCTTTTTTACAGGTATTAACTAATTCAATATCTTTTCCCATTTTTACTTCATCCTGAATGATTAAGGCAATATACTTACCTAATGACATATCATTTTGTATAGCAGATTCTTCTAAGAAATCTATACATTCTTTTGATAATCTCAACGACAAATTTGCTCTGCCTTCATTTGTCTTAGTACCACTATTTTTTGAAGAAGGTTTCTCTTTTTTAATTGCCGTTTTTGTTGCTGTAGAAGTTTCTGATTTTATTTTTTTGTTATCTTGTGTTGCTGGTGCCTTCTTAGTCTGTATTTCAGAATCATTTTGTTTCATGTTTTCAGCTTTGATTGGTGATTCTTCAGTTTTTTTGATTATAGGTTCAACCATTACTTTTTTTTCTGGTTTATTAATTTCTGATTCTGAGTGACTATCATCCAATTTTTTATCTAATTTTTTTACTGGACTGCCATTCTCCTTTTCTTCCATTGCCTTTTTAAAACCTGCTAATGCTGCTAGTGATGCATTCGATTTTGATTTTGCCATTATTATTCCCCTTTATAATAATTCTATTCGTTATTGATTTCTGTAAGTATTTCGCCAACAAGATTTGCATAGTCTTTTGCTCCATTACTATTACCGCGTTCTCTGAAAAGACTCTCGCTATTTGCTATCGCCTTTTCTATATCCTGGCAAGTTCTTATTGGAGTATTAAATACATGGAATCCGATTTCTTCTCCCAAATCAGGAAGCTGCTGGTAAATACCTTTATCCTGTGCATTTCTCTGATCATACATTGTAAGAACTATTCCATAAATTTTTAAGTCTGGATTTTCATTTTCCTTTATCTGTTCAATTTTATCTAATAGTAGATAAAGACCATCTACAGCAAACTTCTTAGGATTGATTGGGCAGACACATCCGTCAGCTGCAATTAATGCATTCTGCATGAATGCTCCTACACTAGGTGGAGTGTCCATAATCATAAAGTCATAATCATTTTCTACTGGGGCTAATGCTTTTTTAAGAATTTTGGTACCGCCAATCTGTACCTGATAAACTGTATCCTGCTCTGCAAGTGATTTATCTGTAAGAATTATGTCTCCCATTTCTGTATGCGTTATGCAGTTTCTTACATCTTCTTTTTTCTCAAATATATCCTTTAATGTTTTTTCAGTATCTTCTCTTACTAATGTACCTGTATATACACTGCTGCTATTACCCTGAGGATCCATGTCTATAAATAATACTTTGTAGCCCATGAATGTTAGAGCATCTGCAATATTTATAGCCGTTGTTGTTTTTGCTACTCCGCCTTTTGCGTTTGTGATAGCTATTTTTATCGCCATAATGTCCTCCTTATTTTTGTTTTAAACTATTTTATCATAAAGAGACAAAAGATACAAGTAGTACATATAATACATTTGATACAAATAAGACAAAAGATACATTTAATACAATAGAGACAATTGAGACAGGAATTTTATTTATATTACTGGAATTAATAGGCAAGAATTTAATGACAAATGATGAAATAATGATAAAGTAAAAAAATATTAAAGTTATTCGACTTTGTATATTAACTAAAAAAGACAAATAAGACAAAAGATACAAGTGATACATGAGAGACATTAGATTAAGACATTAGGTACAAAGAGTATAACGGATACAAAAGAGACATATGATACAAAAGGTACAAGTAATACAAGAAAGACATTAGAATTCATATAATAGATAGAAAGAGTACAACGGATACAAAAGAGACAAATAAGACAAAAGGTACAAGTAATACAAGAAAGACAAAACAATTCAGATAATAGATACAAAGAATACAACAAATACAAAAGAGACAAAAAAGACAAAAGGTACAAGTAATACAAGAGAGACAAAACAATTCAGATAATAGATACAAAGAGTACATCAAATACAAAAGAGACAAATAAGACAAAAGATACAAGTAGTACAAGAGAGACAAAACAATTCAGACAATAGATACAAATAGTACAACGGATACAAAAGAGACATATAAGACAAAAGGTACAAGTAATACAAGAGAGACATAAGGATTCAGACAATAGATACAAAGAGTACAACAAATACAAAAGAGACAAATAAGACAAAAGATACAAGCAGTACAAGAGAGACAAAACAATTCAGATAATAGATGCAAAGAGTACAACGGATACAAAAGAGACAAATAAGACAAAAGATACAAGCAGTACAAGAGAGACAAAACAATTTAGATAATAGATACAAAAAGTACAACAGATACAAAAGAGACAAATAAGACAAAAGGTACAAGCAGTACAAGAGAGACAAAACAATTCAAACAATAGATACAAAGAGTACAACGGATACAAAAGAGACAAATAGACAAAAGATACAAAGAGTACATGATATAAACAACATAAAATAGCATAAACTTGAATGAAGATAGAAAAGAATAATAAAATAAAAAAATATATATGGGAAATAGCACTCTAATTTACTCATATAGAGCCTAAAAATAGTTGTTAATGAATTTGCACAAATAAAAAATAAAAACGCGTTAAAATTGAAAATACAAAGTTTTATAAAAAATACACAGATGATATACAAATGTTGTTACATGAAAAAAATAAGTGTAACAAAATAAGAAAATTTTGTTGACTTGAAAAAACACCCATAATAAACTCCAAAAAAATAGGATGAAAGGGGCGGGATGATGTTTGCACAGATTTCTAATAAAATATTATATCAGTCAATTGGGCTTCAGGTAAACAATAAAATAACAGAAGAAGTAGAAATAGAAATCATTGATTATGATAATGAATCGTGTAAAAATTGCAAAAATAGGATTCTTGTAAAAGCCTTATCTGATAGTAAAGATCATCCAGAGTATATCAGAGCAGCAAATAAGTGTTCCAACTGTCCGCACCGAAAAACCAAAAATAAGAAAATTATTAGAAATAAATATATTAATGAAAAAAATAAGTATGGATATAGACCAATGTTAAAGAGATATGCAATATTGATTCTAATGCATATACATCTAAATAATCCAGACAGTGACGGAGTTATTATAGAGTATTCAGTAAAGAAAGCAAGTAAAGAGCTGGGCTGCACTGAAAGGACAGTAAAAAATTGTTTGAAATCTTTAGAGGAATATGGATATATAATAGCCGGTAAAGTCAAGACAAATATTTATAACATAATAATCAATGATTATAGTGAGATATATCTGCGTGCACATGAAGGTGGCCGCGGATACTTTGTTATGTCAACAGAAATTTTTGAGCAATTATGTAATATTAAAAGTCTGGTATCACTAAGAATTCATATAAGAGAATTGCTATCAATGGGAAGTAGTAGTGTGAATGGTATGGCAACCATTGAAAATAAAAAAATATCAGAAATTCAAAAGTATCTGCCTAAATACTGTAAAAGAAATGTAATATTAAAAGAAGTATGCAAGTATGAGTCTGAACTAATGAAAATTGAATTTAAGGAAGAGAGTAATTCGATAAGATTCGAATTAGATAAGGAATTCATGCAGCACACTAACAAAGAAAAGTATGTTGAGTATTTGGAAGGTTATTTTAATGAATATATTATGAGATTCAATTCGCAGGTTGGAAATTTCAATACAGGAGAGAATGTAATAAGTGAATTTGAATCTGCATTTTACAATTTGAACAATCAAGCAGTAATGGTTGAATCAAAGATGTTGAAGACAACAACAATATGTATTGATTTGGCATATCTTACTTTAGAATATGGCATCGAATTAGTTAAAAAAGGTTTCTTCAGATTCTACAGTAAATATCTAATAGAATCCAGACAATATAACAATCCGGGTGCACTAATAAGAATATTTATAAATCAAATCATCAAAGAAGATAGTGAGCAGGCTGCTTAAATGCAGTCTGTTTGTAATACCCTAAAATCTTATCTGGAAATTTTCTATTCCATGATTCTGGGGAAAAAATCCAAATTATATGTGAAATTTAAATAAATACAATAAAAATAATGACGAAAAAAGATGTTTCACATAAAACATTTTATATTTTTGTCAGAATTTGGAAAGTTTTCGCCAGAATTGATATTGAATTAGCCGCAATTTCAATGAAATCAATAGAAAAATAGAAGCAAATAAGAAAGAAAATACAAATATTAGAAGAATAACAGTAACGGAGTTGCTCATTAAATGAAAACAATAACATTAAAAAAATATATGAATTATTAGGATTTATCTGCGTTTAGGAAGATTGAATTTATCAAATATATGATAATGAATAGATATAACTATATGTGAATATTGACTTGAACAAAGACCTGTTAGAAGTTTTATTTATGAAAATAGATAGGCAGGTAAATATCATGAGCAATCAGAATATGGCAAATTATGAATATAGCGTAGACTCAAGTTATTTGAAATACATGGAAGGGGAAGAAACGAGCTTCGAAGATGAGCAGTTTTACGATGAAAACAGAAATATAGTAATAAAAATGATGGATAAAATAATAAAAATTATAAGATCCGGAGAAACATTTGAGAAGATAATAGCTGCAATATATATAGTTACAGTACTTAGAATTATATATGATATAGCAATGTTTTCTGTAGGGATAAGTTATGTAAATTATAAGAAGGTTCCGCAGAATTTATTATATTATGGCTTATCAATAGTGATTCCTTTCTTCTTTTGGCTTATATCTACAAGAAATAAATACAAAAAATACAGTTACAGAAATGTAAAATTATTTGGTCTTATACTAAGCGTTATGTCAGTAGGGGCAGTAGTGTTAAACATAAGTTACATATGCATTAGTGTAATGATTGTACCGTTAATAATAAAAATACCGGTATCAGCAGATATAACAGATAAAATGATTGTTAATCTGTCAAGATTATTAACTGCATCTGCTCCAATAGGATTAACAGTATATATGGTTAAAACAAATATAGATCTAATATTAAAGCCGGAAACAGTTCATATCATAGAGGATTTTAAAATAGACAGGAATATAGACACAAGGAAAAATAAGAATTCTGTGTATGATAATGTGGTTTGCATAAATCAAATTACTGGTCAGATTGTAAAGATTGTAGAAGCAGTAAGGAAGTATCACAGCCTTATAATGGGACCTACGGGAACAGGTAAAACGAGCATGGCATTTACACCGGCAATTGCAAATGATTTAGATAAAAGAACCATTAATGAAAATAATCAGAAAAAAGAAGTAGAAAAAATGCTTGTATCAGGGGAAGCAGTCCTTACAAAAAATATCATGGATAGTGAGTTTGATAAAAAATACATTAAGCCTGTCAGTAGAAAAGCAAAGAAGAAATTAAAAAAAATATTTGATGATAATCCGTTATGTGGGGCAACGATAGTAGCTCCTAATGATGTGTTTGGAGATGAAGTATATGAGCTTTGTAAGCAAAGAAAAATAAAAAAGATATATCGTGTGGATCCGGTATTAACACCAGAAGGACAGCATAAGGAAGGATTTATAGGATTTAATCCTTTATACATTAATGAAGATTTAACGGAGTTTGATAAGCGTTTAGAGATAATCAGCAAATCAAGAATGTTCGCAGATGTTTTGCAGCTTATATATGAGGCCGGAGGTACAACCGATGTTTATTTCTCAGGACTTAATAAACAGATTACATCAACAATGTGTGCAATTATTATTAAGGCATATCCAATGCTTCATGAAAAATATCCGGACAGATACAAAAGAACTCAGGCCTGCCCACAGGAATTCTTAGATGTTGTCACTGATTTTGAGCTTGCAAAGGATTATATAAGTGTTCTAGAAGATTACCTGAGAAATCCGAGTCACGCACATGAACGCCTGGATTATGAAAATAAAATCAAGGTTATTAAGCATGATTTACTGGGTGAGGGAGCTAAAACAATGAGAGAACAGATAAGGGGTCTTGTAAATATCATGTCAGATATCTTGGCAAATCCTTTAGTGCGAGATGTTTTGTGTGCAGAAGAGACAATTGTTCTTGATAAGGCTCTGGCTGAAAATTATATTACAATAATTAATTATGAACTGTCATTAGGGGATTCGGACTCAAGAGCTTTTGGAGAATTTTTCTTATTATCATATCAGAATGCAGTATTCAGAAGGCCAAAGAGCAACAGACCACTTCATTTCTTATATATAGATGAACTGCCGGTATTACTTCATCCTTCAATGGAAAAAATATTCAGTTTATACAGACAGTTTAATGTATGTGCTGCAGTAGCAATCCAAAGTCTGTCACAGTTTGACAGGCAGCAAAGCACAAAATTTATGAAAAATGTTGTGCTTAACAATGCAAGAACGCATATTGTTTTTGGTGGATTAGGTCCTGAAGAAATGGAGTTTTATGAAAAAATCGGCGGAAAAGACCTTGTGGCACAAGTTCAGAGTACAGTATCAGAATCAGCTCTGTCATTGGAAAATACATCTCTTAGTTATTCAGAAAGAACTTCGTTGGCAAAGGAAGATGTATTTAACGGGCGTGATTTAAGAAATAAAGACTTCCAGCAGGCAACATTAATTACTCTTGATGATAAGAATAATGTAAAAGATGCAGTTGCAGTTACATTAAATTTCCTAACTGATGCTCAAAAAATAGGTGTGCAGCCGGTAATAATAGACTGGTCTCGGTTTTATAATGTGGAGCAGGAGTTAAGTTTAAGTATGGGTAATAACAAAAAGAATGTAAAACCCGAAGACATAAGGAAAAAGATTAATCTAAGCATGAATGCAATGGTCAGTGTTAATAATTCAGGATTTAAGCTTAATGATAAGTTTGAGCAGGATATGAAGCCGGATTCTATTGTAAAAACAAAGACCGGAGCAATAATCAGTCAAAATATGTTAAGCGTTGATGATAAGATAGAATTGATACGGGAAGACATAAAAAAACATCATGAAGGAAAAGTAAATATTGAGACAGAAGGAAATGTCAGGGTGGATATGGATAAGCACATAGACAGAGAGTTTAAAGAGCATATGCTAGGAGGAGTAACACTTGATTTAACACAAAATTTATGTGATGAGAATAATGCAAATGATGAAAACATGCCGGATAAACGCGTAAATGAAGAATTTGTATTAAATATAAAACTTGATGATTTGGTTGATCAGATAATGGGGTAGTCAATGATAGAAAGAAAAATAAATACGGAGTCTCCATTTGTATATCATAGTGGCATGGTACTGGTAAGGGATAACCTTTATAGGGGCAAGAAAAACAGATTAAGTCTTGGAGGCTTTTTAAGACTTGAAGAAAAAAATGTTATTAATGAATTTGACAGACAGATAATAATGCATGTGTTAGACAGGGGATATGTCACAAGAAAATGTCTTAATCGAGGCATGGAATATAATAGGGATAGTAAGCAGACTTTAAGGAAATTATGCGAAAATGGTGTGCTGGAAAGATATCATTATGTATATGAACATGAATCAGGTGTAAAACGAACTGTAAATTTTTATGGATTAGCAGATGCAGCAAAAAAGGCATCAGTAATAGGAATCAGAAATTCACTATCATTGAGCTTAAATAAGAATATAAGAGATTTTAGTTATGATTATATCCTGGATAACCCTGTATCAGTACTAAAGATGCTAGAATATAACATTATGGATGTTTCATTAATGAAAGAGTATGGTGAAAAGATAGTAAAAAGATTTAAGAATTTTCAGATGAAAAAAGGCGGTATTGTCTATAATCAGCCTTATATGTATAATGTATACGGATCAGGGGAGAACAATGATAGAAATAATTATTTGATTATTCCGGTTGTTGCAAGAAGAAACCAGGGTTGGAGAAAAGAACTGTTTAATGAAATGAATCACATACTTGAATGTGTAACTATGAAATTTGGTGATAAAACTCCGATTCTTATAGTTAACACAGAAGATAACAAAATGGCATGTGAAGCAGCAGGAAAGATAAAAGATTATCCTTTGGTTAACGCTGCTGCTGTATTTTTCATTAGCGACTGGGGTGTTAGTTCTACTGAAATACTTGAGAATCTTCTGAATATTATAAAACCGGAAAAAGAAATGTATGAAATAATTCAATTACAGCTATAAATGAATAAAATAATTCATTTTAATAAAATTGTAATATTTTTTGGTCATTTTGCTATTAGATATTAATTCCTCCCAGTGATACATTTAAGTTAGATAAGGCCGTTCCCACATTTATGCGGCAGTATTTAATGTATTTAAGAATATTATGATGTACCTAACTACAGTGTAGGGAGGAACACCATATGGAAATGAAAAAGATTGTTAAAGTGGCAATTGTTACATTGTCATTAGTTCTTATTTTTTCAGCCTATGGCTGCAAAGGGAAAAATAAGAAACAGAGTAATGCTGAAACAATATCGGTAACAGAAGCTACCACAAAAAAAGCTGATGATGCTAGTAGCATAGCAGTTACTATTAAGGACGATTTTGGCAACGAAACAACAGTTTCTGGAGAGCTCATAATTGATGAATCCGGTAACAAAGAGATAGTTATAACTGACAATGATGGAAATAAGACTGTAATTAAAGAGGCAGATATTTCGGATATTACAGAAACCGGTTCAATAACAGTTTCATCAGAACAGGTATCTGACATAGAAAAAGATAATAGAAATGATAATGAAAATGAGACAACAGAGACAAAAGAGACAAAGAGTACAACAGACACTAACGAAAATAAGGTAAATGGTGATTCATCATCTGAAAAAGATAACAACAATCATCACAGCCATTCTTGGGAAGAGAGAGTAACACAAATATATCATCCTGAGGAATCTCATTATGAAGATGTATCAGAACAGGTATGGGTAGTTGATAAAGCTGCTTGGAGAGAACCTCAATATAGAACATATTATATTTGTTCATGTGGAGAAAAATTTTATGATTTAGATAAACTAGAGTTTCACGCAACAAATAATATATTATCAGGTATATATACATGTGGTTCAGATTCTGGACATTCTGAAATAACGGGATATACGGATCATCCAGAAGAAGGTCACTATGAAACAAAAACAACATCAATAAAGGTTGTAGATAAAGAAGCTTATTATGAAAACAAATCTAATTATTATTGCTCTGTATGTGGGGTAACGAAATAATCTATGCTTGGGCTGCCAATGGCAGCCTCTTATCTTTTTATAAGAATCTAAAATATATCATAATTTTAAAATTATAGTGTTGACTTGAAATAAGACCCATAAGTTAATTGATTTACGGGCATGAATTCTTGTTACATGCCAAATATAAATCCCGTAACAATGGGAATGAAAGGAGAGGAAGATGAGAAAACGATGGCGAAGGCTGTTTGCAGGAATCATTGCAGCATTTCTTGCAATAGTTGTATTATCGCTTGACGTAACACATGCATTTGCCGGGGAATATGTAGTAACAGGACGATCAGACATGATTAGTTATGATATATTTGACAGGCAGAATGGAAAAGCTAATTATTCTACAAGAACCTTTACGGTCAATTGGACAGTAGGTGACAAGGATTATGATGCATTATGTGCACGTCCATTAGAAACTGATCCGCCGTTAGGAAGAGAGTATGAAGAGACGGATTCTTATGGGTCAGATTCAGCAGTAACAAAAGCTTGGTTTTATGGATTGGGAAGTGGAGTTGACGATGGACCATTATCTGAATTGTCATATAACCAGCGCGTTATAATAGTTCATTCGGTCATTGCTTATGAAACAGGTGATGAAAACTGGAATGGAAAAGGTTATTGGTATCTTTTAGGAAAGGACGAAGATGTTGATGATGGTCTCTGGTATGCAAACAGACTTATTGAGTATGCGGAGAGTAATTCATTACCTGAGGGATGGGAGGCAGGAAGCTGGATGTTAGCTCCGGTAAATAGTGGAGTTCAGCACATGCTTATATATGATGAATGGTATACGCCTCCAAAGGGATATATTTCGGTAAATAAGTCTTCAGCAAATTCTTCTGTAACAGATAACAATAGCAACTACACATTAGAAGGAGCTGTATTTGGTATATATTCAGATTCGGATTGTACTGATGAGGTTGATACAATAACAACAGATTCTAATGGATATGGAATATCAGGTGCATTAAGTACCGGTACCTATTATGTTAAAGAAAAAAGTGCACCTACAGGATATGCAGTAAATACATCTTCATTTGATGCTGTGGTTAGCAGCAGCAATACTACAAATGTTGCTGTTAGTGAGAAACCTTACACAGGGGAGATATCATTACTTAAGTATTCTGCTAATAAGTCGGTAACAGACGGAAACAGTTGTTATTCATTAAAAGATGCTAAATATGGAGTATATACAGATAGCAGCTGCAGTCAGTTATATACAACAATGATAACAGATGAAAATGGAAAGGCATCTGTTTCAGGTCTTCCATACAGAACATATTATGTTAAGGAAATTTCTGCATCTCAGGGATATGAATTAAGCACAGAGGTATTTACATGCAATATTAATTCAACAACAGCAGTGCAGGTTAAAGCAGCGGAGGTGCCAGGTAATGATCCAATTAGAATTTTATTAAGGAAAAAAGATTCTGAAATGGAACAAAAACAGGGAAATGCAAAATTAAAAAATGCGCAATATACAGTTAGGTATTATGATACATATTCTAATGTGGATCCATCCATGTCTGGTTTAACGGCAAAATACACCTGGGTATATGCCACCGATGAAAATGGTTATATTTCTCTTAGAAGTAATAAACCAATATCAGGTGATGAACAGATATATGATGAAAATGGTGGAGCAATTTTCCCTTACGGAACAATAACAATTCAGGAAACAAAGGCTCCTGAAGGATATCTGCTTAGTGATACAATGTTTGTCTTTAATACTAAGGACAGCAAATTGTATATCGACGGAGTTGAGCAGCCAACCAATATAGCATTTGATGGCAATGCTCCTGCAGTTCCACTTGCATCAGAACAGGTAATGAAGGGTAAGATTGTCATTATGAAATCAACTCTTGGAACTAAAGCAAAGACAAAGATTGTAAGTAAGATATATAAGGTAGAGTTGGAAAGCAAGGCAGAAAAGGACGCAAAATTTGAAGTGTATCTTAAGACTGCCGGAAGCTATGCCAATGCTGCAGAGCATGAAAGAACAATCTTAGTTACTGATGAGAATGGCTACGCAGTCTCAAAAGATTTACCATATGGAACATATGTGGTTCATCAGGTAGAAGGTGCTAACGGATTTATGTTTGTAGAGGACTTTGAGTTTTCTATAACAAAGGATAATCAGACAGTATCATCAAATCTTATTAATAAGGAACAGTCAACTTCATTAAGACTTTATAAGAAAGGTGAAGTCGTTACAGGATACGATGAGAGTAATGGTTTTACATATGAAGAAAGGTTCGTTGGTGGCTGCGAATATGGTGTGTATGAAGACGAAAATTGCACAAAACTCATAGAGAAAATTACAACTGTTAATGATACATTCGCTGAGAGTGCAAATACATATAAGTCGGGAACTTACTATATTAAAGAGATTAGTGCGAGGGCACCGCTTACTTTAGATGATACAGTTTATCCGGTTGTGATTACTAATGCCAATAAGCATGTGGAGATTGATGTATCAGAAAAGACTCTTGTTGATAAGAGACAAAAGTTATCGGTTAATATAAAGAAGATTGATGCAGATAATGAAAATCTTTCATTGCCAGGAGCTGTATTTGGTATATATGCGGATTCTGGTATTACTGATTATAAAGGCAATGTAGTTGTAAATGCCGGAACTCTTTTAGAGCAGGTTGCAACAAAAGCAGACGGAACAGCTTCATTAACAAGAGATTATCCGATAGGCTTTAAGTATAGTGTCAAGGAGCTTGTATCACCTGTAGGGTATGGTAATAAATATGAAGTTCAGGTAATTGATGCAAAGGTAGTTTCAGGTAATTTAGATACTCAGGTTAAAAGTCTTACATATAAGGATAAACATACTTCCATTGTAAAGACAATTGCTTCTGATATTTATACCGGTACTAATCAGGGTACGGTAAATAATGATAATACTGTTGGAATTATGGATCATGTATATCTTGAAGATTTGGTTGTCGGTTGTGAATATACCTTACAGGGTGTAATCATGGACAAAGAAACTAAGGGAAAACTTAAGGATATTGATGAAAATGAAGTTGTAAGCAGTATTACATTTGTTGCAAGGTCAGAAAATCAGGCTGTAGATGTCCCTTATAACTTTAAGGCAGAAATGGCAGGAAAATCTGTCGTTGTATTTGAAAAGTTAATACAGCAGGGACAGGTTATTAGTTCACATGAGGATATCAATTGTGTTGATCAGACCATTGACTATATTAGGGTAAAAACTACAGCAACTGATAAAAATACAAAGACACACACAGGTGTTGTAGGAAAGACAACAATTATTGATGAGGTTGAATTTGAGAACTTAAGAATTAACAGCACATATGAAATTGTTGCCACCCTTTATAATAAAGATACAGGAGAGAAAATCCTTGATAATAATGGCAAAGAAATTGTTGTAAAGAAGATTTTTATGGCAGATAAGAAGAATGGAAAGATTGAAATGTCAATAGACATAGATGCTTCTTTACTAGCCGGAAAATCAGTGGTTGTTTTTGAAGATGTGTATTATGAAAATGTACGCGTTTCATTTCATAATAATTTGGCTGATGAAGGTCAGACGATACATTTTCCTAAGATTGGCACAACCGCTAAAGATACAACAGTTCTGCCTGATAAAACAACTAAAATATCTGATGAAACATTATTAAGCCTTGAGGATTTAGTCACATACGAAAATCTTATTCCTGGTTATGAGTACAGCTTAGAGGCTGTTCTTATGGATAAGGTCAGCGGAAAACCTCTTACAGATAAAGATGGAAAGAAGGTTACATCAAAAGCAAAGTTTGTGGCTGATGAAGCAAACGGCACAGTAACAGTTAAATTCAGCTTTAAAAGGGAGTGTTTACAGAGCCTTTCAACAGTCGTATTTGAGGATTTATACAATGAAGGAGTTCTTGTAACGACACATAGTGATATCAATAGTAAGGGCCAGACTGTAACATACAAGTCCGTAATTGATATAACAAAGCTTGATTCCACAGGAATCATTAAGGTATTAGATGGTGCTAAGTTAGTTATCTTAGATGATAAGGGAGAAGTGGTATTCGGTCCGTTTATCACAACAGGAGAACCTACACAGATAACAGGATTACTTCCTGGAAAAGATTATATCTTAAGAGAGCTTGAGGCACCGGCAGGATTTAATCTTGCAAAAGATGTTAGCTTTAAGTTGGAGGACAGTGCGAGAATTCAGCACTACTCTATGACAGATGAGGCTATTATTGGATATGTGGAATATAACTACAATTCTAAGCCGGACTGGGATAAGAACGGTGAAGTTGCAGCAAACGAGGATTTTGTAGCTGCTCCAAAGACAGGAGATAACAATAATATTTTATTATATTTATTAATGGCTGGTTCATCACTTTTATTATTGGTGTATTTTATGGTTAAGAATAAAAAGGGAATGTTAAAGGTATTTGGATTATTCGCAACAGTTTTTGTAATGGTATTAACTGTAGGAAGAACGGATGCATTTGCCGCAACTACTCAGATAAAAAAAGAAGAAACATATACATCAGCGGACAGTAACAAGGAATATGATTTTGAAAAGACTGTTAAAGATGGAGAAAATACCTTCAGACTTACAGATGTAAAGTATGTATCTACAGAGAAAAAAGTAGAGGGAACTGTCACTAAGTCGGTAGTAAAGACTTCTGATTTATCAACATACTCAACAGCAGAGTTTGATGAAACCATTACAGAGAATGGTATCACTTATTCGCTGGCAGATGTTGAAAAGGTAACTACCGGTGTCGGTCCTAGAACTCAGTATCTGGAAGAAACACTAAACTTTACAGCTGCAACTACAACTGAAGCTATTCCTGAAACAGTAAAGACAAAAGTATATGATGAGGTTACAGGTCAGTATGTAGAAGCAGAAATTAGCCTTATTAGTACTAAGGTGACAAATACAGAAGTTTCTGATGATTTTTCTTTTTCAATCAAGTTTTATGTGACAAATGGCAGATATTTTTCATATAAGGATAATATCATTACATATAACAAAAGTAATCCGGAATTAATGCTATATGCCGATGAGATTCTTAAGGATTTGAACCTTGATTCATCAATATATAAAATAAACTCCATTGAATGGGACGGAGAAGAATATAAGGATAATGGTATACTTTGCAGAAATGCAGTTGCAAAAGGTAATAAGGTGGTAAATGATTATACAGCTTTGTATGGAGGAGATGCATATCTTCCTGCCAATAATCTGGCTTATAAATATGTTGCTACTTATGCTGCAGATGTGACAGAACCTGATGCAGCTACGATTTATGATATAACAGCTACAGCAATTTATACATTGGAAGGTGAGGTGCTTGCCGATGAAGATGTAGTAACAATAAAGAAAGTCGGAGTATTTTCAAGATTAATTAATAATCATCCAGCAGCGGTTACATTTGGAGCATTAACAGTTCTGATAGTAATTTCCTGCGTGGTAGTATTTCTTGTATTCTTAAAAAGAAGACAGATGAATAAATACGAAAAGTATTAACATACAGACACCAGCACGTTAAGGTTAAATGTGCTGGTGTTTTCTATATCATATGTATTTATCATTCTTTGATGAGATGTTTAC
>ULUX01044792.1_pt1 | contig 15068 bp, 9 predicted proteins | sample 1958961 | NCBI WGS metagenome assembly ULUX01 (sample SAMEA4835773, study PRJEB28245) | human gut metagenome | biome: gut microbiome; material: fecal sample | place: Denmark | collected 2008 | reverse complement strand
CGAGCTGGACGGCGAAGCCTATTTCAGCGTCAGCCACAATCCGGCGCGGCCCTTCGTCGTCGGACTCGGCGGCGCGCAGATCGAAGTGCTCGGAACGGAGTTCAACGTGCAGGCCTACGATGACAGCCCGCTGATCGCCGTATCGCTCGATGCGGGCAGCGTGTCGATGTCCGACGGCCGGAATTCGTTCCTGCTGGCGCCCTCCGACCGTCTGCTTTACGACCGGACGACCCGTCAGGGCCGTCTGGACCATGTCGATACGTTGGGAGCTTCGCTGTGGCGCAAGTCGATCATCTCCTTTAGGGACACGCCGCTCGAAGAGGTGCTGCGCACGCTCGGCCGCTGGTACGACGTGACGTTCAGGGTGACCGATCCGCGGGCGTACGACTATTATTTTACGCTGACGACCCACGATTCGTCGCTTCGGGAGATTCTTTCCGAGCTGCAGCGCATCGCTCCCATGCGCTTTACACGGGAGGGCGATACGATCGTTATCGGCATGTAGACGATTTTTTTCACCTCCGGACTCATTCTTTTCGCCCGTTCGCGTGTCAATTATTCAGAGGACACGGGAACGGGTTTTCCGATTCCTCCCGAAAAACTATTAACAACAACCTTAAACTACCATTCATGAAACATTTTAGACTACTGTTTCTGACAGTCGTTCTGTCGGCGGTCTGCGCGACGGCTTCGGCCCAGCGCGTGACGCTCGACATGCAGAACGCCAAGTTGGAGAAAGTGCTCGGACAGATCACGCAGCAGACCGGTCTGGTGTTCAATTACACCCGGCCGACGATCAATCCCGACAAGCGGGTTTCGGTCAGCGTGAAACAGGCCGAACTGGAGAGCGTGCTCCGTCAGCTGTTCGATGCGGACGGCATCGTGTACGAGATCAAGGACGGAAAGGTCTATCTGGCCGACCGGAAGGGCGGCGTCAACCCCCCCCCGGCCTTATCGGCGGCCAGACAGCGGTATGCCGGACGCATCGTCGATGCTGCGGGGAATCCGGTGGTCGGCGCGAGCGTCGTCATACGGGAATCGACTACGGGCGTCAGTTCCGATATCGACGGCCGTTTTGCCATCGAGGCCCGCGAAGGAGAGGTGCTGAGCGTGTCGTTCGTCGGCTATACGCCCCAAACCATCACGCTCGGAGCCAAGACGATGCTGACCCTGACGCTCCGCGAGGACACATCCGAGCTGGAAGAGGTCGTGGTCGTCGGCTACGGCACCCAGCGCCGTTCGCTGGTGACCAGCGCCATCAGCAAGGTGCAGATGAACGAGTCGAACATGCGGCAGGTCGCCAGCCCGACGCAGCTGCTCAGCGGCCGTGTGGCCGGCGTGACGACTTCGACCGGTTCGGGTAACTTGGGCAGCGGTGAGCGGATGGTGATCCGCGGATCGTCGTCGCTGAGCGCGGGCAACGAACCCCTCTATGTGATCGACGGCATTCCGATCACCAACACGAACGCCAATCTGGTCGATTTCGGCGAGGACATGTCTTCGCTGGCGACGCTCAACATCAGCGACATCGAGTCGATCGAGGTGCTGAAAGACGCCGCTTCGGCGGCCATTTACGGTTCGCGCGCCAACAACGGCGTGATCGTCATCACCACCAAGTCGGGCAAGGAGGGCAAATCGGAGGTGCATCTCAACTTCAACACCGGAGTCACCCGCTTCGCCAACGTGGGGAAGATCAAAATGGCCGATTCGGGGCTTTATGTCCGCGATTTCAACGAAGGCGTCGACAACTACAACCGCCAGTACGGCTACAAACCGGGGGATTCGGGTTTCAAGAAGCATATTCAGAATCCGTTCGGCACGCTGCCCGACACGGACTGGATGGATCTGATTCTCCAGACCGGAACGTTCTATAACGGCGACGTGTCGTTTTCGGGCGGCAACGTCAAGACCAGATATTATGTCGGCGCCAATTACAACCACCAGACGGGCGTGATCCGCACCAACAAGATGGAGAAGATGAACTTCAAGGTGAAGATCAGCCATGAATTCACGCCGTGGCTCGAAGTCGGCGCCAACGTTTCGGGCAACTATATCAAGAACCACCAGATTCCGGGAGCCAACTCCGGCACGACCATCATCGGGCGCAGCATCCAGCAGCGGCCCTTCGACCGTCCCTACAAACCCAACGGCGACTATTACGTGGGCGGTACCGACGAGCTGGTGTTTCACAACCCGATGCAGATTCTCGACGAGGAGACGGCCTATATCGAGAACATGCGTTATCTGGGGAATTTTTACGCTACGTTCAAGTACAAGGACAAGTTCGCCTTCAAATCTTCGGTCAATACCGACATCACGCAGATTTACGACTACACCTACTACAACGAAAACCACCCTTACGGCAAGGGCGTGGGCCGTATCGTCGATTACAACCGGACGATCAAGAATATCCTCGTGGAGAATTTCGCGACTTACAACGACAAGTTCGGCGACTTCTCGCTCAGCGCCATGCTGGGTCATTCGTTCCAGAAGGTGACCACCCGGTCGGCCAAACTCGACGGCAGCGGATTTCCCTCGCCTTCGTTCGACGTGGTGGGCGTGGCCTCTTCGCTCGACGCCTATTCGGGATCGCTCTCCAATTACGCCATGGAGTCCTATTTCGGCCGTGCGACGTTTTCCTACAAGGACCGTTATGTGCTGACAGCCACGCTGCGCACCGACGGTTCGTCGAAATTCGCGCGCGACAACCGCTGGGGCTGGTTCCCGTCGGTGTCGCTGGGCTGGAACATCTCCAAGGAGAATTTCATGAAGGACAGCGATACGGAGCTTAAGTTCCGCGTCAGCTACGGCAAGACCGGCAATCAGGAGGGTATCGGCTCCTACGCCTATCAGGCGCTCATGTCGGGCGGCTACAACTACGGCAACGGCAGCGGCATCGCCGTTTCGACCTTCGGCAACAGCGACCTGACGTGGGAGAAGGCCGACCAGTTCGACGCCGGATTCGACATCACGCTGTTCAAGGGGCGCGTGAACATCATGGCGGACGCCTATTACAAGAAGACCAAGGACCTGCTCTACAGCACGCCGATCCACAGTACGACGGGCGTGACGAGCATCATCAGCAACATCGGGTCGATGCGCAACATCGGCGCCGAGCTGACGATCAACACCCATTTCAATTTCGGTCCCCTGTCATGGCTGTCGCAGTTCAACATCGCCACCAACCGCAACAAGCTCACCGAACTGCTGGGCGACGACAAGCCGATCTCGATCGGCGCCAACCGTGCGCTGCAGGTCGGCAAGGAGGTCGGCGCGTTCTACCTCTTCATCATGGACGGCATCTACCAATACGACGGCGAAGTGCCCGCCGAGCAGTATGCGCAGGGAATCCGTGCCGGCGACGTGAAGTGGCGCGACGTGGACGACAACAACCTGATCAACGACAACGACCGTCAGGTGATCGGCTCCTCGAATCCCTACTTTTCGGGCGGCTGGAACAACACCTTCCGTTACAAGGGTGTCTCGCTCGACGTCTTCTTTACCTACATGTACGGCAACGACGTCTATGCGGCGTGGAAGATCAACACCTCCAAACTGGGACACAAGAACGGCGTGCTGGCCGAGGAGGCCCGCAACCGCTGGACGGGACCCGGTTCGACCGATCTCCATCCGCGCTCGGTGAGCGGCGACACGAACAACACCCGCAACTCCGACCGCTGGCTCGAAGACGGTTCGTTCCTGCGGCTGCGTTCGCTGACGCTTTCCTACACCTTCCCCGAAAAGATCAGCCGCAGGCTGGCCATGAAGTCGCTGCGCGTCTATTTTCAGGGAGACAACCTCTGGCTGGCGACCCGCTATTCGGGCTGGGACCCTGAGGTGAGCAACAACCTCGATCCGCGCTTTATGGGCGTCGACAACTTCTCCGTACCCCAGCCGCGCATGTTCTGCTTCGGCCTTAATGTGACATTCTAAAAAGCTGACAACCATGAAATATATAACCGTATTACTGTTCTGCGCCCTCGGCTTCGCAAGCTCCTGCTCGAATATGCTCGACCAGTATTCGCATTCGGCCATTCCGCCTGAGGCCGTAACCGAAAAGGATCTGCCGGCGCTGCGTCTGGGCATGTATAACCGTGTGCAGAACGAGCCGCAGACCCGCTCGTTCATCATGTGCGACATTCTGGGCGGCGACATCACCCAATCCAACTACAATCCGATCGACGTCATCAATTCGACGCTCAGCCCGCTGAATTCGGCAATCGTCAACGGCTGGAACGGCTATTACAGCGCGCTCTATCAGGTCAACAACCTGCTGGCCGTGACGGCGAAGTTCCCCGATTCGGAAATCAGCGTCCGCGCCAGAGGCGAAGCGCACTATTTCCGGGCCTATATCTATTTCTGTCTCGTGTCGCGCTGGGGCGGCGTGCCGCTGCTGCGCGAAAACACGCTCGACAAGCTGCCCCGCAGCCCGGCCGCCGATGTCTGGGCGCTGATCGAGGAGGACCTCGACACGGCGGCTTCGCTGCTTGACACCAGTGAAAGCTACTACTACGTGTCGCGCAACGCCGCACTGGCGCTCAAGGCCCGCGTGATGCTTTCGCAGGGCAAGATGACCGAGGCGGCGCGTCTGGCCGAGGATCTCATTACGTCGGGGCCTTACAAGCTCGATTCGTTCGACAAGATTTTCCGGAAGAAGGCCAACACCGAAATTATTTTCGCCTTCGAGAATATCTCCGAAGAGTCGTCGATCAACATCAGCGACCTGTTCTACACCTACGGCCATCCCAACAAGGGGCAGGGCGTATACCGGCTGCCCGCCTCTACCGTGGAGCTGTTCGGCGCCAACGATACGCGCAAGGAGATGAGCGTCATCAATATCGCCGGTACGGACTGCCTGAACAAGTACCCCAGCGGCCAGACCGGCAAGGACCCCGTGATCGTGTCGCGCATCGCCGAGCTTTATCTGATCAGCGCCGAAGCGCAGGGCCGCGCCAAGGGCGTCGGACGCCTGAACGAACTGCGCCGCGAACGCGGACTCGACGACATTTATCCGGCTTCCGACGCCGCCTATGTCGACGCCGTCCTCGACGAACGCCGCCGCGAACTGCTGGGCGAGAACTTCATCTATCACGATATGGTGCGTACGGGCAGGGCCGTCGAGCGTCTCGGAATTCAGAAATTCCAACTGCTGCTGCCCATCCCCGGCAAGGAACTGCAGCTGAATCCGCTGCTGGAACCCAATCCCGGCTATTAAATCCTAAAATGACCGAACCATGAAAAACAACTGTTATATCAAACTGCTTTTTTCCGGGCTTTTCGTGCTGGCGGGCTTCGCGTTCTGCGGCTGCAACGACGATCCCGAATATACCCGATACGAAGCCGTTCCCCGAAGCGAGATCGGCCGCAAACTGGTCGAAGGGACGAATCTGATCGCCCACATCTCGGTCGATTCGACCTATGTGCTGGCCAACGGCGCCTCCGTGACGGAACTGCGCTACCTGTCGGCGTCGGGACTCGCCATGGCGGCGTTCTTTTTCGAAATAGACCTCACTTCGCCCGACATTGCGCTCGAAGTCTGCACCCCTCAGAACAAGCCGATCGGCGTCGGTTTCGAACCGGTGACGCAGCAGGCGATGCACGTCGACGCCGAGGGACACCGGGTGCTGGGCGGTACGAACGCCGATTTCGGCAGCGAGACGCAAAAAGGCCCGCAGGGAATCTTCTGGAAGGACGGCGTCGCGCAAAAGACCGTGTTCAACACGACGCCTGCGCGGCCGCGCAGCTTCTTCGCGATCCGGACCGATAAAAGGGCCGTTGCCGCGGCCGCGGCCGATTACGACGAAATCGCCGCGTCGAAGGTCATCTACGAAGCCGTGGGCGGCGGTCCGGTGCTGGTCGACGACGGGGTGGTTCCCATCCCGCCCGATCCCAACGACCTGTCGGTCGAGCCGCGTACCTGCATCGGGGTCTCCGAGGACGGGACGAAGGTCTGGATCATGGTCGTGGACGGCCGCAACTTCTACTACTCGAACGGCATGTCGTTCGTCGAGCTGGGGCAGTTCATGAAAGCCGTCGGTTCGTACGACGCCATCAATCTCGACGGCGGAGGTTCCTCGACCTTCTTCGTGCGCAGCGCGCCCGGCTTCTCGGCCGACGACCGTTTCGAAATCCGCAACTGGCCGACCGACGGCGGAGGCGTCGAGCGCGCCGTGTGCAACGGCCTGCTGATCGTTTCCAACAAATAACCGATTTAACACATGCAATCAATTATGAAGAAGATCAGAAAATACGGAATAATCCTGTTTGCGGGGCTTTGCGCGTGTGCGGCGTGGTCCTGCGAGGAGGACAAGACCGACCGGAAATTCACGCCGAAGGATCCCGTCATCAAGCTGGGCGGCGATGTCGAGGTCGGAAAGGCGGGCGGAAGCTATACCGTCCCCATCGAGTCGAACCTGCCGTGGCGGGTCAGGTCCGAAGCGGACTGGATTCTGCTCGGCGAGGTGGAGAACGGCATGGGAGACGGCGAATTCACCTTTACCGTAAGCCCGAACAAGACGCTTTTCGAGCGCGAAGGGCGGGTTACGGCGTGGATCACCGACGAATATGCGCAGTCGATCCGTGTCGTGCAGGCGCCCAGCTCCCCCGAAGACCTCGAAGTGCACTGGTACGTCAAGACCGACGGCAGTGCCGACAACGACGGCATGACGTGGGAGACGGCAACCACGCTGCACAATGCGCTGTCGAAGAGCATCAACGGCAACTTCATCCACGTGGCGGCCGGCACCTACGTCCCTGAACAGAGTCTGGCGGGAAGCAAGGGCGCGGCGGAGGACGCCACGTTCGAGATTTCGGCCAACGTCTCGCTGATCGGCGGTTATCCGGCCGATGCCGTGACGGGCGCCGTCGCCGATCCGGACGCCAATCCGACCGTTCTGAGCGGCCGTCTCTCCGGCGGCAGACATGCCTACCATGTGGTCTGCGTCACGGCGGCCAAGGCCGACGGCCGGCGGGTGCTGATGAAGGGGCTGACCATTACCGAGGGCCTTTGTTCGGGGACGGCTTCGTATTATACGCTCAACGGGGCGCGTTTCTACATCTCGCGCGGCGGAGGCGTCACGGTCGGCAATGCGGCGGTCGATATCGCGGACTGCAAGATCACGCAGAACAAATCCGCCAAGGACTGCGCCGGCATCTGCATCGTGGCCGGGGCCGACGTGTCGCTGACGGACACCGAAATCTCGGAGAACGAATGCAGCAACGGCAACGGCGCCGGCCTGCACAACGAAGCTTCGGTCGTCCGTATGGACCGCTGCACCGTGCGGGGCAACTCCGCGTCGGGTGTCTGCGGCGGCGTTTATACTTTCAGCAGCAGCGCCCCGTCCTATACGTACATCTACAACAGTACGCTTTGCGACAACCGTACGGATGGGAGCAAGAACTCCCGCCGCGGAGGGGCCGTTTACAGCCGCGAGTATTCGGAGACCGTGCTGGTGAACTGCACCGTGCACGGCAATACGGGCGGCAACGGCGGCGGCATCGCCCTGTTCGGGGCTTCGGGCAAGGAGTCCAAGATGACGCTCGTAAGCTGTACGGTGACCGGAAATACGTCGCTGTTCGTAGGCGGCGGCGTGGAATTCACACCCTATACGACGATGAACGTCTACAATACGGTCGTTTCGGGCAATACCGCAGCCAACGGCGGCGACGATCTGGTGGGAACCAATACCGCTTTGGCGGCTACGGCCAACCTGCCTGCGGTGCTCTCGTACGCCGTGAACGGAAGCGTGGTGTACGGGGCCGGCAAGGCCGTGGTGGCGGGCAGCAGTTTCGATCCGGCGACGATGCTCGGCCCGCTGGCCGGCAACGGAGGCCCGACGCAGACCTGCCTGCTGCTGGGGACGGACAATCCCGCCCGGACGCTGGGCATGCCCTATGTCGATTTGTCGGCGCTTGGGCAGGATTTCGATCCGCAGATCGGCCACGAAATCACGGGCTTCGACCAGACGGGGCTTTCGCGTGAGGGAACCTCGGCGATGGGAGCCTGCGTGAAGTAACGAGACGGACGGAGGGCGGCCGGATTTCTGTAGGCCGCTCCTCCGCCCGATATTCGGCGGCGCTCTTTTGCGGAGCGCCTTCCGCCCGGTCGCCGGGGTGCGGACTCCCTTTTGCGGGCGGACCGTTCCCCGGCGATTTTCGGGTCCGGATTTGCTTATTTCTTCGTATCCTTTCCCATTTTCTTGTTTTTTCGTACCTTTACTACCGTTTTTGCCCGGCAGGCCGATTCCAATGATGCGAGACACCTTCGCCGTCGTTCGCCGTCCGGTGCAACGCCCGTAAAACCGCAATGAATTATGATGAAAAAAAGTGCAATTCTGCTGCTTCTGCTCTTCGCCGCGCTGGCGGCCGGGGCGCAGCCCTTCTACCGCAAGCCCGTCGCCCCGGTGCGCAACGTCATCGTGATGATTCCCGACGGGACCTCCACGAGCGTCCTCGCCGCGGCGCGCTGGTATAAATTCTACAACGACCCTTCGCAGCGGACGCTCAACCTCGATTCCTGCCTTTGCGGGCTGGTCGGGAGCTTCTCGTCCGATTCGCCGATCCCCTGCTCGGCCCCGGCCATGTCGGCCTACATGACGGGCATGCCCCAGCAGGCGGGCAACGTTTCGGTCTATCCGGCGGCCAATCCCGCGCAGGATATCGTCGAGGTCGAATCCGGACGGGCCTGTCAGCCGCTGGCGACGCTGCTCGAAGCGGCCAAGCACGACCGGGGAAAGGCTGCGGGACTCGTCGTGACGGTCGATTTCTGCCATGCGACGCCCGCCGCCTGCGCTTCGCACCACTACTCCCGCCACGCCTATCCCGCGCTGGCGGCCCAGATGGCGGGCAACGACTTGGACGTGATGTTCGGCGGCGGCCGGAAGCAGGTCTCGGACGCCATGCGGGCGTATCTGCGCGGCAGCGGCGCGACGCTTATCGAGCAGGATGCCCCGGCGTTCCGCGCCTACGACGGCAAAGGTCCCGTGTGGTCGCTCTTCGCGCAGGGGAACATGAGTTACGACCTCGACCGGAACGATGCCGAACAGCCGTCGCTGGCCGAGATGACGGCCAAGGCGCTGGAGGTGCTGGACAGGCATGAAAACGGCTTTTTCCTGATGGTTGAGGGCAGCCGCGTCGATATGGCGGCGCACGCCAAGGACCCCGTGGGGGTGATTACCGAGATGCTGGCCTTCGACAAGGCCGTGGGCGTGGCGCTCGATTTCGCCCGCCGCGACGGGCGGACGGCCGTTGTCATCATGCCCGACCACGGCACTTCGGGGCTGAGTTTCGGCGACGGGGCCTATAAGGATTACGCCTCCAAGGGACTCGATTCGGCCTATATGAATATCTCGAAGGTGCGCCGCACGGCTTCGGGACTCGAAAAAATACTGCTCAAGGCGCGGCCGGAACAGATCCGGCCCCTGTTCCGCGAATACACCGGCATTGAGCTTACGGACGATGAATTGGCCCTGCTCCGGAGTTCGCGCAACTATACCGAGGCTGACTACATGAAGGTCGCCAACAGCGTGAACATGGTGTCGAGCATCGCCCGCATCGTGACCTCCCGCACCCATTTCGGGTTCCTCAGCGGCAGCCATACCGCCGAAGACGTCTTTCTGGCGGCTTACCACCCGGAGGGCGACCTGCCCGTGGGGCGCAATACCAATACGGAGATCCATGCCTACATAGCCGACCTGCTCGGTTTGGAGCGTCCGTTGGCTGAATTGACCGGCGAACTGTTCGCACCGCATACCGAGGTGTTCCGCGGCGCGAAGTGCTCGATTTCGGCGGCCGAAGGGCAGACGCCCTGCCTGACGGTCCGCAAGGGGCGCCGTACGCTGCGCGTACCGGCCTACGGTTCGGTCGCCTACCTCGATGGCAAGCCCCTGAAACTGCGCTCGGCAGTGGTCTATATCGACCGCAACGACACGTTCTACCTGCCGCGCGAGCTGGGCGAAAAATTCTGACCCGGCAAACTCTTCCGGCGGTCGGCGCGCATTTGGGCGGTGTCCGGCGCGCATTTGGGCGGTGTCCGGCAAATTTTTCCGGCGGCTTTCGGGACCCCTTCCGGATTTATACGGCCCGCTCCGGACTTCGGCGAGAAGTCCCGGAGCGGGTTTTTTCGGGCCGGAGGTTCAGGATTTCGGGCGGTTTTGAGGGATAACCGCTTTTTCTTGTTATATTTGTGACTCAAATAAAAACCTCAACTTATGAAAAAATCGTGTGTTTTGGTCAGCGGCGGCGCCGGTTATATCGGTTCGCATACCGCCGTGGAACTGATAGGCGCCGGTTACGACGTGGTGATCGTCGATAATCTCTCGAACAGCGACATGGACGCCGTCGAGGGAGTCCGCAGGATCACGGGCGTCGAGGTGCCGTTCGAAAAGGCGGACTGCTGCGACCGCGACGCCTTCCGCAAAGTGTTCGAAAAGTACGACTTCGATTCGGTGATCCATTTCGCGGCGTCGAAGGCCGTGGGCGAGTCGGTCGGCAAGCCGCTGGAATACTACCGCAACAACCTTACGTCGTTTATGAACGTCATCGACCTCATGCGTGAGTTCGGACGTCACAACATCGTCTTCTCGTCGTCGTGTACGGTTTACGGCGAGGCCGACAAGCTGCCCGTGACGGAGCAGACGCCCCGCAAGCCCGCGACCTCGCCCTACGGCAACACCAAGCAGATGTGCGAGGACATCCTGCGCGATTCGCTGGCGGCCTACGACGGCATGAAGGGCATCGCCCTGCGCTATTTCAACCCCATCGGCGCGCATCCTTCGGCCCTGATCGGTGAACTGCCGCGCGGCGTGCCGCAGAATCTGGTCCCCTACATCACGCAGACGGCCGCCGGACTCCGCGAATGCCTTTCGGTCTTCGGCGACGACTATCCGACGCCCGACGGCTCGAACATCCGCGACTATATCGACGTGGTGGACCTCGCCAAAGCCCATGTGACGGCGATCGCGCGCATGATCGAGGGCAAGAACAGGGAAAAGTACGAAATCTTCAACATCGGCACGGGACGCGGCGTTTCGGTGCTCGAACTGGTGCGTAAGTTCGAAGAGGTGAACAACCTGAAACTCAACTACAAGATCGTGGGCCGCCGTGCGGGCGACATCGTGGCGATCTGGGCCGATCCGTCGTATGCCAACGACGAACTGGGCTGGAAGGCCGAACGTTCGCTCGACCAGACGCTGGCTGCGGCATGGAAGTGGGAGAAGCATATCCGCGGCATCGAATAACCGCCTCCGGCACATGCCGGACCGCGGCGCTGCGTTTCGGCGGCGAAAGCTGCCGGGGAGAGCTTCGCAAGCGTGCTTTCGGATAAATTTAGGGAGGCCCCGGATTCCGGGGCCTCCCTCTGCTTAAAACATGCTGAAGTTTTCGGAAGGTTCGGTCGGTGAAGTGTTTTAAGCGTATGCGGTGCTAACCGTGTGTCAGGTCGGTGTTGTGGACGCCCAGCACGGCGCGGCCCGACGGGTCGTTCCTGTCGCGGAAGGCCGCGTCCCAAGCCAGCGCCTCGGCGGTGCTGCACGCCACGGAGGGCACCGAGGGAACGCACTGGGCTGCGGTCTGCGACGGGAAGTGCTCTTCGAAGATCGTGCGGTAATAGTACTCCTCCTTGTTGCGGGGCGGATTGATCGGGAACCGCTCGGCGGCGTGTTCCATTTCGCGGTCGGAGACCGCTTCGGAGGTGATTCGTTTCAGGGTGTCGATCCAGCCGTAGCCCACGCCGTCGGAGAACTGCTCCTTCTGCCGCCAGACGATCTCTTCGGGAAGCAGCTCCTCGAAAGCCTTGCGCAGAATCCACTTTTCGATACGCCCGTTCTTAGCCATTTTCGCTTCGGGATCGATGCGCATGGCCACGTCCAGAAACTCCTTGTCGAGGAACGGCACGCGTCCCTCGACGCCCCATGCGGAGAGCGATTTGTTGGCCCGCAGGCAGTCGTAGAGGTGGAGCTTGCCGACCTTGCGCACGGTCTCCTCGTGGAATGCGCGGGCGTTCGGGGCCTTGTGGAAATAGAGATAGCCGCCGAAGACTTCGTCGGCGCCCTCGCCCGAAAGCACCATCTTGATGCCCATGGATTTGATGACGCGCGCCAGCAGGTACATCGGCGTAGACGCCCGCACGGTGGTCACGTCGTATGTCTCGATGAAGTAGATCACGTCGCGCAAGGCGTCCAGACCCTCCTGAATGGTATAGTGGATTTCGTGGTGCACGGTGCCGATCCGGTCGGCCACCTTGCGGGCCGCTGCGAGGTCGGGGGAGCCTTCGAGTCCGATGGCGAAGGAGTGAAGCCGGGGCCACCACGCCCGGTCGCGGTCGTGCGACTCGACGCGCCGGTCGGCGAATTTCCGCGCCACGGCCGAGATGATCGACGAGTCGAGACCTCCCGACAGCAGTACGCCGTAGGGCACGTCGGACATCAGCTGCCGCTTGACGGCCGCTTCGAGGGCGGCGCGCAGGGCCGGAATGTCGGCGCCGGTCTCTTTCACGGCGTCGTATTCGAACCAGTCGCGGTCGTACCAGCGGACCATTTTCCCCTCTTTGCTCGACCAGTAGTGGCCCGGCAGGAAGGGTTGGATCGTGGTGCAGACCCCTTCGAGGGCTTTCAGCTCCGAGGCCACGTAGAACTGCTCGTCGCGGTCCCAGCCGATGTAGAGCGGGATGACGCCGATCGGATCGCGGGCGATCAGGTATTCGTCGTTTTCGATGTCGTACAGCGCGAAAGCGAAGATGCCGCTGATCTTTTCGAGCAGTCCGACGCCCATTTTCCGGTAAAGGGGCAGGATCACCTCGCAGTCCGAGCCTGTCCGGAAATCGTACTCCCCGGCCAGCTCGTCGCGGATTTCCCGATGGTTGTATATCTCGCCGTTGACGGCCAGCACCAGTTTCCCGTCGCGGCTGAAGAGGGGCTGTCCGCCCGACTGGGGATCGACGATCGAAAGCCGCTCGTGGGAGAGAATCGCCCGCTCGCCGCAGTAGACGCCCGACCAGTCGGGTCCCCGGTGGCGGATGTTTTTCGACATTTTCAGCACCTGCGTGCGCAGCGCATCCGATTTCTGCCGGATGTCAAACAGTCCTACGAATCCACACATTTTCTGTTCGTTTGTTGTCATGGAACCCTCCCTTGGAATAGGCGGTTCCGGGGTTTGTCAATAGGATAAGCCGGGCGTGCGGCGTGCGCCGCCGGCGGGCAGGCCGATGCCGGGGACGTACTTTGTGCCGCACCTCCCCGGCGTCGCCCGCATTGCGTCAGTTGTTTTCGGGCCGCAGCTTGCGCACCACGGCGCCGGTCTGCCACATCTCGCTCTCGCGCATCTGGCGCAGCTCTTCGTCGAGCTTCTCGCGGTAGTCGGGCTTGCTGTTGAGGTCGATCGAACGCTGGGCCTCGTTGCCGGCGGCGACTTCGTGGTAAAGCTCCTCGAAGACGGGTTTCGTGGCGTCGCGGAAACGTTTCCACCAATCCAGCGCGCCGCGCTGGGCCGTGGTCGAGCAGTTGGCATACATCCAGTCCATGCCGTTCTCGGCGACCAGCGGCATGAGCGACTGCGTCAGCTCCTCGACCGTCTCGTTGAAGGCTTCCGAGGGGGTGTGCCCGTTGGCGCGGAGCGTCTCGTACTGGGCGGCGAAGATGCCCTGAATGGCGCCCATCAGCGTGCCGCGCTCGCCCGTCAGGTCGGAGTAGACCTCGCGTTTGAAGTCGGTTTCGAACAGGTAGCCCGAACCTACGCCGATGCCCAGCGCCACCACGCGCTCGAAGGCGCGGCCCGTGGCGTCTTGGAAGACCGCATAGCTCGAATTCAGTCCCCGGCCCTGCAGGAACATGCGCCGCAGCGAGGTGCCCGAACCTTTGGGGGCGATCAGGATCACGTCCACGCCGGCCGGGGGCACGATACCCGTGCGCTCCTTGTAGGTGATGCCGAAGCCGTGCGAGAAGTAGAGCGCCTTGCCCGGCGTGAGGTGTTTTTCGATGGTGGGCCATACGGCGATCTGACCCGCGTCGGACAGCAGGTACTGGATGATCGTCGCACGCTCGGCGGCCTCTTCGATGCCGAAGAGCGTCTTGCCCGGCTCCCAGCCGTCGGCGACGGCCTTCTCCCAGCTCTTGCTGCCCTCGCGCTGGCCGACGATGACGTTCAGGCCGTTGTCCCTGAGGTTGAGCGACTGCCCCGGACCCTGCACGCCGTAGCCGATGACGGCGATGGTTTCGTTTTTCAGGACTTCGCGGGCCTTCTCCAAGGGGAACTCCTCGCGCGTAACAACATTTTCTTCGACTCCGCCGAAATTGATCTTTGCCATAATTAGTATGATTTAAAAGTGATTTGAATTCGTCTGCCGTCGGCTGCGTTCCAGCTCTTCGAGGTACTCGTTGAGCAGTTCGCGCCGCGATTTGATGATGGCTACGATGCCGCTGCGCACGAACTGCTGCACGCCGTAGGGCTGTAGCAGGCGGAACAGCTCCTTGGTCTCGGCCTTGTGGCCCGTCTTCTCGACCACGATGTAGTCGTCGTCGATTTCGAGGATACGGACGTTGTGCTGGCGCACGAGGCGCTCGACGCTGCGGCTGCGCGTCACCTTGTAGCGGGCGATCTCCTGCTGCACCACTTCGTCGGAGGTGTAGACGAAGGTCTTCAGCACGTCGATCTTCTTTTCGATCTGCCGCACCAGCTTGTCGACCCGTTCCGGCCCGGTGCGGACGACGATCGTGAATTTATGGATGCCCGCCAGCGCCGACTCGGAGGTCGTGAGGCTCTCGATATTGACGTCGCGGCTGGTGAAAACCGTGGTGATCTGGTTCAGCAGACCCACCTTGTTTTCCGAAAATACGGTGATGATATATTCCTGTTCTTCCATTGCTCGTTCGGATTTTACTCCAGCCGGATCGCTGCGACGGGCGCGCCGGCCGGCACCATGGGAAATACGTTGTCTTCGCTTTCGACGCGCACTTCGAGCAGGTATGCGCCCCGGCAGGCCTGCATCTCGGCGATCGCCTCGGCGAGTTCCCCGCGCCGCTCGACGCAACGGTAGGCGATGCCGTTGCCGCGGGCGATCAGCCCGAAATCGGGGT
>ULUX01074003.1_pt1 | contig 15130 bp, 8 predicted proteins | sample 1958961 | NCBI WGS metagenome assembly ULUX01 (sample SAMEA4835773, study PRJEB28245) | human gut metagenome | biome: gut microbiome; material: fecal sample | place: Denmark | collected 2008 | reverse complement strand
CGGAGAGCTGTTCGACTGCGCCGAGCGGGCCGTGGCGGGGGATTCCGTCCTGCTGCGCCGCGTGCGCCTGACGCGTCTGCCGCTGATGTACTCCAACCTCGAAATCGCCCGCACGACGGCCGACAAGGAGCTCGGCGCCGTGGTGAGCGAGCTGGACGCGTTCGAGAAATACGTGACCCAATTCGGCGTGAAGACGCTCAACGAACGCAACAACAGCCCGCAGGAATACTGCCGGCTCTACCGCGAACGTTATCTTCCTGCGGAGAACTCCAATCTGGCGCAGGGCGCGCGGATCGTCTGGATCGACGCTCCTGCGGAGAAATACCGGGCGTCGGGCGAGAAGACCCTGACCGACGGTCTTTTCGGCGGCGCATCGTTCGTCGAGAGCTGGACGGGCTGGGAGGGCAAGGACGGCGCTTTCGTCGTCGATCTGGGCCGCGACACGACCTTCTCGACGGTCGAGACCGATTTCCTGCACCAGCTGGGCCAGTGGATTCTGCTGCCCCGTTCGGTGCGCTACTCCGTCTCGTTCGACAACGCGGACTGGACCCCGTTCGGGCAGGTGGAGTTCCCTGAGGACCAGTCGGTGCCCGTGAAGTTCGTTCCGGCTGCCGTCACGGCCGCACAGCCGGTGCTGGCCCGCTATGTCAAAGTCGAAATCGAAGGCGTCAAGACCTGTCCGCCGTGGCATTACGGCGTAGGCTGCCCCTGCTGGTTCTTCCTCGACGAAGTGACCGTAAAATAAAACGTTGCGAAAAATTTTAAACGATTGCATAATGAAACCCAAGCATCTTCTTTCCTTATCCGTTCTGCTGATCTCGGCCGCCTGTTCGCAGCCTGAGCAGAAGCCGCTGACGCAGTATGTCGACATGTATATCGGCACGGGCGGCCACGGCCATGTCTTCATGGGGGCCAACGTTCCGTTCGGCGCCGTGCAGCTCGGCCCCACCAGCATCCCGCAGTCGTGGGACTGGGTGTCGGGATACCACATTTCCGATACGACCGTCATCGGTTTCAGCCATACCCACCTCAACGGAACGGGTATCGGCGACCTGTTCGACGTCACGGTGATGCCCGTCGTGGGCGGGGTGACCTACGCCCGCGGCACGGAGGACGACCCGCAGTCGGGGCTTTGGTCCTATTTCAGCCGTAAGAACGAAAAAGCCCGTCCGGGCTATTACGCCACGCGGCTCGACCGCTACGGCGTCGATGTGGAGCTGACCGCCACCAAGCGCGTCGGGCTGCACAAATACACCTTCCCCGCGTCGCAGGAGGCTGCCGTGGTCTTCGACCTCGAAAACGGCGGCTGCTGGGACAAGGCCACCGAGACCGCATTCGTTTCCGACGGACTCCGGCTCAGCGGTTACCGCTATTCGACGGGCTGGGCCAAGGATCAGCGCGTTTACTTCACGGCCGAATTCTCGAAGCCGGTGAAGAATATCTCCTATCCCGATGCGTCGGAGACGGTTCCGGAGGAGGGCGACGTTACGGTCAAGGGCCGTTACGCCCGCGTGGAGTTCGATACGACCGACGGCGAGCCGCTCTATATGAAAGTGGCGATTTCGCCCGTGAGCATCGAGAACGCCAAGCTCAACATGCAGGCGGAACTTCCCGGCTGGGATTTTGAAGCTACGGCGGCGGCGGCCGACAAGGCGTGGAACGCCGAGCTGCAGAAGGTGCGTGTCGAGACTTCGGACGAAGCCGCCCGCCGCATCTTCTATACGGCGCTCTACCACACGATGGTCGCTCCGTCGGAGTTCTGCGACGTGAACGGCGACTATCGGGGCGCTGACGGCGAGATCTACCGCGCCGCGCCGTTCGTGAACTATACGACCTTCTCGTTGTGGGACACCTACCGCGCCGCCCAGCCGCTGATGACGATTCTCCATCCTGAGAAGATGCCCGACATCGCCAATACGATGCTCCATATCTACACGCAGCAGGGCAAGCTTCCCGTCTGGCACCTCGCGGGCAACGAGACCGACTGCATGGTCGGCAATCCCGGCATCCCGGCCATGGCCGACATCGTGCTGAAAGGTTACGGCGGCTTCGACAAGGAGCTGGCCTACGAGGCGCTGAAGAAGTCCGCCATGCTCGGCGAGCGGGGTATGGACCTGCGCATGAAATACGGCTATATCCCCTGCGACCTCTTCAACGAAGCGGTGGCCTACGACATGGAGTACGCGCTGGCCGACTGGGCCGTGGCTCAGGTCGCGGCGCAGCGCGGCGATACGGCCGATTACGACTATTTCCTCGATCGCAGCAAATCCTACCGCCACTTCTTCGATCCCGAAACCCGCTTCATGCGCGGGCTCGATTCGAAAGGCGGCTTCCGCACGCCCTTCAACCCGTTCGCTTCGACCCACCGCGAGGACGACTACTGCGAGGGCAACGCGTGGCAGTATACGTGGCTCGTGCCGCACGACGTCGAGGGGCTGATCGGGTGCTTCGGCGGCAAGGAGGCTTTCGTCGAAAAACTCGACTCGCTCTTCACGGTCAGCTCCGTGCTGGAGGGCGCCGCTTCGCCCGACATTTCGGGCCTGATCGGTCAGTACGCCCACGGCAACGAACCCAGCCACCACGTCGTCTACCTCTATACGATGATCGGCCAGCCCGCGAAGACCGCCGACAAGGTGCGCGAAATCCTGACGACGCTCTACCACGACCAGCCCGACGGATTGTCGGGCAACGAGGACGTCGGCCAGATGTCGGCGTGGTACGTGCTTTCGTCGCTGGGATTCTATCAGGTCGAGCCGGCCGGAGGACGCTACTTCTTCGGTTCGCCGCTCTTCGACAAGGCCGAGCTGCGCGTGCGCGACGGGGTGTTCACCGTGATCGCGCACAACAATTCGGCGGCAGACAAATACATTCAGCGCGTGAAACTCAACGGCGAGCCGTACGCCAAGCCCTATATCGGTTTCGAAGAGATCGCCGCGGGCGGCACGCTCGAATTCGAAATGGGACCGGAGCCTGCCCTATGGTACGAACTTTAAACGGAAATGACAGCAATGAAAAATAGAAATATCTTTTTCGCGGCCCTTTGCGCCGCCGTTTTGGCCGGCTGTTCGTGCCCTTCGGCCGGGCAGCGATCCCCGCAGCGTCCGTCGGACTATGTTTCGACATTGGTAGGCTCGCAGTCGGATTTCACGCTTTCGACGGGCAATACCTATCCTGCCGTCGCTCTGCCTTGGGGTATGAACTTCTGGACGCCCCAGACCGGTAAGATGGGCGACGGCTGGGCCTATACCTACGGGGCGCACCGAATCCGGGGCTTCAAGCAGACCCATCAGCCCTCGCCGTGGATCAACGACTACGGCCAGTTCGCGCTGATGCCCGTGCGCGGGAATGAAAAACTGGACGAAGAGTCCCGCGCGAGCTGGTATTCGCACCAAGCCGAGGTGGCGAAGCCCTACTATTACAGGGTCTATCTGGCCGACCACGACATCCGCGCCGAGATCGCCCCGACCGAACGTGCCGCGATGATGCGCTTCACCTTTCCCGAAAGCGACGAGTCGGGCGTTGTGATCGACGCCTTCGACCGCGGTTCGCAGATCGGCATGCTCGACGCCCGCACGATCGTGGGGTACACCACGCGCAACAGCGGCGGCGTTCCTGATAATTTCCGCAATTACTTCGTCGTGCGCTTCGATACGCCGTTTACTGCCGTCGAGCTGACCGACGCTCCCGGCGAGTACGAATCCGGCAGCAACCTGCTCTATCCCGACGGCAGCAAGTCGGTGACGGGCGGACACGCCGTGGCGAAGGTGCACTTCCCGACCCGCCGCGGCCAGCAGGTCTGCGCCAGCGTGGCTTCGTCGTTCATCTCGCCCGAACAGGCCGTTCAGAATCTCAGGGAGCTGGGGGCCGACGACTTCGAGACCGTCAAGTCCAAGGCGCAGGAGCGCTGGGACGAAGTGCTGGGCCGCATCGAGGTCGAGGGCGGCACCGAAGAGCAGATGCGCACCTTCTATTCGTGCCTGTACCGTTCGGTGCTTTTCCCGCGTAAATTCTATGAAGTGACCGCTTCGGGCGAAATCATGCACTACAGCCCCTACAACGGCGAAGTGATCCCCGGCTACATGTATACCGACACCGGGTTCTGGGACACGTTCCGCAGTCTGTTCCCGCTGCTCAATCTGGTCTATCCTTCGGTGAACGCCGAAATCCAGCAGGGGCTGGCCAACACGGCCCGCGAAAGCGGCTTCCTGCCCGAATGGGCCTCGCCGGGCCACCGCGGCTGCATGGTGGGCAACAACTCCGCATCGGTGGTGGCCGACGCGCTCCTCAAGGGCGTCACGCCCGAAAAGGAGTGGCAGACGCTCTACGAGGCCATGATGCACGCACGAACGAACGTCCACCCCGGCGTCTCCTCGACCGGACGTCTGGGGCACGAGTATTACAACCGGCTGGGATACATTCCCTACGACGTGAAGATCAACGAGAATGTCGCCCGCACGCTCGAATACGCCTACGACGACTGGTGTATCGCACAGGTGGCCCGCAAGCTGGGTAAGACGGAGGATGCCGCGGCGCTTGAGGAGGCTTCGCGCAACTACCGCAACGTATTCGACAAGACGACCAAGCTGATGCGCGGCCGCAACGAGAACGGAGAGTTCCAGTCGCCGTTCAGCCCCTACAAGTGGGGCGACGCCTTCACCGAGGGCAACGCATGGCACTACACATGGTCGGTGTTCCACGACGTGCAGGGACTTGCCGAGCTGATGGGCGGCCGGGAAGGATTCGCCGAAATGCTCGACTCGGTGTTCGTCGTGCCGCCGATCTACGACGACAGCTATTACGGGACCCGCATTCACGAGATCACCGAGATGCAGGTGGCCGACATGGGCAACTACGCCCACGGCAACCAGCCTGCGCAGCATATGATCTACCTGTACGACTATGCGGGCCAGCCGTGGAAGGCGCAGTACTGGACGCGCGAGGTGATGGACCGTCTCTATTCGTCCAAGCCCGACGGCTACTGCGGCGACGAGGACAACGGCCAGACCTCCGCGTGGTATGTCTTCTCGGCGATGGGATTCTATCCCGTATGTCCGGCTTCGGACCAGTACGCCATAGGGTCGCCCCTGTTCCGCAAGGCGACCGTGAAACTGGAGAACGGAAAGAAGATCGTGATCGAGGCTCCGGACAACGCTCCCGAAAACCGCTATATCGGCACCATGAAGCTCGACGGAAAGCGATACGACCGCAACTTCATCCGCTGGTCGGACCTCGTAAAAGGCGCGAAAATAGACTTTGCGATGCAGCCCGATCCGGCGTACAAACGGGGTGTCGACCCGCAGGACGCGCCCTATTCGCTCAGCCGCGGAGAATGTCGATAATTTGTCAATAGAATCTGACTTTCGGTTTTGAAAATTGGCCGGAAAATACTACTTTTGTAGCGTTGTTTTTACAATTGTTAGGTTAATCCGGACATATCTCATGACCTCCACAGGCAAAATCGATCAACGCGAACGAAAGAAACAGCAGGGCCAAGCCGCTGCATTCTATTCGTCGTGCCGACAGCAGGGTCAGAGCGCGCAGTCGCAGGGGCAGCAGATGTCCTGCAGCGGGATGCGCGGATAGATACCAGACCGCCATGACATGCGATGTCGTGGCGGTCTGCTTTTTTGAAAAACTTAAAACCAAAGGATATGAAGGTCGGTGTGATTATGGGCTCGGTGAGCGATTACGAGGTGATGGCCGACGCCGTCGCCACGCTCGAACAATTCGGTGTCGATTTCGAAAAGCGCGTCGTAAGCGCCCACCGTACGCCCGATCTGTTGTGCGAGTATGCCAAGACGGCCAAGGCGCGCGGTATCGGCGTGATCATCGCCGGTGCGGGCGGCGCGGCGCACCTGCCCGGCATGGTGGCTTCGATGACGACGCTGCCGGTGGTGGGCGTTCCGGTCAAGTCGCGCGCCCTGAACGGGCTGGACTCGCTGTTGTCGATCGTGCAGATGCCCGCGGGCGTTCCCGTGGCCACCACGGCGATCAACGGTTCGAAGAATGCGGCGCTGATCGCCGTCTCGATTCTCGCTTTGCAGGACGCGGAACTCGCGGCCCGGCTCGAAGCGTTCCGCGCCAAGCAGACCGCCGACGTACTTAAAGCGGAACTTTAGATGAAGACGATCGGCATCATAGGCGGCGGCCAGCTGGGGCTGATGATTATCGAACAGGCGCACCTGCTCGGAGCGCGCACGGTGTGTCTCGATCCGGCGGCGGACGCTCCGGCCTTTGCGCTCAGCGACGAGCGTATCGTGGCGGCGTACGACGACCCTGCGGCGCTGGAGGAGCTTTGCCGCCGCAGCGACGCGGTGACCTACGAGTTCGAGAACGTGCCGGGCAGCGTGCTGATTCCGCTTGAGAAGAGATACAACATCCCGCAGGGCTTCCGTCCGCTCTTCGATTCGCAGGACCGCCTGCGCGAGAAGGACAACGCCCGTGCCGGCGGGCTGGCGACGCCCGAATACGCCGCCGCGGACGACGAAGCGTCGCTGCGCGCCGCTGTGGCGAAGATCGGCCTGCCCGCCGTGCTGAAGACCCGGACGCTGGGGTACGACGGTCACGGACAGCTGGTGCTGAAGACCGAGGCCGACATCGAGAAGGCTTTGCCGATGCTCGCCGTGCCCTGTATTCTGGAGCAGTTCGTGCCCTTCGATTTCGAAGCCAGCGTCGTGCTGGTCTCCGACGGGAGCCGTGTCGTCACCTTTCCGATCGGCCGCAACGTCCACCGCGACGGCATCCTCGATCTGTGCTTCGTGCCCGCCGGGGAGATGGACGACGAGCTGCGCGGACGGATGGCCGCCGCCGGCGAGCGGTTTATGCTGACGTGCGGTTACCGGGGAATTCTGGCGATCGAGTTTTTCGTGAAGGGCCGCGAATTCTTCTTCAACGAAATGGCGCCGCGCCCCCATAATTCGGGACACTATACGATCGAAGGCTGTACGACCAACCAGTTCCGCGAGCTGGTGCGCTTCCTTTTGGGAGAGCCGCTGCAGGAGCCGCGGCTGGTGGCGCCGACCGTGATGAAGAATATCTTGGGACAGGACCTCGAAGCGGCCGAAGCGATCGCCGCCGAAAACCGTCCGGGCGTGCATGTCCGTCTCTACGGCAAGACCGAGAGCCGGCCGAAGCGCAAGATGGGACACATTACCTTCGTGGGCATGACTCCGGCGGAATACGGGGCTGTCTGGGCCGACCGGTTTGTGAAATAGCGGGGCCGGTCCCGCATGCGTCGCCGCAGGCGGACGGGAGGAGTTTCCGGAAGCGGCGGCGAGGACGAAGACCGGCGGAACGGTCGGTAAGGACCGCAGAAACGAATGAAGAATATTAAACGATATAGGATGAAAAACTACCGGATTTTTGTTGAAAAACATCCCCGTTTCCGGGTCGAGGCCGAAAGCCTGCGCCGGGAACTGAACGCCAACCTGAACCTCGATATCCGCGAACTGCGGCTGCTGAACGTTTACGATCTGTTCGGCTTTTCGGAGGACCTGCTCGAAAAGACCCGCTACAGCGTCTTCGGCGAAGTGGTGACCGACAGCGTGACCGATGCGTGCGACCTCGCGGGACAGAAGTATATCGCCGTGGAGTATCTTCCCGGCCAGTTCGACCAGCGCGCCGCGTCGGCCGTGGATTGCGTGCGGCTGATCGACCCGTCGGCCGAGGTGCGCATCCGTTCGTCGAAGCTGCTGCTGTTCGACGGCGCGGTGACCGACGAGGAGATCGCGCGGATCAAACGCTACTATATCAATGCCGTCGAGTCGCGCGAAAAGGACCTGAACGTGCTCAGCGACATGGAGCAGGCCGAGGTGAAGCCCGTCGCCGTGCTCGAAGGCTTCACGAAGATGACCGACGCCGAGCTGGCGCCCTACTGCGCGCAGTACGGACTGGCGATGAACGCCGACGATCTGCGCGAGGTGGTGAAATATTTCCGCGCCGAGGGCCGCGATCCCTATGAAACCGAACTGCGCATCCTCGATACCTATTGGAGCGACCATTGCCGCCATACGACCTTCACGACCGAGCTGGAGGGAATTACGGTCGAGGAGTCGTTCGTCAAGGACGAAATCGAAGATTCGCTGGCCCTCTACCTGCGCATCCGGCGTGAGCTGGGCCGCGAGCACAAGAGCATCTGCCTGATGGACATGGCCACGATCGGCGCCCGCTACCTGCGCAAGAAGGGGCTGCTGGACGATATGGAGGTGAGCGACGAGAACAACGCCTGCTCGGTCTATGTCGATGTCGACGTGGACGGCCGGACCGAGAAGTGGCTGCTGCAGTTCAAGAACGAAACCCACAACCATCCGACCGAGATCGAGCCGTTCGGCGGCGCTTCGACCTGTCTGGGCGGCGCTATCCGCGACCCGCTGTCAGGCCGCAGCTACGTCTATCAGGCGATGCGCGTGACGGGTGCGGGCGACATCTACCAGAAGGTGGGCGACACGCTCGAAGGCAAACTCCCGCAGAGCGTGATTTCGAAAAAGGCCGCGGCCGGTTATTCGAGCTACGGCAACCAGATCGGTCTGGCCACGACCCACGTACGCGAGGTGTACCACGACGGCTATGTGGCCAAGCGTCTCGAAGTGGGCGCCGTGGTGGGCGCCGTGAAGGCGGAGAACGTCCGCCGCGAGAAACCCGCTCCGGGCGACAAGATCATCATGCTGGGCGGCCGTACGGGCCGCGACGGCATCGGCGGAGCTACCGGATCGTCGAAAGAACACAACACCAAGTCGCTGGAGACCTGCGGCAGCGAGGTGCAGAAGGGCAACGCTCCGGAGGAGCGCAAGCTCGAACGTCTGTTCCGCCGTCCGGAGGTAACGCGCCTTATCAAGAAATCGAACGACTTCGGCGCGGGCGGCGTCAGCGTCGCCATCGGCGAGCTGGCCGACGGGCTGGACATTTACCTCGACCGCGTGAAGACCAAGTACAGCGGCCTGAACTCCACGGAGCTGGCCATCAGCGAGTCGCAGGAGCGCATGGCGGTAGTCGTCGAAGCGAAGGACGTCGAGACGTTCATGCGCTACTGTCTCGAAGAGAATATCGAAGCCGTCGAGGTGGCCGATGTGACCGACACGGCCCGTATGCGGATGTTCAACAAGGATCGCAAGGTCGTGGACCTCTCGCGCGAGTTCATCGACAGCGCAGGCGCCCGGCATTATGCCGAAGCGAAGGTCGGCGAGGTGGAAAACCGCAATCCGTTCGTACGTGAAATCGCCGGCGATACGCTTGCCGCGCGTTTTGAGAATAACCTCAGGGACAACAACGTCGTTTCGCAGCGGGGACTCGTCGAGATGTTCGACTCGACGATCGGCGCCTCGACCGTACTGATGCCCTTCGGCGGCCGTACGCAGGGCAGCGAGACGCAGGTCTCGGTGCAGAAGCTTCCGACCGACGGCTACACCGACACGGCCAGCATCATGGCCTTCGGTTACAATCCCTTCATCGCTTCGTGGAGCCCCTACCACGGCGCGGCCTATGCCGTGGTGGAAGCCGCGGCGAAGGTCGTGGCGGCGGGTGCGCGCTACGACAGGATGCGTTACTCGTATCAGGAGTATTTCGAGCGCATGACCAAGAATCCCGAATCGTGGGGCAAGCCTCTCGGCGCACTGCTCGGCGCGCTGAAGATGCAGGTCGAGCTGGGACTCCCGTCGATCGGCGGCAAGGACTCGATGAGCGGCACGTTCCAGCATATCAACGTCCCGCCGATGCTGATGGCTTTCGGCATCACGACGGTCGACGCCGGAACGGTCATCTCGACCGACTTCAAGAAGGCCGGCAGCCGCATCTACCTCGTGCGCCATACTCCGAAGGAGAATTACATGCCCGACACGGCGCAGCTGAAGGCCAACTTCGGTTTCGTGAGCGGGCAGATCGAGAGCGGGAAGATACTTTCGGCATGGTCCGTCGGATTCGGCGGCGTGGCCGAGGGCCTTGCGAAGATGGCTTTCGGCAACCGGATCGGCGCCGAGGTGACGACGGACGAAAGCAGGCTTTACGAATACGCCTACGGTTCGATTCTCGTGGAGAGCGACGGCGAACTGGACTTCCCGGCGGCCGAACTGCTGGGTGCGACCGTTGCCGACGAAGCCCTGACCGTGAACGGCGTACGGATGCCGCTCGACGGGTTGTACGAAGCCAATACCGTGAAATTCACGACGGTTTACCCCGACAAGGGCGAGAACCGTGCCGACGTGATGAGCGCCGAACCCGAACGCCGCACCTTTGCCTATGAGGGCGAAGCCGTCGAGCGTCCGGTGGCCTACCTGCCCGTATTCCCCGGCACGAACTGCGATTACGATACGGCCAAGGCGTTCCGCAATGCGGGAGCCGAGGTGACGACCAGCGTATTGTGCAATCTGGGCGGCGACGACATCCTGCGCTCGATCGCCCAGATGAAGGAGCATATCCGCCGCGCCCATATTTTCGTGCTTTGCGGCGGCTTCTCGTCGGGCGACGAGCCGGACGGCAGCGCGAAGTTTATCGTGAACGTACTTAACAACAAGGATATACGCGAGGAAATTCACGCGTTGCTTGACCGCGGCGGCCTTATCCTCGGCATCTGCAACGGTTTTCAGGCGCTGGTCAAGTCGGGACTGCTGCCGTACGGCCGTCTGGGCATGGTGACGAAGGATTCCCCGACGCTGTTCCGCAACGACGTCAACCGGCATATCTCGCAGATCGTCTCGACACGCGTCTCGACGCTCAACTCCCCGTGGCTCGCGGGCTTCGAACTGGGGGAGGTGCACTCGATCGCCGTCAGCCACGGCGAGGGCAAGTTCGTCGTCAGCGAGGAGCTGGCCAAGGAGCTTTTCGCCAACGGGCAGGTGGCCTTCCAGTACGTCGATGCCGAAGGCCGCGTGACGGCCGAGGCGCCCTACAACCCCAACGGCTCGTCGTACGCCATCGAAGGCATCGTATCGCGCGACGGCCGGATTCTGGGCAAGATGGGCCATACGGAGCGTTACGGGAAGAACCTTTTCAAGAATATCGCCGGCAACAAGGAGCAGGCGCTGTTCCGCAATGCCGTCGAGTATTTCCGCAAATCGAAATAGTGTAAACCGAAACCATATGCCTATGAAGACCTCTTTTTATCGTTTTGCGGCGCTCCTGATTTTTGCGGCGGCGCTGACCGCAGGATGCGGCGAGCGGACGGACGACATGCGTCTGCTCTATTGGAATATTCAGAACGGCATGTGGTCGGACCAGAGCAACGGCTACGACAATTTCGTGGCGTGGGTCAAAGGCTACGATCCCGACGTATGCGTGTGGTGCGAGGCCCAGTCGATCTATAAGTCGGGTACGGCGGAGAGGATGGATTCCGTCGATCGCTACCTGACGGCGAACTGGGGCGAACTGGCGGCCCGTTACGGTCATAAATACTGGTATGTGGGCGGCCACCGCGACAATTTCCCGCAGGTCGTTACGTCGAAGTATCCGATCGAGAACGTGCGGCGGATCGTCGGCCAAGCTCCCGACAGCATCGTTTCGCACGGCGCGGGCTGGGCCCGGATCGTGAAGAACGGCAGGCCGGTCAATATCGTGACGCTCCATACGTGGCCGCAGGCGTATGCCTTTCAGGCCGTGGACCGCGACGCCAGCAGGGCCGAACACGGCGGTGACCGTTACCGGCGCATGGAGATCGAGTATATCTGCTCGCATACGATCGCTACGCAGTCCGATGCCGGACAGCAGTTGTGGATGATGATGGGCGACTTCAATTCGCGCTCGCGCCTCGACAACCGGATTTACAACTATCCCGACGACGACACGCGCCTGCTGGTGCATGATTATATCGCGGAGCATACGCCCTATGTCGACGTGATCGCGGAGAAGCACCCCGGCGAATTCCACACCACGACCCACGGGCAGAGCCGCATCGACTTCGTCTACTGCACGCAGCCGCTCTGCGAGCGGATCACCCGTGCCGAGGTGATTGCGGACGACTTTACCGAGCCGGTGCGCGATCCGGGCAAGTTGTCGAACTTCTACCACCCCTCGGACCACCGTCCGATTCTGGTGGACTTTGATATGAAATAGAACGAATCAACAAATAAACTTAAAAAACACAAACATCATGAAACAGCTCGAAATGCTCTACGAGGGCAAGGCAAAACAGGTTTTCCGCACCGACGATCCCGAAAAGATCATCATTCACTACAAGGATGCGGCGACGGCTTTCAACAACATCAAGAAGGCTACGATCGAGAACAAGGGCGTGCTGAACAACGCCATCTCGACCCTGATTTTCAAAGAGCTTCAGAAGGCGGGCATTAAGACGCACTACATCGAGACGATCAACGACCGCGACCAGATCTGCCGCAAGGTGACGATCATTCCGCTGGAGGTGATCGTGCGCAACATCATCGCAGGCTCGATGGCCCAGCGTCTGGGCATCGAGGAGGGCACGCAGCCGTCGAACACCATTTACGACATCTGCTACAAGAAGGACGAACTGGGCGACCCGCTGATCAACGACCACCACGCCGTAGCGCTGGGCGCCGTGACCTACGACGAGCTGGATCTGATTTACGCCATGACTTCGCGCATCAACGAAGTGCTGCGGAACATGTTCGCCAAAATGAACATCAACCTCGTGGACTTCAAGATCGAGTTCGGCCGCACGTCGGACGGCGAGATCGTCCTCGCCGACGAGGTGTCGCCCGACACCTGCCGTCTGTGGGACATGTCCACCAACGAGAAACTCGATAAGGACCGTTTCCGCCGCGATCTGGGCAAGGTGCGCGAGGCTTACGAGGAGATTCTTGCCCGTCTGCAGAAAATCGTGGAGTAATGGCGATGCGGCAGATTAGCGACCGGGAGTTGCATGAGGAGTGCGGTGTGTTCGGCGTCTTCGGGGTGCCCGACGCTGCATCGCTGAGCTATTACGGCCTGCATGCGCTGCAGCACCGCGGACAGGAGGGCGCGGGTATCGTGGCCGTCGACGAAGGGGGAACTTTCCGCCGCATCAAGGGCAGCGGACTGGTGACCGAGGTGTTCGACGAGGCGAAACTGGCGACGCTCAAGGGAAATACGGCCATCGGCCATGTGCGCTATACGACCGCCGGAGGCGGCGGCATCGAGAATGTGCAGCCGTTTCTGTTCCGTCACAACACGGGCGATTTCGCGCTGGCCCACAACGGCAACATCGTCAATTCGGCCCTGTTGCGCGAGTATCTGGAGAACAAGGGCAGTCTGTTCCAGTCCACGTCGGACAGCGAGATTCTGGCCCACCTGATCAAGAAGGAGACCCGCTACCACGACCGGCCGCGCATCTTTTCGATCATCGATGCGCTGAACATGCTGGAGGGGGCGTTCGCGTTCCTGATCATGACCGCCAACCGCATTTACGCCTGCCGGGACAAATACGGCCTGCGTCCGCTGGCCATCGGCCGGCTGGGCGACGGCTATGTCGTGTCGAGCGAAACCTGCGCGTTCGACGTGCTGGGTGCCGAGTTCGTGCGCGACGTCGAGCCGGGCGAGATCGTGACGATCGACAGGCAGGGTATCCGCAGCCGCGACTACTCGATGTACAAGCGCTGCGAGATGTGCTCGATGGAGTATATCTACTTCGCCCGTCCGGACAGCGACATCGACGGCTGCAACGTCCACGCCTACCGCAAGGAGTCGGGGCGTCTGCTTTTCAAGGAGTCGCCGGCCGATGCGGATATCGTGGTCGGTGTTCCCGATTCGAGCCTCAGCGCGGCGATGGGCTACGCCGAAGCGAGCGGCCTGCCGTACGAAATGGGACTCATCAAGAACAAGTATATCGGCCGTACGTTTATCCAGCCTTCGCAGGAGCTGCGCGAGAAGGGTGTGCGGATGAAGCTTTCGGCCGTGCGCAGCATCGTCAAGGGCAAGCGCGTCGTGCTGGTGGACGACTCGATCGTGCGCGGCACCACTTCGCGCCGCATCGTCACGATGCTCAAGGAGGCCGGGGCGACGGAGGTGCATGTGCGCATCGCCAGTCCGCAGATGACACATCCGTGTTTTTACGGCGTGGACACTTCGACGCGCGACGAGCTGATTTCGGCCCGCAAGGACCTCGAAGGCGTACGCGAGGAGATTTGCGCCGATTCGCTGGCGTTCCTGACGCCCGGCGCGCTGCTCAAGGCCGGCAACCGCAAGGAGCTTTGCATGGCCTGCTTCACGGGCGAGTATCCCACGGCGCTGTACCAGTCGGTCGATGAGGCGAACAAAGATGTAAAATGTTAAGTAAACCATTCAAGTAGACTATAATGGCACAGAGTTATGAGAAGGCCGGCGTAAACCTCGAAGCCGGATACGAAGTGGTGCGGCGCATCAAGAAGCACGTCGCGTCGACCTCGCGTTTGGGCGTGATGGGCAATATCGGCGCCTTCGGCGGCATGTTCGACCTTTCGGCGCTGAACGTGAAGGAGCCGGTGCTGGTGAGCGGCACCGACGGCGTGGGCACCAAGCTCAAGCTGGCGTTCGAGATGGACAAGCACGACACGATCGGCGTCGATGCCGTGGCCATGTGCGTGAACGACGTGCTGGCGCAGGGCGCGGAACCGCTGGTGTTCCTCGATTACGTGGCCGTGGGCCACAACGAGCCGAAGAAGATCGAAGCCATCGTCAGCGGCGTGGCCGAGGGCTGCCGTCAGGCCGGCTGCGCGCTGGTGGGCGGCGAGACGGCCGAGATGCCGGGCATGTATGCGCAGGGCGAGTACGACATCGCGGGCTTTACGGTCGGCGTGGTCGAGAAGTCGAAGCTGATCGACGGCTCGAAGGTCAAGGCGGGCGACGTGCTGGTCGGCATCGCGTCGAGCGGCGTGCACTCCAACGGTTTCAGCCTTGTGCGCAAGATCGTCGCCGACAACTGCTTCGACCTGCACGAGGTATATCCCGAACTGTCAAACAAACTGCTGGGCGAGGTGCTGCTGACTCCGACCAAAATCTATGTCAGGCAGGTGCTGGAGGTGATCCGCAACTGCGACGTACACGGCATCAGCCACATCACGGGCGGCGGATTCGACGAGAATATTCCCCGCATCCTGCACGACGGGCAGGGACTCGAAATCGAAGAGGGCGCATGGGAGATTCTGCCCGTGTTCCGCTTCCTCGAAAAGTACGGCAAGGTGGCGCACCGCGAGATGTTCAACATCTTCAA